>Ga0082335_1004392_pt1 | contig 21263 bp, 18 predicted proteins | sample Subgrocontami58m_FD_72375 | JGI IMG/M metagenome (GOLD analysis project Ga0082335, IMG submission 72375) | Subsurface groundwater microbial communities from S. Glens Falls, New York, USA - GMW37 contaminated, 5.8 m (SPADES assembly) (version 2) ...
AAGGTCGAGAAGACCGCGAGCGGGAAGTTCCGCATCAGCGAAGGGGACCACTGGTTCGATCTTCCGCAGGCGGCGTACGAGGACCTCTACTACGCCCTCCCGCTCGACCCGCCCACGCTCTTTCTCCTCCTGAACGAGACGGTCCTCACCCGCAGGGAGGACCGCGATCTCCTGAGGAAGATGGTCGCGGTCTACGGGAACATCCAGCAGGGGATGCCGGTGCTGGGGAGAGAGGTCGCGAAGTGCGACCCGAAGGCGGCGGTGGAGGTGCCGGTGGAGGCGCCGGCGCCCTCCGCGTTCGCCGAGGGGTCCCCGCGCTCGGCGCTCGCGGGGCTCGTGGACGAGGTGGTGACGGGGAAGGCGTCGGGGATGCGCCCGGCCGCCCCCCTGTCCGCAGCGAGGCCCGGGGTCCCCTCCGCGAGGCCGCCTGGCAAGGGGAAGACGCGGAAGACGAAGAAGTCGAAGATCCGCGCGGCGCAGCACAACGCAGGGTCGGTCGACGACGGCATTCCGGTGGCGGAGGTGGTGACGCCGTCGGTCCCTCCGGCGAGGCCGCCGAGCTCCTACGTGACGCCGCCTCCGATGCCGGTGGCGACGGTGCCGACGGCGCCGGTGGTCACGAAGGGGGAGCCGCCGATCTCCACGCGGAAGAGCCAGCTCGGGGTGATGCGGACGCCCGACATCGAGTTCTGGATCACGGACGGCGACCTGGTGATCCACCTCTCGCAGAAGCGGTACGAGGAGTTGCACCGGGCGCTGCCGCTCGACAACCAGACGCTCTACCGCTTCATCAACGACTCGATCCTCGCCGGGCCGGAGGAGCGGGAACGGTTCCAGGAACTGGTGCGCCGTTCGGGCGGGATCGACCCGGCGCTCGCGCTCCTGCAGCAGCAGATCAAGATGCTCCCTCCGGACCCGACCGGGTCGTTCCCGGCAGCGCGCCCGTCGACGTCGCAGGCGCCTGCGGTCCCGAAGTCGCCCTCCACGACCGCCCCGGCCGCCGCGCCCCGGCCCCAGGCGCCGGTCTCCCGTCCCGCGGTCCCCGCGGCGGCGGCCCCGGCCTCCCCGGCGGCGCAGAAGCAGCAGAAGTCCGGGGCGAGGATCCTGGAGCTGGAGGTGGAGTCGCAGACCGGGGAGAAGTACCGCATCATCTACGGAAACCTGATGCTGACGCTCGGGAAGGCGCAGTACCAGGAGTTGTTCTACAGCCTCCCTTCGGACAACGTCTCCCTCTTCCGCCTCCTCTTCACGAAGATCCTGACCGACGCCGAGTCCCGCAACACGCTGAAGAAAATGGTCGAGAAGGCGGGCTCGAACAAGCTCTTCTTCGATTCCCTCCAGGTCCGCGTCCGCGAAGTCACGCCGACCCAGGCGTGGGACTAGCGAAGGGCGAGGGGAGAAGGGAGAAGGGCGATCGCCCCTCTCCCCTCAAGATGCGCGGGCCGGATGACGATGATCCTGGTCGCAGGGATTCCGGGCTGAGCGGCCGTCCTGATGGATGTGCCGTCTCCACGGGCGGCCCCCGGGCGAACCAGATGGAGGAATAGAAATGAAGAAGGGGAAGTACCTCCTGGCCGGACTGGCGCTCCTGGCGGGGCTGGCCGGGTGCACGTTCGACCGCGAGCACGACCGCCGGCATGTCCGGGCCTGGATCCAGGACACCCAGGACCAGCATCGCTTCATCGACAAGTATTTCTTCAACTACGACGAGCGGGACCCGGACCGGTACTAGTCCGTCGCCGAGGAAGTCCTGCGACGAGTTCGCAGCGAGGGGCGAGGAGCGAAGGGCGAGGGGCGAGGAGCGAGGAGCGAGGGGCGAGGAGCGAGGAGCGAGTTTCATCCTTGGGACTCTAGCCCTTCGCTCTTCGCCCTTCCCCCCTCGCCCTTCTCCCCTCGCCCCTCGCCCCTCGCCCCTCGCTCTTCGTCCCTCGCGCAGTCCGCATGGTCGTTTAGTCGGCCGCGCTAGGTCCCGGTCAGCTTCTCGAGCTGTAGGGCGATCACGTCGGCGCTCGCCGGGCGGTCGGCGAGGACCTTCGCCATGCAGCGGCGGATCAGCTCGTCGAGCGCCTCCGGGACCTCCGGGACGTCGGCCCGCGCCGAGGGGGCGGGCGTCGTGAGGTGCTGCTCGAAGAGGTTCGGGTCGGTGAACGGCGGGTGGCCGACGACCATCTCGTAGATCGTCCCGCCGAGCGAGTAGAGGTCGGTGCGGTAGTCGACGGCCTTCCCCAGCACCTGTTCCGGCGACATGTAGTACGGGGTGCCGCAGACCGTGATGCTCGTCCCGGCCCGGTCCACCGACCGCTTCGCCAGGCCGAAGTCGGTGATCTTCACCTTGTCCCCGGGCCCCAGCAGGATGTTCGAGGGCTTCACGTCCTGGTGGACGAGCTGATGCGAGTGGGCGAAGGCGAGCGCGTGCGCGATCTGGACGCCGATCCTCGCCGCCCGCCTCCACGGGATCCTGCCGCAGGCGACCAGCTCGTCCCGCAGGCTCTTCCCCTCGACGTACTCGAGGACCAGGACCAGGTTGCCGTCGCTCTGGGCCACCTCGTAGATCCGCACGATGTTCTCGTGATCGAGCCCCGCGATGATCTGCGCCTCCCTCAGGAACCCGTTGGGGGAGAGGGGCGCGGAGTCCTTCGAGTTGATGCACTTCAGCGCCACGGTCCTCCCCAGGACGCGGTCGAGCGCGCGGTAGACGTGCCCCGTGCTCCCGTGGCCGACCGTCTCCTGCACCTCGTAGCGGTCCTTCCCGAGCATCGGGAGGGCCGCGACCGCGGCGGCGGGCGGCTCGGCCCTGCGAGGGACCGGGGTCGTCTCCATGTGGCTCGCGGAGAGGCGCTTCAGCCGGTCGGTGACGTCCTTGTAGTCGAACCTGAGCGCCGTGATCCGCTCGTAGATCTCCTTCGCCTTGTTGAACTCCTTCAGGTTCTCGCTCGCGACCGCGAGGAAGTACTGCGTGTCGAGGTTGTCGAGGCGGACGCCCTGCCCCTCCATCGCCTCCGCCAGGCACTGCCGCGCGACCGAGGGCATCCCGCGTTCGATGAAGAGCTTCCCTAGGAGGGTGCAGGCGCGCCGCCGGTCCTTGTGCGTCGAGGGGACGGCCTGGAGGAGGCGGACGTATTCCTCCTCGTTGTTCAGCGCGGCCTGGGCCTCGGCGGCCTCCAGGTACCGCTCCATCTTCTCCGACACGCGCGCGACGCCCTCGAGGCTGTTCGTCTGGCGGTGGAGGCGGAGGGCGCGCTCGAGCTCCCCCCCCTTCTCGAGGACGGCCGCGGCGCGCGGGAAGTCCCCGGCGGATCCGAAGAGCTCCGCGGCCATGTTGACGTCGCCGTGCTTCTCGTACAGCTCGGCGGCGCGGCCGATCTCGCCGATCGCGCGGTACTCCTCGGCCGCGCGCGTCCAGTCGCCGGCGTTTTCATAGAGGATCGCGGCGTCCTTGCGGCGCCCCTCCTTGCGGGCGACCTCGGCGCGGATCGTCGCTGCGCGGCGAGGCTGCCCCATCTGGTCGAAGAGGACCGCGGCGTCCTCGGACCGCCCGGCCCTGTCGTAGATCTCCGCCGCCTTCTCCGTCATCCCCGCCGTAGCGTACGACACCGCGGCCCGCTCGTGCATCCCGCACCGCGCGTACATCTCCGCCGCCTCGGTGTGCTTCCCGATCTTCTCGAAGAGGCCGGCGGCGCTCTGCGCGAGGCGAAGTCCCTCCTCGTCGAACTCCCCGACCCCGGTCCCCATCTCCCGCTTCACGTGGGTCAGCGACCCCTTCTGGAAGCAGACGGCGGCGCGGAGGTGCTCCCCGGCCCGCTCGTAGCAGTCGCCCGCCTTCGTGAAGAACCGGGTGTTTTCGTAGAGCTCCGCCGCCTTGAGGAGGTGCCCCTTCTTCTCGTACATCTCCGCGACGACGAGCGGCTTGCTGACCGACATGAGGGTGCGCTCGGCGCGCTGGAGCTCCCCCGCCTCCGCGTAGAGCGTCCCCGCCTTCTCGATGTCGCCGACCTTCTCGTAGTGCTCCGCGGCCTCGGCCAGGCGCCCCTGCTGCTCGAGGATGCGCGCGACCTCGCGGATCTGCCCTCCCCGCAGGTAGAGGGTGGTCGCCTTCTCCGTTTTCCCCATCCGCATGTACTCGGCGCCCGCCTCCTTGAACTTTCCTTGGGAGACGAGCTTGTCGACGTTCCGCTCGAACTTGTACTCGACGAGCGCGGGGTGCTTCTTGATCGCCTCGATGGTCCAGATGCAGATCCACCGGACGATGACGAAGCCGACCAGGATGCCGGCGGCCACGAGGAGGCCGTTGATCGAGAGGACGTCGTCTACAGTGATGGTGGCCAGCAAGCGGGTGGACTCCCGGAAAACCAAGGGACATTATACTCGGCGAGGGGCGAAGAGCGAAGAGCGAGGGGCGAGGGGCGAGCGGCGACCTCTGGACGATCGCCCCTCGGCCCTCGCCCCTCGGCCTTCCCCCCGCGATCCCGCGCTGGTTTTCGTCCACGCTGAACTAGGAACATGGGCCCCGGTCCGGTATACTGCCGCGCCTTTCGGAGAGAGGCGTGCCGGAGGAGCCTCGCTGGACGACCGTCGCGCGCGCGCGGGAACTCGCCCCGGGACAGCGGAAGCTCGTCCAGGTCGCGGGGAAGTGGATCGCGCTCTTCCACCTCGTCGAGGGGTGGTTCGCGATCGACAACGCCTGCCCTCACGCGGGAGGCTCGCTCTTCGAGGGGACGTTGAAGGACACGGTCGTGACCTGCCCGTGGCACTTCTGGCCGTTCGACCTCCGGACCGGGCGAAACCCGGTGATCACGTCGCTCCGCACCGACATCTTCCCGGTGCGGGTCGTGGGCGACGAGGTCCAGGTGCAGGACCGCGCGTCGAACGCGCAGTGAGGTGATCGAATGCCCGCCACCGAGAAACGTCAGTTCGTCTCGTTCAGCTTCTACAAGGCGCAGCCCGATTGGCTCCTCCTCCCCGCGGCGGAGCGCGAGGCCGGGCGGCGCGAGTTCGCCGGGGTCGTCGAGTCGTATGGCGAGCGCGTGATGACGCTGCCGTACACGACCGTCGGCCTCCGCGGCGACGTCGACCTCCTCCTCTGGCGCATCAGCTACGAGCTCGAGGCCATCTCCGAGATGTCGGCGAAGCTGCGCGGCACGGGCCTGGGCCGCCGCCTCGCGACGCCGTTCCACTACCTCGCGATGACGAAGCGGTCGACGTACGTGAAGGAGCACGTCCACGACGGGCAGGAGGGGTCGCGAACGAAGATCGTCCCCGGGAAGGCGAAGTACCTCTTCGTCTATCCCTTCGTGAAGCTGCGCGAGTGGTACGGCCTCCCGGAAGATCAGCGGCAGGCGATGATGACGGACCACATCAAGACCGGGCACAAGTACCCGACCGTGAAGATCAACACGACCTACTCGTTCGGCCTCGACGACCAGGAGTTCGTCGTGGCGTTCGAGTCGGACCACCCGGACGACTTCCTGGACCTCGTCATGGAGCTGCGCGGGAGCGGCGCGAGCAAGTACACGCAGCGGGACTGGCCGGTGTTCACCTGCATCTCGAAGGGCCTTGGCGAGGCGCTCGAGGCGATCGGGTAGGCCCTCGGAGTCGCGCCCGTGCTCATGGAGTCGCATCCGTAAGGATGCGGCGGATCGGCGCCCGTCAGGGCGCCATGGAGTCGCGCCGGGGTGCCCGCGAAGCGGGCCGGGCGCGGTGGACTGACGCCCGCGAGGGCGTCCGACGTGGAGGCGACGATGGCGAAGGCGGCGGCTGGCAAGGGACTCTCGGCCCTCGACAAGCTTTGGAAGGCGCGGGACGAGAAGGGGAGCGCGGAGAAGCTGATCGAGGGGCTCTCGGCGGCCTGCGCCGACGACCCGAAGGGGTACGAGGCGCATTGGAAGCTCGCCCGCGCCTGCTGGTGGCTCTCCGACATGAGCGAGGACACCGGGAAGAAGAAGCAGCTCGGCGAGCAGGGGAAGGAGGCGGGGAGGAAGGCCTGGCAGCTCGAGGAGGGGAGCGCGGAGGGGCACATCTGGTTCGCCGCGGCCCTCGGCGAGTACGGCCTCGGCATCAGCATCGCGAAGGCGATCTGGCAGGGGCTCGACGGCGAGTTCCGGAAGCACGCTGAGCGGGCGATCGCGCTCGACAAGGCCTACGACGGCGCGGCGCCGCTGCGCGCGCTCGGGCGGTTCTACTCGAAGCTGCCGTGGCCGAAGCAAGACTTGAAAAAGTCGGAGCAGCTCCTGCGGGAGGCGATCGAGACCGCCCCGGAGCGGCTCCTGACGCGCCTCTACCTCGCGGAGACGCTCGACGCGCTCGGGCGGAAGGACGAGGCGAAAAAGGAGATCGACGCCCTCCTCAAGCTGAAGGCGAAGCCCGACGAGGCGGCGGACGAGGCCGAGTACAAGCGCCGCGCGAAGGCGGCCCTCGCGAGGCTGAAATAGCGCTCTACCTGGTGGTCCCGCTCGGGCCACCCCGCTCGAGGCGCGCAGTGTCCTGGCGATGCCGCCGCAGGTACACGTCGAACAGGAAGTTCTTGAGCGCCTCCCCGAACGCCCGGTCGTCGGTGATCCTCTTGTAGAGATCGAAGTTCGAGTCGACGATCTCCTGGATCACCTCATCCACCTTGTTGTCGAACGTGAGGCGGACGTTCTCGCGGGTGTTGACCTTCGCGCTCGCGTCCAGGGCAGGGTCTCCGTCGAGCCTCTCCAGCATCTGACCGAGCGTGACCCGGTGCTCGGGGCCCAGGTTGAGCCCGAACCGCTCGTTCAGCTCGGCGACGATGCGCGAGAGCGGCTCCATCTCCTCGACCCCGAGGGAAGCGCGGTCCTTCGTCGCGATCGGATCAAGGACGCCGCCCGTGCGCTCCAGGCCGATTCGTCCGCTCGAGGTCTCCTGAATCCGATACGACTCCATGTCGATGTTCGCCTGCACCTCCCGCGGCAGGGTCGCGCGATCCGCGGGGAGGAGCTTTCGCAGGCAGCGCGCGAAGGCGTACATCTTCTCCAGGTCGGCGTCCGCGAAGGTGACGACCTGGGAGAGGAACGCATAGAGCCGCACGTAGTCGTCGATCTGGCCGCGGAAGTCGAGCCGTTCCTGTTCCGTGAGCGCCTGGACACGCTCGGTCACTGGCTTGAGGAGCGCGTAGATCCGGTCTTGCGTGGCCTTCTTGTCGAAATAGACCTTGGCGAAGGCGTTGACGTCGGCCTCGGAGAACACCGGGAACGCGAGGAGGCGCTGCTGTACCTCGTACAGGAGATTCGGGTCTGTGGCCTCCGAGAGAATCGTCGTTTCGTAGTACGGTTCGAACGCCTTCTTGATCTCCTCGGCCTTGTTCGTGAAATCGAGGACGACGGTCCCCCGCTTCTCCGGATGCGTGCGGTTGAGCCGCGACAGCGTCTGCACGGCGTTCACCTCCCCGAGCTTCTTGTCCACGTACATGGTGTGGAGGAGGGGCTGATCGAACCCCGTCTGGAACTTGTTCGCGACGATGAGAAATCGGTACTCGGGCAACTCGAACGTCTTCGCCGTCTGCGTCTCCGGGAAGCCGTTCATCGCCGCTTCGGTGTAGGTCTGGCCGCCGTCGGGGACGGTGCCTGAGAACGCCACGAGCGCCTTGAACGGGTATCCCTTCTCCTTGATGTGCTGGTCCACCGCCAGTCGGTACCGGACGGCGTGCAGGCGGGACGGCGTGACGATCATCGCCTTGGCCCTGCCGCCGATCTCGTGCTGCACCTGGGTGGCGAAGTGCTCCACCATGATCCGCACCTTCTCCTGGATCGCGTGCGGGTGCAGCTCGACGAACTCCTTGAGGAGGTACTGCGCCTTCTTCTTCTCGTAGCGGGGATCGGTCTCGATCGTCTTGAGCAGGCGCCAGTAGGCCTTGTAGGTCGAGTAGTGGGCCAGGACGTCGAGGATGAACTTCTCCTCGATCGCCTGTCGCATGCTGTAGAGGTGGAAGGGCTCGAACCGCCCCTCGGGGGTCTTCGTCCCGAACAGCTCGAGCGTCTTCCGCTTCGGCGTGGCCGTGAAGGCGAACATCGAGAGGTTCGGGAGCCGGCCGCGCTTCTCCGCTTCGGCGAGGACGGCGTTCTCGAGCTCCTCCTCAGGCGTCTCGGCGTTGGCCTCTTCGCGCTCGGCCTCCTCCAGGGTCGTCGCAGCGAGGACGGACTTGAGGCTCTTTGTGCTCTCGCCCGATTGCGAAGAGTGGGCCTCGTCGACGATCACGGCGAAGCGGTGGCCCGGAAGGTCACCGATCTGCTTCGCGATCACGGGGAACTTCTGGAGGGTCGTCACGATGATGGTCTTGCCGCTCTCGAGCGCCTCCTTGAGCTGGCTCGAGGTCGTGTCGATGTTCTCGACGACCCCCAGCGTCTGTTCGAACTGGCGCATGGTCGTCTGGAGCTGGCGGTCGAGGATGCGCCGGTCGGTGACGACGATGATGGAGTCGAATACGCGGCGGTCCTCGTGGTCATGGAGGGTCGAGAGCCGGTGGGCGAGCCATGCGATGGTGAAGCTCTTCCCGCTGCCTGCGGAGTGCTGAATGAGGTACCGCTGTCCGGCGCCCCGGTCGCGGGCGTGGTCCACGAGCTTGCGAACGGCATCGAGCTGCTGGTAGCGGGGGAAGACGAGGTACCGCTTGCCGGTCTTCCTACCCTTCTCGTCCTCCTCCTCGACCTCCTGGATGAACTGGCGGACGAGGTCGAGGACGCTGTCGCGGGCCCAGATCTGCTCCCAGAGGTACGCGGTGGCGAACCCCTTGCGCGTGGGCGGGACGGGCGGGTTCCCCGCGCCTCCAAACCTCCCCTGGTTGAACGGGAGGAAGCGGGTCTTCGGGCCCGCGAGGTGCGCGGTGACGTAGACGAGGTCAGGGTCGACCGCGAAGTGCCCGAGGCACCGACCGTAGGCGAAGAGCGGCTCCCTGGGGTCGCGGTTGTTCATGTACTGGCGGATGGCGTCCTCGACGTTCTGGCCGTTGAGGAGGTTCTTCAGCTCGGCCGTGAAGATCGGGATCCCGTTCAGGAAGACGACGAGGTCGAGGCTGTTCTCGTTCTTCTGGCTGAAGTGGACCTGTCGGACGATGGAGAAGAGGTTGGCCTCGTGGAGGCGGGTCGTCTCCGCGTTGAGCCCGCTTGCGGGGCGGAAGTAGGCGAGCTGGAACTTGCAGCCCGAGTCGCGGAGGCCGGTTCGGAGGACGTCGAGCGCGCCGCGTCGCTCGATCTCGCGCGAGAGGCGCCCAAGGAACCGCTCCTTCACCGTGGCGCCGTAGTGCTCCTTGAGCCGCTCCCATTCCTTCGGCTGGGTGGCGAGGAGGAAGTCGACGGTGTCGCGCGGCATGAGGCAGAGGGCGCGGTCGTACTCCTGCGGCGAGCGTCGCCGGTACCCGCCCGGCGGGTGGTCGCCGAACGGGGGGGCCGGCTCGCGCGTGCCCCGCACCTCGCCGACGCAGGCGTCGGGTCCGTACTGGAGCAGGGCGCATTCGATCGCCTGCTCGAAGCTGCGCTCGGAGATCTCCATGCTCATGCTCCCACCTCGCCCCGCACGTCGATTTTCCCCGTCACCGCCGCCGCAATCAAAGCGGTGCGATACTCATTCAAGCGACCAATGGCTGCGTGAATCGTGGAAATCCCCCGATTCGTTGCTGTCGTCAGGCCGTCCAGAAACTTGGCGATGACGCGTTGTCCCTCAATCGGGGGGGCGACGAGACGAAGCATCGGAAGCTTGCTGGCCTTGAGCCCCTCCGCGGTGGATCCGGTCGAGAGGCTCTGCAGTTGAGCTTGGAAGAAGCCGGACATCATCCCGTACATGGTGAACCGGCTCCAGAAGTGCGCGGGGTTCATGCGGAATCGAATGATCCGCTGCGCCAGAGCGATGTCTTCTCGATCAACGAGCGCCACGTTTCCCAATGGCGCCTCGGTTGTGAAGAGGATGTCGCCGATTCTCGGCTTTCCGCGCCGCATGATCTCGTCGTAGTCCGCCTCCGAGACGAATTCCTGGGAGGCTTCGTAGTCGATGAAGCCCATACGCACATTTCTGGCGGTGACCAGGAGGACCCCATCCGGGGTCTTCAACGGAGTCTTTCCTCGATAGTCCGACATCTCGGCGACGTACTTGGTGTGCGGCAGGATCTGCCACCCCTTTGGGATAGCCCCTAGCCCCTCAACGCCGGAGTCCCGCATTGGGGCGTTTTCGTCGAGCCCCCTTGTGACGGCCTGGGTGATGAGCGAGGTGCGCTTCTCCTGCAGCAGCTCGATCAGCCGCTCCTTCTTCGCCACCAGCGCATCGATCCTCGCGGTCTCGCGGTCGAGAAACCGCGCAATTCCATCCTGCTCGCCCGCCGGCGCGAGCGCGACCGGGATGCTCATTACTTTGTCAGGACTCGCCCGTGGCATCTTTGTGCCGTAGGTCATGGAGTTCACCCAAGCGATGAAGTCCCTGCTTCGCAGTTGGTAGGCGAGCATTGTCGGGGTGATCTCCCCCGCACTCCTGAGCACGAGAAGCTCGGTCGAACATCGTCCTGCGAAGTCAGGTCGCAGCACCTTTGCGAGATATGGGCGCAGTTTCCCGAACAGAACATCTCCGGGCCGAAAGAGCGATGTTGCGTCGTCGCATTCCTCGGACTCTGGGGGCGCCGAATCGGGGATGTGAGCGAGTCGGCCAGTCCCCGCTTCGATGTGTTCCAGACCGACATATGGAAGCTCCGACACGGACACGCTAGCTCGCTGGTCCATCAGCGGAGCCACATACTTCAAGCCCTGAACTCGCCAGTGAGCTGGAATCTGTCCCAGCCACTCCACGCTCGAGTCCTTGTACTCGGGGTAGGGGCGGTATCTCCCCCCCGTGGTGCTGGTCCGCTGACTCGGTGTCATCTCGCTCATCGCCGCATCGACCTCATGCCCCCGCTCCCTCGTGCTGCCTTCCCCTCCGTCGCTTTCGACGAGCCGACGGCAGCGCGGGCGGGCGTTCACCCCCGACTCCGCCCCCTGGCTGCGTCGCGAGCCGAGCGCGGGCGAGCCGAATGGCCTCGTGGAGCCTCCGCTCCAGGACCTCCCGAGGGGGCAGCTCCGTCAGGTACTCCGCCACGCGGATGCCGCTCTTCTCCAGCTCCAGGAGCTCGATCTGCTCACGCTTCGTGCCCGCGCACAGGATGAGCCCGATGGGCGGCCCCTCGCCCGGCTGTCGTTCGTGGCGATCGAGCCAGCGGAGATAGAACTCCATCTGCCCCTTGTCCCCCGGCTGGAAGTCGCCCAGCTTCAGGTCCACGGCGACGAGCCGTCGCAGTCCACGATGGTAGAAGAGCAGGTCGAGGTAGTAGTCCTCGGCGTCCAGCGTGATGCGCTTCTGGCGGGAGATGAAGCTGAAGCCCGCCCCCATCTCGAGGAGGAACTGCTCCAGCTCCCGCAGGATGGCGCCTTCGAGGTCTCGCTCCTGGTAGCGGTCCTTCAGACCCAGGAAGTCGAGGAGATACGGATCGCGAAAGACGAGGTCGGGGGTCAGACGATCCTCGTCCCGGAGCGCCTGGACCTCCGCCTTCGCCAGCTCGGTGGGCTTGCGGGAGAGGGCAGTGCGCTCGAAGAGCATCGATCCGATCTTCTTGCGGAGGGTCTTGACGCTCCACCGTTCGACGCGGCACATCTCGGCGTAGAAGTCGCGCCGAAGCGAGTCCTTGAGGGGGATCAGGGCGATGATATGCGTCCAGGTCAATTGTCGTATCACCGATACGACAATCCTCCGATCCGGGAAGACCTCCGCAAATTGGATCATCCGGCGGAGGTTCTTCTCCGAGAAGCCTTGCCCATACTCCATGCCCAGGTCCCGGGCCAGCGCGGAGACGACCTCCTCTCCGTAGCCCGCGCGTCGCCCCTTGAGCACCTCCCGCCGGATGCGGTCTCCGATGCTCCAGTAAAGGGCCACCAGCCCCGCGTTGACCGCTTGCGCAGTCCTCTCTCGAGCGGCGGCGATCAGTCCGCGAACGTCGGCGAGGAGGTGCTTCTGCGTGTCTGCTCGGGCCGTAATGCCAGGCCGCCGACTCGGTGTCACCTCACTCATCGCCCCATCCTCATGCTTCCGTCGTCCGCGGCTGCCACGGGCCCCCGGCGGGCCAGGTCTGCGTGAAGGCCTGCCGCGCCACGAGGCTCTCGTAGATGGGCCCCAGGAGTCGGATGACGGTCGCTCCGGCATCGTCGAGCCGTGACGGGCCGTCCACTCCATCGCCGAGTTTGCGCACGAAGGCCTCCCACTGCTTGATCCGTCCCGCTTCTCGGTAGAACGCCGGAGTCAGGGCCAAGGGGGGATCGGCGGTGAGAACCAGCTCCCGACGCCGAAGGGTCTCCTCGATCGCGGTCGCGAGCGTCTCGCCGTCGAAGGGGAACATCTGGGCGAGCACGGCGATGTCCCAGAAGTCCTTCATGCGCGAATTCGCGGCGCCGAGCTTCACCATCGCCTCGAACTTCTCCGCGATCGAGGTCTCGCGGGGGTAGACCCAAAGTCGCGGCGTGGGATGGTCGAGCAGCGTCGGGTAGGACGCTTCGACGCGGGAGGGTGTGATCTCGTCGCCGAACCCGACATCGACCTGGAAGGGCACGCGCGCACTCCCGAGTCGCACGAAGAGCTTCGCGCGGAGACCGACGTACTTCTCCTCCTTGCGGATCTCCCCGATCCGAAGGCTCTCCATGTCGAAAGAGAGGCCGTCCTCAGGACAGGAGACGGCGCTCACCGCTTCGAAGGTCCGCTTCAGGGACGCGTGGTCTTGCTCACCCGATCCGAGCAGGTCCACGTCGCGGGTGGGACGGATCTGCTTTCCGGACCAGACCAGGAACATCGCTGCCCCCTTGAGCGTGAACCGATCGACTTCGCCCGAGACCGACAGGCGGTAGAGGAACCGCTCCGCCACGAAGCGCTGGAGGACGAGGTTGAACTGGGCATTTCCCTCGTGGGCCAGCTTGAGGAGCCGGTCATGCACAGAGTGCGCGAAGTTCTTCTTGCCGAGTGGCGAAGTCACCCTGCCAGCACCTCCAGATACCGGACGAGGAGGGATCGGGCACGGCAGACCTCGGCTGCGCGCCAGATCTGATCGACGCTCGCCTTTCGCTCATGGAGGGCCTCGCGCAGGGCCTCCAGGGCCACGTCGCGACCGACCAGCCGCTGGAACCGGAAGCAATCCACGACGGTTCGGGCCGCGGAGGTGATCCGGACGGGGACGCCCTCCAGGTGGATGGTTTCGACGCCGTATTGCAGGGATGGGCCCGAAAAGCGGACCAGGCGGATGGGGAGTTCACCGACGCGAGGCGGGCGGTCCTTGTGGCCGATCGCGATCCACACCTCGCGGGGGAGTTGCGTCCCGATCTCGTGCACCTGAAGGGCTGAGAGGAGGCACACGATGGCCTGGGGGACCCGGGCGCAGACGGCGGCGACGGTGTAGTGCTCCGTGACATCAGCCTCGGTTCGCCGGTAGAGACCACGGCCCAGACGTCTGACACGGCCTTCCCGGACCTGGGACCTCAGTGCGGTGAGGGAAATGCCCAGCGGGCCGAGGTCCTTCGGGCGGAAGAAGGAGCCCAGTCCGGCCGCGGCCAGGTCCACCAGCTTGCTCTTGTCTGTGCTCATGCCGAGACGATCATCGCAAATGTCGGCAGTTAAATCAATCTGCCGACGTTTCGTTCAGATGAAATTGTCGGCAAGCGTTGTTATGTGCCGACATATTGGATTCCAGGCCACCACTATGCCGGATGTTCCGGCTTCGAACCCGTGACCTCGGCGAGCATCCGCACGATGTCCTTCTCGACCTCGCGGATGTCAGCCTCAATCGCCTCCAACGCCCTCGGCGGAAGGTACTTGTAGAAGTATCGATTGAAGTTGATCTCGTACCCGACCACGCCGACCTGACCGTCCCTCTCGTCACGCCTGCTCGTGTCAATCCAGGCGTCGGCTACGTGGGGCTTCACCTCGCGATCGAAGAAGGCATCGATTCCCTCGGACAGCGGAACGGACTCCGTGTCCCGCAGGTCCGGGTCGGGTTCGGGACTGCCGTCTTTGTCCCGACAGATGACCGCGCTGTCGTCGCGCTCCGACAGCGCCGAGAGGATCGACTTGACCACGGGCGCTGCGAGCTTGACTGCCGACTTCGCCGCGGCGGAGACCAGGAGCCCCTCGAATTCCGTCCGATCCTTGAAGACCGTGCCAGGCAGCGCTCGCAGCATGGCCCGAATCGCATCCTGCTGCGCCCGTCCCTCCGCCGCCTCCTTCGCCCCCGCGGCCCCCTTCTTCTTCGAGCGCGCGAGGTTCTGGAACGCGGTCTCCTCCTCCAGCCGGCCGAGCCGCTCCGCCGACGCCTGGAAGTTCAGGCGCAGGGGACGCTCGACGGTGACCTTCCGGTAGCCGAAGTGGCTCGTCGGGTAGATCCGGACATGCTCTCCCTCTTTGAACTCCCGCTGGAGCGAGAGGATCTCGTCCGCGCGCTCCCGCGGCACCTGGCGCCGCTTGTCCCCGAGGCTCTTCGGCATCTGGGTCCAGAACGAGGTCGCGTCGATGAGCTGGACCTTGCCCTTGCGCTCCGCCGTCTTTCGATTCGTCAGCACCCAGACGTAGGTCGCGATCCCCGTGTTGTAGAAGAGCTGCTCGGGGAGGGCGATCAACGACTCGAGCCAGTCGTGTTCGAGGATCCAGCGGCGAATCTCGCTCTCCCCGCCCCCCGCGTCTCCCGAAAACAGCGGCGATCCGTTCATGATGATCGCGACGCGGGTCCCGCCGTCCTTCGGCGCCTTCATGTGCGCCAGCATGTGCAGCAGGAACAGGAGCTGGCCGTCGCTGATGCGCGGGAGCCCCGGCGCGAATCGGCCGGCGGCCCCGCGCTCGTGCTCCGCCGTCACGGCCTCCTCGTCCCGCTTCCAGTCCTTCCCGTACGGCGGGTTGGCGATGAGGTAGTCGAACGTCTTGCCGGCGTGCAGGTCGTTCGAGAGCGTGCTCCCGAAGAGGATGTTCTCGGCGTCCTTCCCGTCCGTCGACTTCATGAAGAGGTCGGACTTGCAGATGGCAAAGGTCTCCGGGTTCACCTCCTGCCCGAAGAGGTGGATCTCGGCCCCGGGGTGAATGGGCGGCCTGGTGGTCTCGCCGTTCCTGCGAACGCCGGTCTTGATGTGCTCCTTGGCGATCGTGAGCATCCCGCCCGAGCCGCAGCACGGGTCGCAGATGGTGACCACGACCCCCTTCCTCGCGATCTGCTTCTCGTCTCCGGCCAGGAGGAGGTCGACCATCAGGTGGACGACGTCTCTTGGCGTGAAGTGCTCGCCGGGGTTCTCGTTGAGCGCCTCGTTGAACTTCCGGATGAGCTCCTCGAAGATCGTCCCCATCTGCGCGTTGTCGATGGCGTCGGGGTGCAGGTCGACGTTCTTGAACCGCTCGAGCACCTGGAAGAGGAGCTTCGCCTCGTCGAGCTTGCTGATGGTGTTGTCGAAGTCGAATTTCTCCAGCACCTGCCGCATGTTCTGGCTGAATCCCGCAATGTAGTTCCGCAGGTTCTTCGCCAGATCCGGGGCGTCCTTGAGGAGTCTCTCGAAGTCGAACCGGGACGTGTTGTAGAACCTGAAACCGGAAGCCCTGCAGAGTTGCGAGTCGACGTTCTCGAGCTTGCCCTTGAATTTCGCCTGGGTCTCGAGCACCTTCGACTTGGTGGGCGCGAGAACGCAATCGAGGCGCCTCAGGACCGTCAGCGGGAGGATGATGTCCTGGTATTTTCCGCGCTTGAAGGTGTCGCGGATGAGGTCGGCCACGCCCCAGAGGAAGCTGACAATCTCGTTTTGGTTCATGACGTGCTCAAGCAAACCAGAAAGCCCCGCGTTGGTTCAGGCGGGGACGCGCGGCTGAAGTGGGGGCGACCCGGCCCGCTTCGCGGGCGCCCCGTCGCCCCTACGTGTCGACCGTGCTGCGGTCCAGGACGACCTGGTGGACCATGACGTTCCGGCCGAGCGTGGCGAGGTAGAGGGCCGCCTCGGCCACGTCCGCGACCTGGATCAGGTCGCGGCGCTGCGTGCCGGGGACGTCCTCGTTCTCGATCATCGGCGTGTCCACCATCCCCGGGCAGATGCACGAGACGTGGATTCCCCACTCCTTCCCCTCGTCCGCGAGCGCCCGCGACAGGCCGTGGATCGCGAACTTCGAGGCGCTGTAGGTCCCTGTCCCCGACCACGCATCCGTCCCCGCCACGCTCGAGACGTTGATGATCGCGCCTCCCTGGTTCAGCATGCGCATCTGGCGGAACGCCTCGCGGCAGCCGAAGAACGTGCCGTAGAGGTTCGTGCGGATGACGGAGTCGAACTCCGCCGTCGTCGTCTCGACGAGCTCCTTCCAGACGCCGATCCCCGCGTTGTTCACGAAGACGTCGAGACGCCGGTAGCGCGAGATCGCCGTCGCGATGAACCGCGCGATGCTCGTCTCCTCCTTCACGTCGAGGGGGAGGGCGCAGGCCCGGGCGCCCCGCGACTCGAGCTTCTTCGCGAGGTCCTCGCAGAGGGCCACACGCCTCGCTCCGAGCACGACCGTCGCCCCCTCGGAGGCGAACCGCTCCGCGATGCCGCGGCCGATGCCGCTCGAGGCCCCCGTGATCGCCGCCACCTTGCCGTCCAGCCTGCCCACGCTAGCCTCCCTTCGGACGCCTCTTTGTGGTCTCGCCCGGTGCGGTGTCGAAGAAGAGGACGTTTCCGTCCGGGTCGCGCGCGATGAAGGAGCCGACGCGGCCCTTCCCCGGGATCGCGACGTCGGACAGGGCCAGGCCCTTCCGCCGCATCATCGCGGCGAGCTTCGACGCGTGCCCGCCGCGGAAGTTGAGCACGTTGCCGGGGATGTGCCCCTGGAAGAGGTCGATCACCGCGTCCCCCTTGTGGAGGATCGCCCACCCCTTGGGGATCTTCCCGCCGACTACGCGGAAACCGAGCTTCTTGTAGAACGCGAGGGACTTCTTGAGGTCCTTCACGTTGAGGCACATCTCGAAGCGGCCGAGTTGCATCGCGGCGTCCTCGCGTGCCGCCCTCACGGGCGGCGATCCGCGGCGCCCTCACGGGCGCCACTCCACGGCGCCCTGACGGGCGCCTCTCCATGGCGCCCTCACGGGCGCCTCTCCATGGCGCCCTGACGGGCGCCTCTCCATTACTTCGCGGGAATCAGCTCCACCCGCATCCCCGCCGGGCCGACGAAGACCACGCGGTCGAACTCCGCGTCCACCTTCTCCGCCTTGTATCCCCCCGAGGCGATCCAGGTCGTCAGCTCCTGGAAGTCGTTCGTGTCGACTTCGAACGCCACCCGCTCGAATGTCAGCGCCTTCGCATGCGGCGTCGTCTCGGAGGCGCCGGGGGCCTCCAGCTCGATCGAGAAGTCGCCGCGCCCGAGCACGGCGCGCTGGATGACCACCTTCTTCTCCTTCGCCTCCGTCGGCGCCGTGATCCCCTTCAGGTGCACCGTGTGCGTGTCGCGCCTCCCCTCGATGAAGCGGCACTCGAGGCCGAGGAAGTCGACGAAGAACGGGACGAGCCGGTCGATCTCCGGCACCGTCAGGACGATGTGCGAGAACCCCTTCACCTTTGGCATGGCTGCCTCCTCACGTCCCCATCCGCCCGCTGCGGACCAGCAAATGCCCCGCGCCGCAGTGGATCGCCCACCCCATCCCGCTTCCGATCTCCGAAGGCGCCGAGCTCGCCTCGGAGCGGATCTCCGCGCCCGGCCGCTCCCCGCAGATCGGGCAGGCGAACGACCGCACGCACTCCGCGGGCAGCCCCATCGGAAAGTCGGGGACGTCGGCCTCCGCGACCGCGACCTCCGACGTGCGCGCGGTCGCGCAGAGCTCCGCGAGGTTCGCGATCCCGCCCGCGCAGGTCCAGACCCCCGCGGAGAACGCCTTCCGCGCGATCCGCTCGCGAACCCGCGCGATGAGCGCGGCGACGAGCGCCCGCGCGTCGGCGACGATGACGTACGTCCGGTCCATCGGCGCCGCGCCCGTGAAGCGGATCGCGAGGTCCCCCTCCCGGAGCGCCAGTCGCTTCTCCGCCGCCTCCAGGCGCAGGAGTTTCGCCCTGTCCTCGAGCGCCTCCGCGGTCCCGCGGGCCCAGACCCCCACGCGGCCCGACCAGCTCCGCAGTCGCTCGCGGATCCCCACGGCTACCCCTTCTTCGCGAGACCGAGCCGCATGACGGGCCGCGACTCGTCGTCGATGTGCACCTTGAACCCCGCGTCCGTGAAGATGTCGACGGGCCCCTGCCAGACCTCGTCGTCCTCGTGCTTCCCCTTCTTGGGGTACCCCTCGACCTCGACGGCGTGCATGGCGGCGAGACGCGCGACCGCCTCGCGCAGGAGGATCTTCGCGAGCCCCTTCTTGCGGTGCTCTTTCGCGACGCAGAAGCAGGTGACGCACCATACGTCGTCGTAGGCGGTCGAGGCGTACTTCGCCGTGCGGTTGAGCTTCGTGAAGTACGAGCGGTGCCCGTACTGGCACCAGGCGATCGCCTTCCCGCCCTCGTAGAGGAGGACGCCGTGCGTGCGCCCCTCCTTCAGGAGCTCGAGCTTCCGCTCGCGCCGCTGCGCGGGGGTGCGCTTCATCCACTCCTCGTCGGCCCCCCCGAACTCCCAGTACATGCAGAAGCAGCCGCCGAACTCCGGCCGCTCGAAGAAGGAGGCGAAGTCCTCCCACGTCGACTCGTCGAGGTCTTTCGCGGCGTATTCGGGCTTGTCGCTCATGTCAGATGAGGAGTCGGGCGGGGTGCTCGAGGGCGTTTGCGAGCGCCTGCAGGAACTGGGCGCCGAGGGCTCCGTCGACGACGCGGTGGTCGCACGAGAGGGTCACGCGCATCCGCTGGGCGATGACGACGTGGTCCCCCTTCACGACGGGCTTCTTCTGGACCGTCCCGACGGCGAGGATCGCCCCCTCGGGCGGGTTGATCACGGCGGAGAACTGGTCGATGGCGAACATCCCGAGGTTCGAGACGGTGAACGTCCCGCCGGTGTACTCCTCGGGCTTGAGTCTCTTCTGCCGCGCGCGCTCGGCGAGGGCGTGGCCCTCGGTGGAGATCTGCGCGATCGTTTTCGCGGCGACGTTGCGGATCACGGGGGTGATGAGGCCGTCCTCGATCGAGACCGCGTTCCCGATGTCGATCCGCTTGTAGACGCGGATCCGGTCCCCCTGGAACGAGGAGTTCACGCGGGGGATCTGCTGGAGGGCGTACGCGCACCCCTTCACGATGAAGTCGTTCACGCTGATCTTCGGCTCGTGCCCGAGCGCGTTCAGCTCCTCGCGCAGCGCCATGGCGTTGTCCATGTCGATCTCGCGCGTGAGGTAGAAGTGGGGGACGGTCTGCGCGCTCTGCGACATGCGCCGCGCGATCGTCTCGCGCATCGGGGTCAGCGGGAAGTCCTCGTACTCCGGGCCCGCGGGGGCGGCGGCTGTCGGCCCGACCCCGAGCGGCGCGGTGACGACGTCGCGGAGGACGATTCGGCCCGAGGGGCCCGTGCCGCGCAGGTTGCGGAGGTCGATCCCGCGCTCGCGGGCGATCTTCCGCACGGCGGGGGAGGCGATGGTGCGCAGCTCCATGTCGGGGGAGGGGAGCGTCGGCATCATCGAGGAGACGGTCGGCTCCGCGAGGGGGACGGGCGCGCCGATCCCGGGCGGAGCCGCGGGGGCCGTGGCGGTCTTCGCGTTGGTGGGCGGCGGCGCGGCCGTCGTCTTCTCTGCCGGCGCTGCGGCCGCAGGCGCGGAGATGGCGGAGACGTCTTCTCCCGCCTCGCCGATGATGGCGATGGTGGTGTTCACCGGCGCCTTCGACCCTTCGGGGACGATGATCTTTCGGATCACGCCGGGGTCGAAGGCCTCCAGCTCCATGACCGCCTTGTCGGTCTCGATGTCGGCGATGACGTCGCCGTACTCGACGCGATCCCCCTCGCGCTTGCGCCACTTCTGGATCACGCCCGTCTGCATCGTCGCAGACAGCTTCGGCATCTTGACCTCGACGGCCATGGCGGTGGGGTCCCTCGACTGGAGCACCGCGTATGTAGCACGCCGGGCGCGATCCTTCAAGAAGCGAGAGCGGCGCGGCGTTGGAGCGCCGCGCGAAGGACGTCGAGAAAAGGACGACCTGCTCTACGAGGTGCAATCGTCGCGCCACCTGCTTCGTCGAGCCGCGCCAGGGGATTGAGGCAGCCGGTCGTATCAAACCGGCGAATCAGATTGATACGCAGGGCGACCCGCTCCGTTCGCCTCCAGCTACAACTCTCTGCTCCCACGGACGATCACGAGTGGCACAGCGATTGCCTTTCACATGGCCGTCTACTTTTTCGGAGACGTGAACATGATGAACATCCTTTCCTTCCTGAACCGACTGTCCTGCGCGGCCGTTCTCGGCCTGTCCCTCCTCGGCGCCGCCGCGGCGCAGGCCGAGACGTACGAGGCGACCGCCACGGCCCATCCGAAGATCGTCCCGCCGGGGAGCGACATCGTGTCGTTCGGGCAGACGGAGGTCGACGGCTGGATCCCGATGCGCTTCGACGTGAGCCTGCCGACGGACTTCCAGGTGACCGGCGTGCGGTTCACCCTCGACATCAAGCCGATCGGGCAGTTGATCGACACCGACACGTTCCATTGCCTCGACGACGACGGCGAGTGGTACACGATCTTCGACAACTTCGAGGCGTACGAGGCCGGCAAGCGCGTCACGATCCAGTTCGACGTGAAGGACCTGACCAAGATCGACGCGGCCTTGCGCGCGGGGATCCTGCGCTGCGTCCTGCAGGACGACACGGCCCTCTACGGCGCGACGATGCAGGTCTTCGGGAACCCCGCGAGCACGACGACCACCACGACGACCCCGACCCCGACCCCGACCACCACGGGCCCGACCTTCGGCGTCAATGACCCGAACGGCGAGACGTGGGTCATCGAGGGCGCGTGGCTCAACGAGGCGTACAGCCAGGGTTACATCACGATCGGCCGTTCCAACCCGCCGGCGGGCAGCCACGGGACCTTCATCTTCTTCCGCCAGGTCGTGAGCTGGGACGGGTACGGCACCGACCCGAGCGGGCAGTTCATGAAGGCGGCGACGGTGACCTTCGGCCCCGAGAGGTGGGTGTACTATCCCTAGCTCCGCGTTGAGAATGACCTGCGACGAAGAAGGCGTCGGAGGGAGGGGCGAGGGGCGGACGGCGAGGAGAGAGGGGCGAAGGGCGAGGGGCGAGGGGCGAGAGGCGAGGGGGGGGGGGGGATCGCCCGTACGACGGATTTCGGCCCTCCCCCCCCGCCCCTTGCC
>Ga0082335_1004393_pt1 | contig 21259 bp, 26 predicted proteins | sample Subgrocontami58m_FD_72375 | JGI IMG/M metagenome (GOLD analysis project Ga0082335, IMG submission 72375) | Subsurface groundwater microbial communities from S. Glens Falls, New York, USA - GMW37 contaminated, 5.8 m (SPADES assembly) (version 2) ...
CCGTGGGTTGCCTTAGATGCCATGGACGACGGGAATGGTTTTCCAGCCTCTTCAAATTGTGGGCATCGTACCGTCTCTTCCAACGGTAGAAGGTCTGAGGTGAGATACCAAAGTAACGACACGTAAGCCTGGCATTCCCATTATGTTCATTGTAATAATCAAACCAACGAAGTCTTTGTCTGGCCGATTTAGATATTTCCCCTGACTGGTCCGCCGCTTTACGGGCTGCTCTTATGGTGTCGCTGTCTAATCCTATCACATGACAGCTATTGTACCATCTCTTCATTCGCTTTAACGAGGTGTCACCCATCTATCTGAACGAAATCAGCGACTCTTACCCCTCTTTCCCGATAAATCGGGACTCCACGAAGGCTGAAAAACGCGTTAAAAATAACCCTCTCGCCCCTATGGGGAGAGATTTAGAGAGAGGGGTACTTTAATATCTTAATAATAGTCACTCTCCCCTTAACTCTTCCGTCAAGGGAAAGGCAATTGTTTGGCGTTATTTCCAGTTTAATCATGAATACTGATAAAACCCCCGCCCCGTCTTACGGCCCAACCTTCCGGCAGCCACCATTTTTTTCAATAGCGGTGTTGGGGCAAACCGGGGTTCTTTAAATTCTTCATACATGGCGTTTCCGACCATAACCAATGTATCCAACCCAACCAGGTCTGCCAGGGCCAGAGGCCCCATTGGATGGTTACAGCCCAACACCATTCCCTGGTCGATATCCTCCGCGGTAGCCGTTCCTGCTTCATAAATACGGATAGCATCTATTATAAAAGGCACCAGCAACCGGTTAACTACAAAACCCGGGGAATCCGGTGCAAAGATAACCTTTTTACCAAGGGACTCTGCAAAGGCTTTTGCGTCGCTTACTGTTTCCTGGCTTACAGCTATAGGCTTTACAATCTCAACCAGTTTCATTACCGGAGCCGGATTGAAAAAATGAATACCGAGGACCTTATCGGGTCTCTGGGTGGACATGGCCATTTCTATGATGGCCAGGCAGGATGTGTTTGTTGCCAGTATACTTGTTTTAGGACATACCTTGTCCAGTAGCCGGAAAATGTCCTTTTTCCGGGCCATGTCCTCCAGCACAGCTTCTATTACCAGGTTACAATTTTTGAAATCCTCCAGGTTAGTCGTCCCCTTAATCCTGCCCAGGGTAGCTTTTTTATCTTCATCCGTTATTTTACCCCGTTCCGCCGCCCTGGTAATAGAATTAGTTATGGCTGCCAGCCCCTTATCCAGAAGTTGCTGGTTTACCTCTGAGACTGTAACCGAATATCCAGCCCGGGCGCATACCTCGACTATGCCTGAACCCATTAGCCCACAACCTACCACACCGACTTTCTCAATCTTCATACAGTAAATCCCCTTTCTAGCGGGCACTTGATAATGCCCATTCTATTCACCTGTAAAATTCGGCTTTCTGCGTTCCTTAAAAGCCTTTTGGCCCTCCACTGCATCCTGAGTTTTGAATAGCTCACCTATCTTTGTCCATTCCAACCGCAACGCCTCATCGAGGGTTCCGTTCATCCCCTTCCGCATAACCTCTTTGGCGGCCATTACCGCCAGGGGCGCTGCGGCTAAAATCTTTTCAGCCCATTTTTCGGCAGTGGGCATGAGTTGTGCCTGTGGGACAACTTCATTAACCAGGCCCCAGCGTAAGGCATCCTGGGCCGACATCGGCTGGCCGGTAAATAGCATCTCGGCTGCTTTTGCAGGAGGGATCAGCCGTGATAAGCGCGTCGTACCGCCCCATCCGGCTATCAAGCCTATTTTGACCTCAGGCAACCCGAATGAGGCATTCTCCGAGGCGATACGGATATCGCTGCCGAGCGCCAGTTCGCAACCACCTCCCAGGGCCATCCCGTTAACAGCGGCGATTACCGGTTTATATATATCCAGTCCACGGGCTATTGAAACTGGCATCTTCCACGGCCGGGGTACCCATTGATGCTGCAATACCGGCACCAGCTTGCCTATATCCGCGCCGGCACAAAAGGCTTTATCGCCCGAGCCGGTCAGAATAAGCACCCATGCTTCGTGGTCGTCGTTATAGTCGGCAAACGCATAATTTAATTCTTCAAGGGTTTCCGGGTCTATTGCATTGAAGGCATCAGGACGGTTGATGGTTATTACTGTGATTTTACCCTTTTTTTGATAAAGGATTGCCATAGCAAAGCTCCTTTCTTTTCACAGGTTGGCTAGGGCGATTGTATCAGAAAAGGATTGGCGTAGCAATGGGTGCGGCGGGCTGCAATTTGAAATTGGCCCCCAGCTTCTCGGCTACTTTGGAGTCCTGTCTCTCTATCTCTTTGAGGACATTGCGCCGGCACAGCAATAGCAGCCCGGCGAGGCTGGTGATGGCAATATCACCGATGATGTGTGTGGAGTCTATTATCTGGCGCTTGCCCTTCACAAGGCCCTTATCGATGCACTGCTGGACGATGTTCTCAAACACCTCCCTGAACTTTTCTTCTCCCAGGCGCACGACCCGGAAATAGGAGATGGTGGTGTCGTCGGGCACTTCATCATCCACCGCCAGTCCCAGGAAGTACTTGTAAGCCAAATTGACCGGGCGTTCTCTATTACATGCCTATCTGAGTTCCCATAGATATACTCCAGGAGGCAGAGCCGCAGTATGAACTCGGGGTTCTCGGCGGGTCTACCAAAGTTGGGGGTGTACCTGTCTTTGAGTATGTCCCAGGCAAAGGAGAAATCGACTACCTGATTGATTTTTCTGAGCAGGTGGTCCTGGGGGATGATTTTGTCATAGAGGTATCTTCCATAAAAGGAGCTTTGCGGCACCTTGGCACGTAGCATGGGAACGCCTCCCCTATCTATTTGCCTCTATTGTAGCTGGAAGCCAAGGGAATTGCTAGGCTTTCGGGAAGGAATCTCAGGATAGCTCTGTTAAGGGTGCATACACTTCACTAGTGGAAATAGGAACATTGCGCACCACTTACTTTAATCAATGCAGCATAGAGGTGATGACCTTCTCAACTTCCTGCAACGACAGCCCATCGGTGCGTAAATTGAAATTGATGCTGCGGTAGCTCCAGTTCGCCTGAATAAACGGCGGCTGTTCCCGAAGCCTGCGAAATCGAGAGTTTGAAACCTTATGCTCTATCGAAACGGGCACCTCCCTTATGCATTTCTCTAGCTTTTCCGCACCTTTAACCGGAGCATAGTCGGGGATATCTCCGGTGCTGCCAATGAGCCATATGAGATACTCCGAGTCATCACGGCCAAAAGTAATTTCCGCAACCGTATAGTCATCCACTTTGTACTCATTTCGCTGATTTTCCCTGAACCCGGCTGGAACATACGTGGGCGACAACATGGTTAAAAGGACGGACCCGGGCGACCCATCTCTGGCTGACGAACTCTTTGTCTTTCTCCATCGCGTCCAATTCAGATATACCCCATGCAACCACCAGCCAAGGAAATAAAATACAAAGCAAAACGATATGGGCCTTAGGGACTGCATCAGTGCTGCACCACCTGCCGTGCTCATCATTAGTAGCCCCAGTAAGAGACCATCAAGCCGCTTGTCTATCCTCAAGGCCCGGTACATAACCATCCTTAGTGGCTGAAATCCAAGAGAGACCCAGAGAAACGCCACGACATAGAAAGCCGTCTCACTAAACAGTGGCTTCTTCGAAGTATCATTCAGAGCAGCCCAAGAAGCTATCGCCGCGGACATTACCCACGAGGAAAACCAAAAGATAGCTTGCCGTTTCTCTGACCAGAATTTCAGCACAGCCCTGTTGTCCTCACTCCTCAGCGATATGGCTTGATTCAAATTTGCCTTGAGACTTTTAGCTAATCAGCGGATATATACAAGGTCTTCGCCTTGGCTTAGCATGCTATTGGCATTGTCCGCCGTAACCCATGTGGGGCCTCCACCTTCTATAGAGACGAGGGTAACAACGTTGCCAGTCTCGTCAGTTCCGAATCCTGACGACTCCAAATTCAATGAAATATCGCCTATTATGCCGGCCCCCCGTCCCCCAAATGATGCTTCCAACAGGGATGGTGCAGCATCTACAGCGGCTGATGTTACTCCTCCGTTAATGAGAGCCGCTGCATTTGGTGCGGCGTAACGATTGGATATCCCTTTCCACATTCCGTTCAACGTCCTGGGCATGAATGATTCTGCCTGATTTAGCGTTGGCACGCCTTTGATAGGAAAGGCTACCTGTGCCATGGTGTTGGTGGCGAATCCCAGAGCTCCAACGGCTAACGCGACATCCCACGAAACCCCGTTGTCATTGCTGATCACTTGGGAAGCCACGTTTGCTGCAAATGAACTATTGGCATTGATATAGGCTCCTCCCAATGTGGTAACTGCCTTCGAGGCAACTCCGCCGGCGAGGCGTGCCGCTGAACCTGCCATAGGGCCGGCCAACACGCTAACGGCACCTGGGATCGCACCACCTATAAAAGCTCCGGCCAGGCCCCGACCTGTCACGTTGTCTTTATTGGCAACCCAGTAAGCACCCATCGAAACCACGCCACCGATTAGGGCGCCGGCAGCCACCGCAATGCATAGTGGGCAATTCCCTGTAGGGTCTGTATAGCGCAGTGGGTTATTATATACATACGAATAACGATTAAGGTCTTGCGGATTGCTCAAACCAGGAACTATGGTATCTGCGCTGATAAACCTCCCAATGCCTGGGTCGTAATATCTCGCTCCATAGTAATAGAGTCCCGTGCTCGCATCGAGTCTTTGACCTGTAAACTGCTTCTCCGTATCTATGGTGCCGGTACTATTTCGGCGGTCTCCAAAGCAGACTGCCGAAATAGGACTGCTCCGGCAACAACCCTATGTCCCGCCGCCCCAGGTTTCTTAAAATCGAGTCTTTATCCAGTTGTTATGGCTTTATCAGGTCATGTTTCCTCCTTTTTAAAGGATTTATTTCCCATTTTAGCAGGCCGCCACCTGTTCTAAGGGTGGTTTTTCCTTTTCAGGATATAGTAACCGGGCCATCCGCTTAATATTAGAGACGGTGGCAGCCAGCAGAGTATGTATCCTGGCTCTGACTAACCCTCTATACCGGCAGCGCCTCATGCCACAGTACCGGGCTACATCGGCTATCTTATGCTCCACTTTGTAGCGGTTGCAGTAGGCCTTCTTTCCTCCCTCGCTGGCCATTCTCTCCTTCATCTGACGGTGGTATGGCCCATAGTAGCTGATGACCACCGCCCGTCCCCGATTGCTCTTATGGCATTTTTGTTTGAGACTACAGGCGTTGCACTGGGCCGGGCTAAACTGGAATACATTGCCGTTTCTCTTGAACTTTTCGGTGTGAAAGGCCGCCCGACGGTGATAGACTGCGGTGCATCCGCCCGGGCAGGCCAGTGTGTCATTTAGTTCATCGTATTTGAAATCATCCACGGTAAACAGGTCAGGACCACAATGGTTGAGTTTTTTACTGAGGCTGATATAACCTGTAACCTTTTTACCATCGAGGTGTTCCAGGTTAGCTCCCGAATCATATGCCTTATCGCCGCTGAGTTCATCGGGTATCAGCGAGTGGGCGTACTCTTGTTGATTGAGCAAAGGCTTGAGCTGGGAGCCGTCATCCGTATTGCCGGGTGTAGTCTCTACGGCAGTGATAATCTCCGATTCCTTTTCCACCATCAGGTGTCCTTTATAACCCGCCCAGCTTTTGTGTTCTTTCTTACCCATCCTGGCATCGGGGTCTACCGGGCTGGCCAGCCTGTCTTTGGCTCCATCTTCTCTATCCGCCACTGCTTTCTCCAGCAAATCAAGGTCTTTTCTGAGTTCCATAGTCGGCTTCAGTTTACCCTGTTTAAATTCAGCGGTGACTCCATCCAACAGGGTTTTGGCCTGAGCAATCTCTTTCTCCAGGTGCTCTTCCTTTGAAGCAAACCTGTCCTGCCTGGTAACCTGTAGCTCCTTTATCCCCAGCTTCTCGGCTACTTTGGAGTCCTGTTTCTCTATCTCTTTGAGGACATTACGCCGGCACAGCAATAGCAGCCCGGCGAGGCTAGTGATGGCGACATCGCCCAGGATGTGAGTGGAGTCTACTATCTGGCGTTTGCCTTTGACCAGTCCCTTATCGATGCACTGCTGGACGATGTTCTCAAACACCTCCCTGAACTTCTCTTCTCCCAGTCTCACGGCCCTGAAATAGGAGACGGTAGTGTAGTCGGGGACCTCTTCATCCACCGCCAGCCCCAGGAAGTATTTGTAGGCCAGGTTGACCCGGGCATTCTCTATTACATGTCTATCTGAGTCCCCATAGATATACTCCAAAAGGCATAGCCGGAGCATGAACTCGGGGTCTTCGGCAGGCCTGCCGAAGTTGGGGGTGTACCTGTCCTTGAGTAACTCCCATGTAAATGAAAAATCGACTGCCTGGTTTATCTTTCGGAGCAGGTGGTCGGCGGGAATGATCCTGTCATAGAGGTAGCTTCCATAAAAGGAGCTTTGCGGCGATTTGGCACGTAGCATGGGAACGCCTCCCCTATCTATTTGCCTCTATTGTAGCTGGAAAGGGAAGGAATTGCTAGGCTTTTGGGATGCAATTTCACATATATGTTAAATACGGTAGTCGGGCGCAAGTTAATGCATCCTGTTCCCATTTTGGTCGCCAGAGGCTCAAAATAAGACCCTTTTAGCTATTTGCTAGGGGCCAACGGTGATTCTCCAGTTTATCCTCTTGAAATCCTCCAGCTTCATGTCTTGCGATAACAATAAGTGCCCTTGGTCGTCCTTAATTTCAACCCTATACACCTTTGACGGGCTAGTAAAAACAAAACTACCAACGGTCTTAGTCACCGCCTTGCCCTGCACAACCCCGTGTGATACCGTGGGACCAAAGAAGTCCCGGTCCACGACAGACGAATATACCGTGACAGTACCGTCCGTTCTATTGTCAACTGTAAGTTCTCCTCCAGGCTCACAGGCGAAGAAGAAGCCAACCGTGATAATTCCTAAAAATAGTAACCATACCTGTCGTGTTTGGCGTAGCTTTTTGATCGGCATCACGTTACTCTTCCCCTGCAGCTCTTCTGGCTTGCACTTCGAGAGGGTTGCCCAATACACCGAATTCTAGTGTCAATCTTACATATATGGGAAGGAATAGAGGCCCCAGCCAATCGTATTGTCGGACGTGCGCTTCTTCATGTGCTAGGGTTCTGGGATCCATCACGCGGCCTGAAAAGACAACATGCCCAATCGTCACTGCCCTCGCATTAAGCGCTTCCAGTAGTTCAAATGGTCGGCTGCCCGGGGGAACGTTCTCATAGATAACTGTATTATTGGGGCCAGCAAAAGGAGTCACCCCAGCCTGACTGCCAAGGAGGGCGCCGACTCCAGTATACATAGAAGACAGTGGACTTGCTGCTACAGCATCTTTCACCATCTGACTTGGGGCTGGGCTAGTTCCAGTCGTTGATTCATCCCCAGGACCCGATGTGGTTTGGGTTATGGTGGTAACCGTGCCGCCAGACGTAGTGACCGTTGTTACGCCCGTTGCCGCCGTTACCGTACCAGCTGGAGTGGTAGGCCACGTCGTCGTTGACGTTTCCCTGTTTATGGTAACTGGGCCGCTGGGCGTTTGCGCTGTAGCAGTTGAAGTGTTTGTCGTAGTATCACCGACGCCTATGAACCATGGCGGCTCCGATATTACGTTTGCTGGAGGGTCGGGTGCAGGTGAAAAACTTACCATTCCTGAAGGATCTATATAGCGCAAAGGATTATTAGTCACATACGCATATCTGTTCATGGTTTGAGGATTAGCTGGGCTTTGAACTATCGTATCCGCGCTAATAAACCTTCCGATTCCTGGGTCATAGTACCTGGCTCCGTAATAATACAGTCCGGTCCCGTCTAGTCTTTGCCCTGTAAACTGCCTGTCCGTATCTATTGTACCGGTACTATTTCGGCGGTCTCCAAACGGCATATACTTGATGCTGGCCACCAGGTTACCGGTTGCGCCGTCGCTGGTAACCGATGTCCCCGTTAAACTGTATTGGCTGATATACGTGAGATTCACCCCTTTTTTATGGAGCACCCAATCTCCTCTGCGTCCACATTGACTACAAGACATTTGAGGGTAGATTCGGGAATAGTTACGTCCCGGAGCTAAGCCTGTTCGCCAGACTTCGGGGAAGACCTGAACGGATCATTTTCTCCTGGGTCGTAGATATATCGTACCTAACCCTGTAATGCTTTATACTGTTAGAGACGCTATCATAGATTACAAAACTGGCCTTGGGGTCGCGGTCTCTTGGTTGGCCAACTCCGCCCGGGTTGAGCATGAAACGGTTTTTGTCTGGACGCAGAGTGGATGGTAGTTGAATTTGGTAACAATCGTTGCCTTCGAATTGGAAAAGGGCTGGAACGTGTGAATGCCCAAATAAGCAATAATCTGTAAAAATAAATGGAAGGCTTGCTAACGCTTCCACCGGTGAAATAACATATTCCCATATTGGTCCCCGGGGACTGCCATGAACTAACGTAAAGTTTCCTATTTCTTTTTTTAATGGTAATGATTCAATGTATTGTATATCTTCATTAGACAAATGTTTAGATGTCCAATTGGTGGCCAGAGCAGCAGCCACATTAAAATCCGATGTATCTATCTTACCTATAGCTGCCAGGTCGTGATTACCAGCTACACAAATATGAGGATGTTCTCTTAATAATTGCAAACAAGCCCGGGGGTCAGGTCCATAGCCTATTATGTCCCCCAGGCACCATATTTCAGTTATTTCCCCTTTATCTTTCGCCGCCCGAAGAACTGCAGTAAATGCCTCCAGGTTTGAATGGATATCAGCTACTATAAGATAACGCACAATGGTTTAAATATATCACTATTTATTCTACGCCGCCAACATAAAATCCCGAAACTGTCAATGAATACTAACCCTGTATATCCCTAAAAAAAGGTCTTCCCGCTTTTTCATAAAAGTGGGAAGACCTTTTTTTACGTTATCCAGTATCCAATATGGTTGGAAGTGGAAATTGCCTCATCAACGGGTATGTAAGAGGTCCGGTGATGAGGTTCACCTGGTCATTTTCAGCAACACAGACACCCACAATCGTCTGCTTTCCACACAGGCTCTATCTCTTCACATATTTCGCCACACGCATCCGTGGTACAGATATAGGCGTCATTTAATTTTAAGGAGCGGGGAACATCGTGGCAAATATCAGCCAACCTGTATCCGCAGTCGTCCTCTATAACCTCGGTATGGCAAACTTTATCTTTTAATTCTATGGCTACCATCGTAATTACCTCACTTTCTTGAATTTATAGGGAAGACCAATACCAATGATTAATATGTATAATGCTAATGCCTCCCATAACCAATTACATGATATAGTATATGAGAGTGTTTGTCAACCGTATTGTTATAAAACTTCAATATTTGCCTCCTGTATATCTAAAAAATATCATTGTAGCTGCCATACAACAATGCTATAATCCTGAATGTGAAGATTAACGAACTTGGCGAATTCGGCCTTATTGATTTGATCGCCGGCAAAGTAAAACGCTCTCGTAAATATCAACCGGCAGCCTGGCAGGGAGTGAAAATCGGGATTGGAGATGATGCCGCCGTCTGGCAAGGCGCTGACAGTATTGAATTGGCCACAACCGATACCCTTGTCCAGGATGTCCATTTTTCCCTAAAGACAACAACATGGGAAGAACTTGGATGGAAATCCCTGGCAGTGAATATTAGCGATATTGGTGCTATGGGAGGAGTCCCTAAATACGCTCTGGTAACTTTGGCTTTGCCGGGCGATGTCCTGGTTGAGGATATAGTTAAACTCTATAATGGGATGTTGCAAGCCTGTAAAAAATACCGGGTAGCTATCGTGGGTGGCGATATGGTAACCGCGGCATGTACCATGATTACCGTTGCATTATGGGGATGTTTGAATGGTAGCGACCCGCTTACCCGCTCCGCTGCTCGCCCTGGAGACATAATAGCTGTTACTGGGTTCTTAGGCGACTCAGCCGGCGGCCTCGCCCTGATGACAGGAGATAAAAAAGTTGATGCCAGCTTAATAAAATATCTGCGAACTGCCCACCTTCATCCTGAGCCAAGAGTTAAAGAGGGCCAGTTCCTTGCCCGCATCGGCGTTAAAGCAGCTATTGATATAAGCGATGGCCTTGTAGCCGACCTGGGACATATTTGTCAATCAAGCAAGGTTTCGGCGATAATAAACACCGATAAATTACCCATATCACCCCGGCTAAAGCAGGTATTCGGGGAAAGGGCGCTGCCCCTGGCTCTATTCGGGGGTGAAGATTATGAACTATTATTTACCGCGCCGGCAACGGTGATGGAAACAGTAAAAAAAGAAATTACCTGTCCAATAACTGTTATCGGAGAAATTACTTCCGGTAAACCGGAAAAGGTAACTCTCATGGACGGTCGAGGTAAGGCATTGTACTGGGAAAGGGGAGGCTGGGACCATTTCCTTTCCAGCCATTAGTCCGTTGCTATTTATAAGCCGTAGTCCCCAGGCGACTCAAACTATTGGAAATAAGCTTGGCAAAATTATGAGGCCTGGAGATGTTATTTTACTTATTGGCGAACTTGGCGCCGGGAAAACCTGTTTTGTTCAGGGCCTTGCCCGGGGATTAGGGGTTGAAGAAAATATCTCAAGCCCCTCGTTTGTGCTTTTAAGGCAATATAATGGTAGATTGCCCCTGTATCACGTAGACCTGTACCGCCTGGAAAAGCTTTCGGAAATTGCTGACCTGGGATTTGATGACTATTTCTATAGTGAAGGTGTTTCCGTAATAGAATGGGCCAATAGAGCGCTGGAGCTATTGCCGGCGGAACATTTACTTATCGAGTTAAAAATTGTTTCCGCCCGCCAGCGGCGCATTGCATTAACCCCAAGAGGAAATCGTTACAAGGAGTTGGTAACCCAACTCCAGGAAATAAATATTAGGTGAAGTTGTCATTCCGGCCATCGAGCCGGAATCCAGGGATTACGATATTGTCATTCTTGAGCGTAGCGAAGAATCTCAGGGTGGGGGATGTACCACGGTTTTAAGTTTTACGTTATGGTTTTGAGCCATGACTTCTAACTTTTGAATTAATACCAAAGAGGAATAGATAACTTAAATGGAATTATCTATAGACACGTCCTCCTCTATCGCCAGCCTGGCTTTAAGCCTGGATGAGAAATTATTGGCTGAGATAACCTGGCGTTGCGGACAAAACCATTCGGTGGAGCTTGTTCCATCTATCGATGCGCTCATGGTGAAGTCGGCTGTGGATAGAAGCGTCCTGACTGGCATTATAGTAGCCAGGGGACCAGGTAGCTTCAACGGGTTACGGGTTGGCATAGCCACAGCCAAAGGATTAGCCTATGCTCTCAAAATACCTGTCGTTGGTATCAGCACCTTACAGGTTGAGGCGTTCCCGCACCTTACCTCAGGTTTGCCAGTTTGTCCTATTCACAATGCCGGCCGAGGAGAAATAGCAGTAGCCCTATTCCAGCGACAGGGGCAACAGAGTTTTCGCCTTTGGGAAGAGCATATCACAACCCTTTCGGAGGTAGTAAGTAAAGTAACAAGGGAAACGATTTTCTGTGGAGAAATTACCATAGAGCAAACTCAGATTCTCCGTGATAAATTGGGTACGAAGGCTCTTTTTGTATCAAAAGCCTCCAGTCTCAGGAGGGCTGGCTTTCTGGCCGAGTTGGGCTGGGATCGGCTACAAAAAGGTGACTCGGATGACCCTGTTACTTTGCAACCGCTTTACTTACGGTTGCCGCCCATCACAACCCCTAAATCTAAAAGTGGAGTAACCGGCTAACATGACAACTGGTAAAATAGAAGCAAAGTATTCCAAAGCAGTTACGAATTGTTTTGGCTGCGGGAAGAATAATCCTATCGGCCTTAAGTTGAACATAACCTGGGATGGGGAACGCGTCTCAACAGAATTTACCCCGACTCAACATCATACGGGCTTCGATGATGTAGTGCATGGTGGGATTATTTGCACCCTTATGGATGAAGTTATGAGCTATGTCCCTTTCTCTCAGGGGATTTTAACCGTTACGGGGAAAATGGATGTCCGTTTCCGCCGTCCGGCTCGGCCTGATATTCCCCTCGTGATAAGTGCTCATATGGTTAAAAGCAATTCCAAAATATTGGAGACAAAATGTATCATTACTCTTAAAGATGGGACAGTTATAGCCGAGGGAAATGCTACCATGTGGATTATTGAGAAAAACGGCGAAATTTACATAAATATATGAATAGAGACACAGCTCGAGATAAAGACGTCCATTTCGAAAAAGAGCTGAAGTTTAAAAAATACGAGTTTCTTCTCGAACTATCATTCAACGAGGACCGCCTTATAGGTGAGCGTTCCAGGTCGTTCCTTATAGCTAACGGCTTGCTGCTTACCGCTTTTGGCCTGGCTAAAACATCCTTATTCTGGATCGTTCTTGCCGCTGTGGGCTGCCTTCTGGGCTACTTCTGGATCGAAATAGGCCGCCGGACGATAATCGCAATGCAATACTGGTGGAGCCGCCTCTATTTGCTGGAAGCCGATAAAGATTTACATGAAAATCTGCAAATATATACTGAACGCGCTCATTATTACGGCGGTGAACCCCTCCATTTTCCACCCGGTAAGTTCCCATCGTGGATGTTACCTAAACCTCTGGGAGATAAAGGTCTTTTTGGCCATTTCCCCTGGAGATGGATAAAATCCGTCAACTGGGTCATGGCTGTTTATTTACCCGGCCTTTTCACAATACTCTGGGTAATATTGCTGCTGGTTGCCATTTTAGCCCCAAAACTTCTGGGCGGAACCTGAGCTGAATTATTTTATTAAGGAGTTAGCAATGCCTTCATCAATAGAGCAGACACTGGTACTGGTCAAACCCGACGGTGTTCAGAGGGGACTTATCGGCCCGATAATCACACGGTTAGAAAGCCACGGTCTCAAAATTGTAGCCATGAAAATGTTACAGATGAAAGAGGAACTGGCGCGGCGCCACTATGGAGTCCATGTCGGCAAGTCCTTTTATCAGGGCCTGGTGAACTTCATCACCTCAGGCCCCATAGTGGCGATGGTAATCGATGGCCCTAATGCCGTGAAGATAGTGCGCAACACTATGGGCGACACAGACCCGGCGAAGGCCAGCCCGGGCACAATACGGGGTGATTGCGGACTCGATATAGGCAGAAACCTGGTACATGGCTCAGATTCGGCAGAAAACGCCAAACAGGAAATAAGCCTCTTCTTTAAAAAGTCCGAGATCCTGAGCTATAAACGAGATACCGATAAGTGGATTATTGAATCTTGACCATTAAAAGATGCAGTCTCTTGTCATTCTGTCCGACGCATCGGACTCCGATGTTTTACTCGGAGGAGCCGAAGCGAAGAATCTCAGGGTGGGGAATATGAATAACGGAACACAAAAGGCAATTATTGAATCTTGACCACTACCGGCGCCTTATCCCATAACTTATCCAACTGATAAAACTCCCGCTGGTCCGGAGAAAATATGTGAACGATTACCGCTCCGAAATCCAGTAGTAGCCAGCCGGACTCGTTATTTCCCTCCCGGTGGATAAGTTTAACGCCGTGAAGAGACAACTGTTTATCTACCTCTTCACCGACAGCATCCATTTGTCGCGTTGATTCAGCGTTACATATGACAAAATAATCGGCAAAACCGCTGGTTATTCGTATGTCCAGTAAAACAATATCACTGGCCTGTTTATCCATGACAGCCGAGACTGCTTTATGTGCTATTTCAGTAGGTTCCAGAGGTTTAATCCCCCTTTAAAATTCACTATTTGCTGTATATATCTTCTATTTGAAATTATAACATATCTGAGTAAATGCAGCCATCACGAATCCGAGTGTCTTTACATTGTCATGCTGTCCGACGCATCCCCATACATCGGGATGTTTCACTCGGAGGAGCGGAGCGGAGCATCTCAGGATTGGGTGATAACCGGTTATCCCGGTGCGCTGAATAAAAGGCTGCAATACTTCAGCGCCTTCTTGAACTCCATATCGGAGGTCGTATTCAGCGCCTCTTTGCCCCTCTTTAGGGCGCTGAGCTTTTTCGAGGCCAGTGTTTTGCTCAGTTCCAGTGTAGCCGTCGCCAGTTCACTGTGAGGCACCACCCTGTTTATAAGCCCGATACGCTCTGCCTCAGCAGCATAGATTTTCACCCCCGTAAACATAAGCTCGAACGCCTTCTTTTTCCCCAACGACCTCGTTATAGGGACAACCAGTCCCGTAGGGAAAATATCCATATTTATCTCAGGCAAACCGAATATGGCCCGTTCCGAGGCGATAGCCATATCCGCAGCCGCAACTATCCCACAGCCTCCTCCCAGCGCATTACCCTGAACCGAGCAGATAATGGGCTTGTGAAGCTCTGCCATCGCTAAGAAAATATCCGCCGGCCGGGGTGCATTTTTCTCCTCGGGACTCTGCGGTGGCGGCTCTTTGATATCGGCGCCGGCGGTGAATGTTTTCTCGCCGGCCCCCCGCAAAACGACTACATGAACATCGTCATCATCTTCCAATTGCCGCAGGGTAGAATATAGAGCCATCATCATCTCTCTATCCAGTGCGTTATGGACTTCAGGCCGGTTAAACGTTATCCAGGCTATCCTGTCATTCTTATCTACCAAAAGCTTTGTGCTGCTCAATGCCTATGCCTCCGTTCCCTCAAAATCAGACTCAATACGGCAGACGAAACTGCCCCCTTTACGTAAAGGGGGCTAGGGGGTTTTCGTTCCCTTACAAAGAGTAGGGCTGGTGAAGCGAAGCGTAACCCACCATAACCGATAATAAACCTCTCGCCCCTATGGGGAGAGACTTCGTCGTGAGCTCAGTCGAACGATTTAGAGAGAGGGGAATATTTGGCAAAGTCTTTTTAATATTTACGGCTTCTCCAAATACGATGTGTATCCCGGCTTATATTCCTTCTTGAGGAACTTGCCTATCCCCTCCTTCACCCACTCCCCCTCCTGTAATCTGGAATTCTCATGCATCTTGGCAGCCTCGAAGGCAACAGCCGGCACGTAGTCCAGATTCTTTACTGCCCAGAACACCTCTTTGGTTATCCTGACAGCGATAGGATTCTTCTTGGTCAGTTTCCTTGCCAGCGCCATCGTCTCGTCCAGCAACTTATCGTGAGGCACCATTTTGTTCACCAGCCGCCACCGTTCCGCTGTAGCTGCATCTATTGGGTCGCCGGTAAGCGCCATATACAGAAAATCCCGGTGGGATAATATCTCCGAAGGCAACTTGGTGGAGCCCCCTCCGGGAAAAATGCCAAAGTTGATCTCGGATAGCCCCATAGTAGCCTTATCCGAGGCAATGGCTAGATCGCACGAACTCATTACTCGAACGCCCGCGCCGAAAACGTATCCATTCACCATAGCGATTGTCGCCTTCGGAAAAGTCCTCAAGAGATTACCCCAGTAGGTCGCCGCCTTGCTCGACCTCTCCCTCTCCTTTGGCTTATCGTAGGTAGCGGCGAAGAACTCCTTCAGGTCCTGCCCGCCGCAAAATGCCTCACCTGCCCCGGTGAGAATCAGCACCCGAACCTCGTCGTCCTGAGATAATTTATCCAGAGCATCGCACATTTCATAGTGCAACTGCGGGCTCATAGCATTCTTCTTCTCCGGGCGGTTAAGAGTGACCATGGCTATGTCGTCTTCTGGTTTCTCAACTTTAATTGTCTGATAATTTCCGTCAGCCATTAATAGACCTCCTTCAAAATCGTGATTAAACTCTAAACACTAATATCTAAATCCCAAACCTTGTCCTGAGCTTGTCGAATGGAAAATTAAAAACCCCCAAATCACAATTCCAAAACTAATGATAGAGCCGATTTGTTACCCGTTTAAAATATCGTTAAATAAAGACTCAAGATTTTTGCAACATCAATTTTTAGTATTTGAATTTAGATATTGTTTAGGATTTAGTATTTCGGATTTAGGATTTTCGCGTTGGTTTGAACTTCGGCAGGGTAAGCTCCTCCGTTATATCCTCAAAGACTATCTCCACAGGCATCCCTATATATACTTCTTTAGTGTCGCAGCCGATCACCTGGGTGCCGAACATCGGCCCCTCATCCAGTTCTATCAGGGCATAAACATAGGGAACATCATCCCTGAATCCAGGATGGAAAGGACGATAGTGGATATTGAACGAGAACACTTTACCCTTTCCACTGGCTTGTGTCCATTTCATATTGCTGGCAAAAGGTTCGTTATCGTGGAAGCGGCAATAGGCCATAGGCCAGTACCAGGCACCGCACTTCTGGCATCTAAAAAGGGTAAATTGATGCTGCTTGAGAGCCTTCCAGAAAGGCGCCATATCCTCATCGACATCGGGCAGTGGTTTGTTCCAGGTCATATTATTTACCTCCGCAGGATAGTTGTAGTGTGAATGGAGCACATCCCCGGTTTGATAATCTCTCCCCCGTGGCCGCTAACCTGGCATATTTCGGCGTTCTTCACCTGCCGGTCTCCGCCATCACCCCTCATCTGAATTACACCTTCAGCCATGGGAGTGAAGTCCAGATGGTGATGGCTGCACAGCAAGCCGCCGCCGGTATTGACTGGGATAGTGCCTCCGGGCGCGATATTGCCCGCCTCGACAAACGGCCCTCCTTCCCCTTTTTTACACCAGCCATAGTCCTCTAACTGAAATATCACCTCGGCGGTGAAACAGTCATAAAACTGGGCTACATCTATATCCTTGAGTTCGATTCCAGCCATCTTGAAGGCAGCTTCCTTGGATGGCGCTACATCCAACTGGGTGTAGTTCTTTTTGTCCCACCATAGCTGCCGCATCTGCTCGCCGGAGCCAAAGCCCCTAATATAGACCGGAGGTTTCTTCAGGCCTTTTGCCCTTTCAGCCGTAGTTATCACGAAAGCCGTTCCCCCATCGCTGACCAGTGAGTAGTCCAGCAGGTGATACGGCCATACCAGGACGGCTGAGGTTTGGTGGTCTTCGATGGTTATCGGCCTTCCGTACAGGTAGGCTGCCGGGTTCAGACATGCCCACTTACGCTCCGATACTGCTACCATACCCAGTTGACGGCTGGTCGTGCCATACTCGAACATATGCCGTGAGGCAAACTGGCTGTGGAAGCTGGCAGCGGTCAGTTCGCCCAGGCAGTCTCCCCATACTCCCTTCTTCCTCATCGGCATCAGAACCTGGTCTTTCCCCTTGTGCATACGCGACCAGTCATCGCTGCCGTAGGCTACCACCACGTAGTTAGCAAGGCCCATCTCCAGGAACCTGGTGGCGGTTATCAGAGATAGAGCCGCCACAGCGCCGCCACGGGCCAGGTTGAAATAGAACTTGACCGGTAGCCCCAGCACCCGCGGGAAAGCATCCGTCCACATTCCGGGGGTTCCCCCTGAGCCGTCAGCCAGGGAGTTTATAGCTCCATCTATATCTTTAGCCTTTAGCCCGGCATCCTCGATAGCGAGCCTGGCCGCCTCCGCCTGTAGAGTCCGGGCGCTATAATCAGGCATGTGCCCGACTTTGGTGACGCCCAGGCCTACAATGGCAAACTTATCCCTGAATTCGTAGCTCATTGTCACTCCCTTTCCCTTGAAAATAGCCTGTAAAATCCCCTGCCTCCGGCACCCCCTTTACAAAAGGGGGAGACTTAAAACCTCTCCCTTTCTTAAAGGGAGAAGAAGAGGGATTTCTTTCGAAAATAGATGCTTTTTGTCATCCTGGAGCGAAGCGAAGGATCTCAGGGTGGGGTAGGTTAATTAAGTAATCCCTCAAATAATCTTCTGTTCCTTTAACTCAGCAATCTCCTCCCAGGAATATCCGCCAATTTCCATCAGTACCTCCTCAGTATGTTGTCCGAACTCCGGCGCCTCTGACATTCTCTTTGATGGAGTCTTGCTCAACTGGACTGGAGACCCAACCTGTTTAACTTTCCCCAGGACAGGATGGTCGAAGTTGATAATATAATCGTTAGCTAATACCTGGGGATCGTCCACCAGGTCGGCGAAGCTCTTCACCTCGGAGCATATAAAATCCCCATATTCACGCAGTTTTGTCATCCAGTATGATACAGGTTTGGTGGCAAACGCTGCATCCATAATAGCCACCAGTGCCACACTATTCTCCGTCCTTGTCTCCGCATCAAGGAATCTAGGGTCTTTCTCCAGTTCGGGCCTGCCTATGGCTTTGCATAGAGTTGTCCAGTACCTGTCGGACTGCATACAGGCCAGCGCGATATACTTGCCATCGCTGCACCGGTAGTGGTTCCATAAAGGGTTGTTGACCCTGGTCCGGGACTGCTCCGAGCGAGTCTCTTCGCCGGCGCCCGGTCCGACCAGAAGTGTCGCTGTAAGATTGAGGAGGTGAATCCACATCATACTGCCCAGGAGGGATACGTTAATCTCCTGTCCTATTCCAAAACGCTCTCTGGCCACTATGCCGGTCATTATTCCGTAGGCCAGAGTAACTGCTGTAATGTGGTCGGCAGTGCCGCCCGATACCCTTCGAGGTGCTTCACCCGGCTCAGCCGCAGCCACCATATATCCTGACCGTGCCATGCCCAGGTAATCGAAGGCAGGTTCTTCCCTCTCCGGGCCGTTGGGGCCGTATGCCGAGCAGTTAGCGTAAACCAGTTTGGGATTATATTTTGATAGTGTGGGATAATCTATGCCCAGCCTGGCCGCGACTCCATACCGGTAGTTCTGCACAAAAACGTCCGACTTATTTGTCAGGCGGTAGATGATTTCCTTCCCCTTGTCCTTTTTCAAATCTATAGTAATGCTTTTCTTGTTGACATTGGCATACTCAAAGGACAGAGCGCGCCCATGGCCCACATCCGCCGATTTGCCGCTTACCCTCAGCAATCCCCGTGCCGGGTCGCCTGAAACCCTGTCCTCGATTTTGATAACCTCAGCGCCCATATCCCCCAGCATGGCGGTGGCCACAGCCCCGGTCTGCCACACCGTCCAGTCAAGTACCCTAATACCCTCCAGCGGCATCACCATCTGCTTGTCCTCCTTGAATTTCCTCTCCCTTAATGACAGAGGGTGACTCCTGTAGGGGCGAACCCCAGTGTTCGCCCAGGGTCATCAGGGGTCCCCACAACAAACCACCCTCATCTAACTCTTCCCCATTAAGGAACGGAGCAATATATCTTTTTATCTACGCAACTAAATACTATGACCTGGATATAATAAAATCCAACAGGGTGTTCTCTCCGAAGTCATTAGATTATATGGCAGATTATTCTGCGATTCAAGACCATTTCACGCATAGCTTACTATGATGCTCTCCGGTTTGTCTTCAAACGCAGTGATAAGTTGAGATTTTATGGAGATGTCTTGGTCTGTCATCCTGGAGTGAAGCGAAGGATCTCAGGGAGGGGTGCTCCCCTCTTCTTCATAATGCAAATAATGCAAAGAACCAGCATGTCAGGCAACTGGCCCAATCCATGAACTCGTGGTATTATCTACACTGTTGAAAATCAATAATAAACCTGAAGTTTTAGGTTCTTCAAGTAAAAGGCCCAAAGAGCCTATCTTTACCTATAACTTCATCCTGGCTTCCCTGGTCAACTTCTTTTCAGCTAGCTCCATCACAGTTCTCCTGGCCACCCTGCCCATATACATATTCAAAATAGGCGCCCGCCAGTCCGAGGTCGGCCTTATAATCGGCATGTTTGCCATCACTGCACTGATAGTCAGGCCCTTTGCCGGCATCGCGGCCGATATATGGGGCCGAAAGCGCATAATGGTCCTGGGAAGCATAGGAATGGCTGTCTCTGCCGTGCTTTACGTAATTGCCACCTCTATAGGCCCCATGTTAGGCGTCAGGATTATGCAGGGATTGACCTTCAGCGTCACGAGCACTGCTGCCACCGCCCTGGTTGCCGACATCTCACCCCCACTTCGTCGGGGCGAGGCGGTTGGCTACTTCGGCATGTCCAACAACCTGTCCATGGCTTCAGGCCCTGCCCTGGGTGTATTGCTCATGGGATTAATAGACTTCAACGGACTGTTTTGGGTAGCGGGCGGCTTTGCGGTGGTCTCATTTATATTTGCCCTTTTCCTCCGGGGACCTGTCCGTCAGTCCAGACCTCTTCTTATTCACCGGTCTCCCTTGATAGAACGTACTGCCCTGTTTCCCAGCTTCATATTTTACTCCTTCACAATCGGAGCGGGGGCGGTAGTCACCTTCCTGCCCCTGTTTGCCATCGAGCGGGGCATAGGTAACCCCGGACTATTCTTCACCGTCCAGGCCCTGGTTATGGTAGCCGTAAGAAGCTGGACCGGCCAGCTCTCCGACCGTTTTGGCCGGGCTGCTGTGGCCGTACCGGGTCTCATCATCGCCTCCATCAGCCTTGCCTTGCTTTCACAGGCATCGTCCCTGACCATGTTTCTTGGCGCAGCCGTCCTGTATGCCTTTGCCTTTGCCTCAATACAGCCAAGCCTCATGGCGTTGGTCATAGACAGGGCTAAAACCGGGACCAGTGGAGCGGCCATGGGGACATATATGCTGGCTATGGATTTGGGGATGGGCAGCGGCGCATTGATATGGGGCCTGGTATCGGATGCCTGGGGCTACTCACGGATGTACCTTGTAGCCAGTGCGATGCCGTTGATAGGGATCGCCGCTTTCCTATGGGTGAGCCGCCGCAACCGGAAACGTGCGGTTAAAGAGTATTAGGTGGAAATGTTATTCCCCAAAAATAGACGGATGCCCGATTGTTGTAGGGTCAGGTTTTTAACCTGACCGCCTGGGCGGGCGGGTTCGAAACCCGCCCCTACATTAAAAGTATATCTATTTTCATCTTTCATGGTACCCGTTGCAATTGGGCATGGGGGATTGGTCCCAACACCGCCATTAATTTTAACCCGAATTGAATGGGGGAAATCATGATTTCGTTCAGATAGATGGGTGACACCTCGTTAAAGCGAATGAAGAGATGGTACAATAGCTGTCATAGGATAGGATTAGACAGCGACACCATAAGAGCAGCCCGTAAAGCAGCGGACCAGTCAGGGGAAATATCTAAATCAGCCAGACAAAGACTTCGTTGGTTTGATTATTACAATGAACATAATGGGAATGCCTGGCTTACATGTCGTTACTTTGGTATCTCACCTCAGACCTTCTACCGTTGGAAGAGACGGTACGATGCCCACAATTTGAAGAGGCTGGAAAACCATTCCCGTCGTCCATGGCATCTAAGGCAACCCACGG
>Ga0082335_1004394_pt1 | contig 21253 bp, 21 predicted proteins | sample Subgrocontami58m_FD_72375 | JGI IMG/M metagenome (GOLD analysis project Ga0082335, IMG submission 72375) | Subsurface groundwater microbial communities from S. Glens Falls, New York, USA - GMW37 contaminated, 5.8 m (SPADES assembly) (version 2) ...
CCTGACAACTAAAATCTTTTTAATTCTCCCTGTCTCTAGGGGGTAACAATCAATGGTATCATTTCCAAAAAAAGATGATTTCTGCTTGTAATGAAAGTAAGACTCTGTTATATTTATAATTAATAATTTCTTAAGATTATCATTAAAGGAAAAGCATGCCCAAAGCCGCTAAGTTTTCCATATTTATTCTTATATTTTTTCTTGTCGTCAGTCTTGCCTTTGGATTTTATTCCCTTCTGCAGAAACAAAAAATAGAGAAAGAAAAAGAGAATTTGCAAGGGGAGCTTGCCGCATCCCAGGCGCGAGAGAAGGAATCGATTGTAAAAATTAAGAATTTAGAAGTCGAGGTCAAAACGATTTTTGAGGAAAAATCCGAACTAAACCGTCAATTAGCCGACGCCAAACAGCAGGTCGAAGATCTTTTAGGCCAAATTGATGAAGTCAGCAATGAGCGCGGTGAATGGAAAAAAGAATTAGATCAAATTAAAAAAGAACGGGATGAACTCCTAGCCAAATTGGATAATATAACCGATGGTACGGCGGTTTCCGCGGAAAACTCCTCAGCCCCTGCCCAGGGAACACCTGCGGATATTGATCCTTCCAAAATTCCTTCGATCACTGATCGCGAATATTGGGCTTCTATTTTAAGACAAAAAGCCGCCTTAGAAGTGGAGGCCAACAGGTTTAAAGAAGAATTATCGAAGCATCTGGTCACGCTGGTAGACTTAAAAGAGCAGAACGCGAAGTTCGCAATAGAGTTAGAGAGCCTGAGGCGGATTAAAGAAGATATGATCAGGGAGCTTAAGAACAAAGAAGAGCTTGCGAATAATCTTTCTCTGGAACTGGCCCGCGCCAAGAATGACCGTAAATTTGCCGCGGATACCATCGAAAAATTAAACAATGAAAATGTGGATTTAAGGGATCAAATGAAAAATCTTCTATCGACTAAAGGTCAATTAGAAAAATCCATTTTGGCCTTAAGCGGAGAGAAAAATAAATTAGAGAAGAAATTGGCGCAAATGGAAGGTGTCATTCAGGAAAAAATTGAACAAGTTTGGGATATCAAAACTGATCTAGATCAGAAATTTACTTCTTCCGCGAAATCAGAGGCCGCGGATGACGCCTTAACCCCAAAGCCAGCTGTTGATTTGCAATTGCCGCCTATTGTGGTTTCTCAAGGCGCTCAAAAAGATTCAGCCGTAAGGGAAGAAAAAACGGGATTAGAAGGCCAGATTTTAAGCGTTAATGAAGATAATAATTTTGTAATTATAAACCTGGGAGAAACGGCTGGAGTACGCGTGGGTGATACTTTGAATGTTTATCGCGGTTCTCGTTATATTGCTCGGGTGCGGATTATCCAAGTTAGAAAAGATATTTCCGCGGCTGATATTCAAGAGCAGGCCGTGACGCTCCAGGTGGGAGATTCAGTGAAATAATGCACAGAAAAAAAGTTAGCATCGAAGATGTAGCGGAGCGAGCCAAGGTTTCTATCACAACCGTTTCCCGCGTCCTCAATAAATTCCCCACGGTCACTGCCGAGAACCAGGCTAAAGTAGAAGAAGCCATTGCCCATTTTAAATTTAAGCCCAATGTCAGCGCCCAGCGGTTAGCCCGAGGCGTCAATAATGCCATCGGGCTTGTCATGCCGGGGTATCCGGGAATTTTCCATTCATTCTACGCTATTGAAATTATTCGAGGCGTGGGGCATGCCTGTGAGACGTTAAAACTTGATTTAGTGTTTCATATTACCGATGGCACAAACGCGTTAAATACCCACGCTGTCGGTGGAGTCATTTTTGCCGATATTATTGAAAACCGCCAGCAGGTGGAGGCCGCCATAGAGGCTGGGATTCCTTCGGTGGTGATTAATAATCAGGTTGAAGATTTGGATATCGATTATATTGCCGTCGATAATTCCGCCGGCGGGAAGATAGCCGCGGATTATTTTGTCGGCCTGGGACATAAAAAAATCGCGACGATTACGGGAAGCTTAAGCACGCAGTCAGGCCTTCAGCGTTTTGAAGGTTTCAAAAATTTTCTGCAGAGTAAATCCATCCCCTTGCCGGACGAATATATTTTCCAGGGGGATTATTCCCGGCGCAGTGCCCGTTTAGGAATGGAAAAATTTTTGTCTTTAAAAGAACTCCCGACGGCTATTTTCGCGGCCAGCGATGAAATGGCGCTAGAGGCTATCGCCGCTATTCTTGAGCGCGGGCTGAAAGTGCCTGAAAACTTTTCTGTGATCGGATTCGATGATAATCCCGCCTGTCTGTATGGCCCCGTGGCTTTAACAACGATCAAACAGCCCCTTTTTCGCATGGCCGAGGATTCGGTCAAGGTCTTAAATTCCTCGATTTTAGGCAAAGAAAATGGAAAAACGAAAATTCTCCTTCCTCCCGAATTAGTCATCAGGGAATCCTGCGCCGCGCTGAAGAAGTAGATCCCAGACATCACCGTTTGTAAGATTTATTTGCTTTATCAGAATAATTTTTATATAATATAAGCAATTCAACTAAAATTCTTGAAAGGAGGTGATTTAAATATGAAGATTGTATTGATTCTCTTGTTTATTTTTTTGTCCCCTACGGCGCAAGCCGAGAATTCAAAAGAATTTGAGGAAGAATATAATCTATTGGAATTCTCGGATAAATCTAAAAAAGCAGTGATTGGACGTTATAATGATGTGATCACCTTTTCTTCTGTTTTAGAGAGAGAGGATTACGCAATTGTTGATATTCGGTTGAGGAATGAGAAGCAGTTAATTGCTCGTGTCAACTACCAAGACGAAACATTTGATATAAAATTTATTTCCATAAAGACTGGGGAATTAGAAAGATTGAGTAAGGGTGATATCCAATACCTTCATCTTCTTTTTTCCAGTTTAGGGAAAGATTTTCCAACGATTGGTGGATATAGACATACTGCTGTGGACGCATTGTTAAGCATACTCAATCTTTTGGAAGGATATCCGCCGGGTGAATTTCTTAATATTTTAAATGAGGTAAAAAAAAAGAATGATGAAGGTTGGGAATCCTTGTGTGATCAAATTGGTAATACTCGAAGAGGGATTTATATTATTGGAGACACTTATCACATAGAAGAGGAGGAGATTGGTCCGTGCGCCTCAGGGGATTGTTTCGGACGCTGTGGGCCTGATTGCGGTCTCCCGCCAAACCCTTTAGTTCAAAGGTTTACACAAGAGTGCTTCAACCATGATTTGTGTGCTCGTGCAACAGGAGAATGGTTTGGCCCTTGTACTGAGGAATGGAGTATTGCGGCTCCTGGTTTTTTATTTGCTACTGATTGCAACGAAATTAGGCATGATTGGACAGTGCGAATGAGGGGAACAAGCTGCTTTGAGGGGGATTGTGAGGACATCGATTTTGTAAGGCTTTATCATTTCTCCCAGAGTGACACGGATTTTAGTTTTGTAGGCAAATCGGATCCTCATCCAATTGATGGGCGGAAATCAGCATATCAAGGACAGGCCTTGGAAGAAAATCGGGTGTCGGGTAGATGGAGAGTCGCTGGTTATATGGGGCCAGAATGCGGGAATCAGCCGGCTGGTTATGCACGCGGAACTTTCACAGGGGAGAATTATTGTGGTGAGATGACGATGTCTGATGTTGGGCTATGGGGATGGTATTCTCTAGATACTTGTACTTTATTAGGGGATGGTTCATTTGACGGCACCTCGGAAGCTACCCGCGATGCTTGGAATGTGCAGTTGGAAGATTTAGAAAAGCACGAGATAAAAAGGACAAGAAAAAGTCTTGTCCCTGCAATTCCGTAATAAGGCCAGCACAATTGAATTTCGCAAAAAGATGTTAATATTGAAAAAGATTAAAAAAACTCTTCAGGAAATAAGTCAGCCAACCTTAGGAGATCGAGAAAAGCGAATCAAAAAAGCTCTCGAAGAAGTTCTTGCCTGATGTAGCCAATGAAATCATTGTACCTTTATGAAACATTACGACGTCATAGTCATCGGCGCCGGCCACGCCGGCATTGAAGCGGCTTTGGCCGCGAGCCGTATGGGATGCTCCACCTTGATGGTCACTTTATTTTTTGATACCATCGGCCAGATGAGTTGTAATCCAGCCATTGGCGGGGTGGGTAAGGGCCAGCTTGTTAAAGAAATCGACGCCCTGGGTGGGGAGATGGGCCTGGCTGCCGACCGTACAGGGATTCAATTCCGCCAGCTCAATGCCTCCAAGGGACAGGCGGTGCGCTCCTCACGCTGCCAATCCGACCGCAAGCTTTACAAGCTCACCATGCAGCAGGTTGTTAAGAATCAAAAAAATTTGGAAATTTTAGAGGATAAGGTCGCGGAACTTTTGGTTAAGGCTGGACAGATTACGGGAATTAAAACGGAGAGTGGATTAGAAATTTCTTGCGGCTCTGTGGTCATCACGACCGGAACGTTTTTAAACGGGCGTATCCACATGGGCAAAGAGATCACCCCCGGCGGGCGCATTGGGGAGCCCAATTCCACGCGCCTGGCGGATAATCTTAAAAGTCTTGGCTTTGAAATTTTATTGTTTAAAACTGGAACTCCGCCGCGGCTGGATGGGAACACAATTGATTTCTCTCAATTAGAACCGCAATATTCGGATAATCCGCCGGTGCCGTTTTCTTTTCGAACGCCTTTTATCCCGCAAGATCAAAAATTATTGCCGTGTCACATCACGCATACAACAGCGCGTACTCACGAAATTATTCGCGCGAATATGCATTTGTCTCCGATGTATTCCGGGCAGATTCAGGCCACGGGCGTGCGTTATTGCCCCTCGATCGAAGACAAATTAAAGAAATTTGCCGACAAATCCCGGCATCAAATATTTTTAGAGCCGGAAGGGCTTGATACCAGCGAATATTATCCCAACGGGATATCAACGGGGCTTCCGGCGAACGTCCAGGAAGAATTCGTTCATTCTATTCCCGGTTTAGAAAACGTGAAAATCGTCCGTTACGGTTATTCGATTGAGCACGGTGTTGTGCCGCCGACGGAATTAACGCCACTCTTAGAAACTAAAAAAGTTAAAGGGCTTTTTCTGGCAGGTCAGATTAACGGCACCACGGGCTATGAAGAAGCCGCTGGTCAGGGAATTATCGCCGGAATCAACGCGGCCTTAAGGGTGCGAAATCAACCGCCGTTTATTTTAGGCCGCCACGAATCGTATATTGGCGTGCTCATCGATGATTTAACCACCAAAGGTACCGAAGAGCCTTATCGGATGTTCACCTCCCGCGTGGAATATCGGCTTGTGGTCAGAGAAGATAATGCGGACCGAAGATTGTCTCGTTATGCTTACGAATTTGGTTTAATGGGCGAAGAAGAATACCAAAAAGTTGAACGTAAGTACGATCTTATTAACAAAGAAATTGAGCATCTAAAGACAACACGAGTAATGCCCAGTGGTAAGTTGGATCAGGAGTTAATCAGCCGGGGGTTAAGTCCTATCCGTCAGCCCACAACCTTAAGCGATCTTTTAAAGCGCCCGGAAATAAACTACGCGATGATCGCGCCTTACGACGGTATGCTCAAAGAATTTCCAAAATCCGTGATTGATCAGGTGGAATATGAAATCAAATATGAAGGGTTCATCAGCCGTCAGTTAAAGGAAGTCGAGCGCTTCCGGCACGTTGAAAATATTAAAATTCCGGCCGATATTAATTACGATATTATTTCTGGACTTTCGATTGAAATCCGTCAGAAATTAAAACGATTCGCCCCCATGAATTTAGGCCAGGCGCATCGGATCTCCGGGGTCACCCCGGCGGCCATCAGTCTCCTGATGGTCTATCTGCGAAAATTTAGAGAAGAAAAAGCATATTCCTAAATGGAAGTTGACATTCTTTCAAAGTAAGTGATATGATATTTAACAAAATTTAATATTTAAACTGAGGAGGATAATATGGGACCAATAGCAACGGAGGGCAAAATGAAGATTGCTAAGGACATTATGGAGTTAATCGGGAACACGCCTTTGGTGAGATTAAACAAAATGAATAAAGACTGCCACGCCGATGTTGTTCTTAAGCTTGAGTTTTATAATCCGTTAGGTTCGGTGAAGGATAGAATTGGTCTGGCCATGATTGAGGCGGCCGAGCGCGACGGAAAAATTAATAAAGAAAAAACAATTGTGCTAGAGCCAACTTCGGGTAACACGGGCATCGCCTTGGCCTTTGTCTGCGCGGTTAAAGGATATAAATTGACTTTAACCATGCCTGAGACCATGAGCTTGGAAAGAAGGGCTTTGCTCAGAGCGTTTGGGGCGAATTTGATTTTAACCCCTGGACCGGAAGGGATGAAGGGGGCCATTAAAAAAGCGCAGGAGCTGGCCGCTTCTGATTCAAATTATTTTATCCCTCAGCAATTTGAAAATCCCGCGAACCCTGAGATCCACCGCAAAACAACCGCGGAAGAGATTTGGAATGACACCGCGGGCCAGGTCGACTTTTTAGTTTCAGGGATTGGAACCGGCGGGACTATTACCGGTGTGGGGGAAGTAATCAAGGAAAGAAAACCTTCGTTTAAAACGATCGCGGTTGAACCGAAAAATTCTCCGGTTCTCTCCGGTGGACAGCCAGGGCCGCATAAAATTCAGGGCATTGGGGCTGGATTTGTCCCCAAAATTTTAAACACCAAGATTATTGATGAAATTATTCAAGTCGACAACGACGAAGCCTTCGCGCACGCGAAGATGTTGATGCGCGAAGAGGGAATCTTGGCCGGAATTTCTTCAGGCGCTGCCGTCTGCGCCGCGCTGAAAGTAGCCAGGCGTCCGGAGAATAAAGGCAAATTGATCGTCACCATTATTCCCAGCACCGGCGAACGGTATTTAAGCACCGACTTGTTTGCGGAGTTTAGGAGTTAGATTGGAATCTGTAATAAAATTTTTAATTCCTAATTCCTGCCTGCCGGCAGGCAGGAACGTAATTTCTTCCGCCAAAAATACTTAGGCGGATCCGCCACGCTGTGTGGCGGAAATGAAGCACCAATGACCAATGTTCAATCTTAATCTTGGTTATTAAAAATTTATTTATGGACAAAAAAGGCCTCCCCAGTCCTGCCATTCGCTTTTTTTTCTTTCTTCTCCTTATTTTCGGCCTATGGTTGTTGGGCAAATTCCTCAATATCGATGTCGCCCAATATCAGGCCATCCTGCAACAGTATCCTCTTTTACTCTCGGCTTCGCTTTTTATTGTGTTGTATGTCGGGGTAACGTTTCTTATCTGGTTTGGCACAATTGATATTTTTAGAATCTCCGCGGCGATTCTCTTTGGCGGGCCAGTGAGCACGGTGATTGTCTGGATCGCGGAATCAATCAACGCCTTCGCGCTTTTTCATTTAAGCCGTAAATTGGGGCGGGATTATGTCATCGAGAAATTTAGATTAAAGGCCAAAGATATTGAAAAGGTCCAAGCGCAGGAAAGTGCCTTTGGCGTTTTTACCCTGCGTTTTAATCCGCTCATTCCATTTCGCATTATGGATTTAGCGTACGGATTAAGCCGTCTGAGTTTCAAAACATATTTTAAGGGAATTGCATTGTCTTCATTGGTGAGAATTTTTTGGCTGCAGACCATTATCGCCGATGTAGGGCAGGCCGTCCTTAAAAGTCCTTCGCTCTTGATCCCCTATCTTTTAGAGCACCCCGTCCTTGTTATTTGCAGTACGGTTTATTTTCTTCTTGTCTTAATTTTAAGTATCGTGGCTGTTGTTGGGAAAGTAAAGAGGAATCCCCAAGGTTAACGATCTGCCAGCCTACCATTTAAGTTCCTTCGTGCATTCTTTAAAAGAAGTCTTTAATCCTTTGCGAATAATTTGTCGCATGCGAGGAATGGATAGAAGAGAAAGAGTTTCTTGCATGGCAACCTCCATCGTTTTTCCTGAAAATTTGTGTAATTTGTTTTTAACTTGATTTACCGTTTTCATATTTTTAATTAACCTTATTTTCTATTCTGCGCCAGTCGGTGAAGACGGGATCGAAGTTGCGCGCTTTTAGGATTTGGATTACTTCTTTCACGGATCGGTGATCGGCAATATCAAACTGAGGATTTTGTTCTTCCGCGTTTTTAAGAGTATATCCGCCAACGGAGGTGTTCGAGCCGGCGGACATGCGGGTGATCCCTAATTCGAGGGCGTGGTCGCGCAGTTTGGCCGATTCTCGCGTAGAGAGATTAATTCCCACTCGCGGGAAAAGAGTTCGGGTCAGGCAAATAATTTTAATAAAGTCGATGTCGTTAATGTCGCAGATGGCGAAGTCTTTGCCTTTAATCGATTTAAGCCGGGGGAAAGAGACGCTGTACTCCACTCCGGGATAATTTTTTTCCATAAAACGAAGATGCTCATACAAAGAAAAAAGGTCCTGGGCTGGATCGGCGAGGCCTAGAAGAATTCCCATGGAGATCGTGCGAATGCCGGCTTGGGCAGCGCGTTCGGGAGTCCCGTAACGAAAATCATAATCCGATTTAATTCCCGAGATGTGGACTTCTTTGTAACGGCCGCGGTCATACGTTTCTTGATAGACCGTGATTCCATCCACGCCGTATTCAAAGAGTTCACGGTATTCGTCTTCTTCCATGGGATGAACCTCGAGGGCAATGTTGGGAAAATAATTTTTTGCTATACCCACCGCTTCTTTTAAATAGGAAAGTGGAGTGATTTTGTAGGATTCGCCGGTTAACAGTAAAATATTCTCAATGCCCTGATCCGCGACGAATTTCATTTCCTTGCGCATTTCTTCGCCGGTCAATTTAAAGCGTTCAATTCGATGGTGGCTGTGAAACCCGCAGTACGTGCAGTAGCTGCTGCAGAAATTCGAAAGATACAAGGGCGCGTAGAGCGTGATTGTCCGTCCAAAATATTGTTGAGTGAGTAAGCGCGATTTCTGGGCGAGATCCTCAATAAATTTAGGATCGTGATTATTTAAGATGTCTTGAATTTCTTTGGATGTCATCATGGGATCTATTGTACATCAGGGAAAGTTATTCGTAAAGAAAGCCAGTTAATGGCGAGGAGGCATCGGCAATATCTTTTTGCGGAGGTAATTTGCTTAAAAAGGCGAGTCGTCCGGCCTCGATGGCCAGAGAAAAAGCCTTGGCTAAACCAGCCGGATGACCGGCGGTGGCTACGGCCGTGTTAGCTAAGACCGCGTCCGCGCCCATCTCCATCGCCTCGGCGGCCTGAGAAGGCGTTCCAATTCCGGCATCCACAATAATGGGAAGATCAATTTCCTCGATGAGAATTTTTATAAATTCTTTAGCCTTTAACCCTTTGTTACTGCCAATAAGCGACCCTAACGGCATCACGGTTGCGGCCCCAGCCTTGACCAATTCGCGTGCCGCGTACAAATCCGGGTACATGTAAGGGAAGACAACAAATCCATCAGCAACGAGCATGGCGGTGGCTTTGATGGTTTCATTATTGTCAGGCAGAAGATATTTACTGTCGTTAATGACCTCGATTTTAATCCAGTTGCCGCATCCGGATTCCCGCGCCAGGCGGGCAATGCGCAAGGCCTCTTGGGCGTTACGCGCGCCGGAGGTGTTAATTAAAAGGGTAACGTCTTTGGGAATATATTCTAAAATATTTTCCTCGTGGCGTTCCAGATCAATACGCCGCAAAGCGACGGTGACAATTTGAGTTTGGGAAGCTACAATACTCTCGGCAAGCTCAGTTTTATTCTTGAATTTTCCGGTGCCTAACAAAAAGCGATTGGTAAAGGATTTGCCGGCAATGTTGAGAGGAGTGTCTTGAATGGTATCAGAAATTTTGGTTTGAGTTATAGACATAGTTTCTAAAATTTTTAATTTCTAATTAACCTAATTTCTAATTAATTCCCAATGTCTTAAGGTCTCAAAATCCCAGTTTTGGTCATTGGCTATTTTGAGTATTGGGATTTAATTAGGTCAATTAGATCAATTTCCGCCTGAGGCGGATCCGCCTTTGGCGGAAGAAATTTGTCATAATTACTTAGCCGCCTCCGACAAAACTCACGAGTTCCACGCAATCTCCCTCTTTGAGAGATGTGTGCTCCCACTGAGGAGCGCGGATAATTTCTCCATTAACTTCAGCGATGATTCGCGGTGTTTCTTTAGAAAACACAGTGACAACTTCTTTCAAATTTAAAGAGGAAGTCAATTCTTTTTCTTTTCCGTTTAATGTAATTTTCATGCTTCACCCCTGTCGAGAATTTCATTTTAGTCGAAATCATCCTAAAAAGCAAATAAATCTAACCAGCAGGACATCTGAAATTTTTTAAAATTTTCCTTTGACAGAAAAAATATGCTGTATAATTAGATTATCTTAAAATAAAAAAACTATAGCCAAGTAAATAAATTTGTAGTATAAAAGAAACTTAATATTTAATTCTAACCCCATAAAACGAGGTTGAGTAATCGATGATAGAACAAATGACAGCTCCGAAGTCGGAAGCGTTCGGCTATCAATTATTGTTAGATCTTTACGGATGTAAACCCGGCGTCTGCGATGATTTAACGGTATGTTATCAATTTTTGGATGAAGTCGTCGGATATCTGGGCATGGAAAAACAGGCGCCGCCAAATATTTTTCGCAGCGACGAGGTACGCTTTCCAGATAAAGCCGGGCTTTCGGGATGGGTTCCTTTGATTGAAAGCTCTATTGTCATTCACACGTTATCTCCTAAAGATTTTATATCCATCGATATTTACTGCTGTCGTTTCTTCGACATCAAAAAGGCTAAGGATTTTTGTGCTAAATTTTTCTTCCCCAAACGCATGGATGAGCAGTATATCGAACGAGGCTTTGATTATTACAAGACCGACGGCAGCTATCACACCCTGACGGTTAAAAAGGGGCCAAAGAAACCAGAAATTATTATCCACAAAAAAGAACCAGAATTAGCCTTAGTAAAATAAGGAAGAATATACTTTAGTAAGAATATTGGGGAATAGCTGAAAAGGTTATTCCCCAATTTGTTTTTATGGTGACACGTGCCCTACACAATTGACGCTATCCGCAAGATTGAAGAGAAATGGCAGAAGGTCTGGGAAAAAGACAAGACCTTCAAGGCCGTAGTGGACTCTGCGCGTAAGAAATATTACGTCTTAGAGATGTTCCCTTACCCATCGGGCAAAATCCACATGGGTCATGTGCGCAATTACACCATCACCGATGTCATTGCCCGGTTTAAAATGATGCAGGGGTTTAATGTCCTGCATCCGATGGGCTACGACGCCTTTGGCCAGCCCGCCGAGAACGCCGCCATCAAAAATAAAATTGATCCCAGCGAATGGACTTACTCTTGTATTGATCAAATGCGCCAGGAATTAAAACGGATGGGATTTTCTTACGATTGGGATCGAGAGCTCTCGACCTGTGATCCAGAGTATTACCGCTGGAACCAGTGGATTTTTTTAAAGATGTACGAAAAAGGCCTCGCCTACAAAAAAGCCTCGCCGGTCAATTGGTGCCCCAGCTGTCAGACCACTTTAGCGAACGAAGAGGTTATTCAAGGGCAGTGCTGGCGCTGTAAATCCGAAGTCGTTCAGAAAAATTTAGATCAGTGGTATCTCAAAATCACGGCGTACAGTGAATCGCTTTTGGAAGATTTAAAAAAATTACAACATTGGCCCGAGCGGGTTATTGCCATGCAGCAAAACTGGATCGGCAAAAGTTTTGGCGTGGAGATTTATTTTAAGCTCGAAAATTCTGAAGATAAAATACCAGTCTTTACAACGCGCGTGGACACGATTTTTGGCGCCACCTATGTTGTCTTGGCACCGGAACATCCGTTAGTCGATAACCTTATTAAGGGAACGCCTCAAGAAAAAGAAGTCCGCAAATTTATCGAGAAGGTGAGCAAGGAAAGTAAGAATGTTAGGACCGCAGCCGACCTTTCCGCCGAAGGCGGATCCGCCTCTGGCGGAAAAAAAGAGGGAGTCTTTAGCGGCCGTTACGCGATTAATCCGGTTAACAATGAAAAAATTCCCATCTGGATTGCCGACTATGTTTTAATGGAATATGGAACCGGCGCCATTATGGCCGTGCCTACGCACGATCAACGAGATTTTCTTTTTGCCTGCGAATATCACTTGCCCATGCGCATTGTTATCGAAGATCTTAAAAATCCTTCTTTGAAAATAGAAGATTTAAAACAGGCCTTTGAGGGTGAAGGGAAGCTGGTTAATTCCGGATCCTTTGATGGAGTGCCCAGCCGTGAGGCCATTCAAAAAATCGGCCAGTGGATGTCCGCCACCCCCGCCGTTGGCGAGGGTGGCGAGATCTCGCCTGGAATTGAAGATTCCAGGCGGAGAGCAAATGCAATGGGCAAAATAACCGTGCAGTGGCGTTTGCGGGATTGGCTGATTTCTCGTCAGAGATATTGGGGCACGCCAATTCCAATGATTTACTGTCAGAAATGTGGGATTGTTCCCGTCCCCGAAAATAAACTGCCGGTAGAATTGCCTAAAAAAATTACGATTACCGGTCAGGGAGGAAGTCCTCTGAATAATTGCGTTTCTTTTGTGGAGACTACATGTCCGAAATGCAAGTCTAAAGCCCAACGAGAAACAGATACCATGGCCACATTTTTTGATTCCTCGTGGTATTTTTTAAGATTTTGTTCGCCGAAAAATGACAAACAAGTTTTTGATCCCAAAGAGGCGGCTTACTGGATGCCGGTGGATCAATATGTCGGCGGCATTGAGCATGCCATTCTCCATTTACTGTATTCGCGATTTTTTACTAAATTTTTTAAAGATTTATTGAGTTTTGTACAACCAAGTGCATTAAATACAGGAAAACAAAGCGAAATATTGGCTTCCACAATACAAACGGTTAAGCAAATGCCAATAGGACTGATTAATTTTGATGAACCTTTTACCCGCCTTTTAACGCAGGGGATGGTGTTAAAAGAAGGCGAGGTCATGTCCAAATCCAAAGGCAACACGGTTGATCCGGATTCGATTATTGAGAAATTTGGCGCGGATACGTTAAGACTTTTTATTTTATTTGCCGCCCCGCCCGAAGATCAATTGGAATGGAATGACAACGCCATTGAAGGCTCGTGGCGATTTTTAAACCGCGTCTGGCAGATGATTGAGGATCGATACAGAAATGTTGATAGCGACGTTAGTAATAAATCTTTGGATAAAGAAGATAAAGAGCTAGAAAGACAAAGAAGTATCGCTGTCAAAGAAATTGCTGCAGACCTTGACTACGATTGGTATTTTAAGTTTAATGTTTCCATCAGTCGGATTATGACACTGGTTAATAAAATTGAGAAATACTGCGCTTTTAAAGAAACTACTGGTACCATCAATCAAGCGATCCTTAATCAAGCTTTGGAGACCTTAATTTTACTTTTAGCTCCATTCACTCCGCATTTATGTGAAGAGCTCTGGCAAAAAATAGGCAAAAGCGAGAAAAGTATCGCCCATGTCAGCTGGCCTACTTTTGATGAATCCTCTCTTAAAACCGACCAAATGCCCATTGTCGTGCAGATTAATGGCAAACTCAGGGCCCAATTTTTGGTAAGTACGCAAAGCACCGAGGATGAGATAAAAAATCTTGCGTTGGCCGATCCTAAAGTCCAGAGTTTTATCCAGGGCAAACCCATCCGCCGCGCCATTTACGTCCCTGGCAAGCTAATCAATCTCGTGGTATAAAAAATTTGACAAACAGACAGGTTCTATGCCATACTTTCTCTAATTATTAACCTTGCAACCACATACGGGAGGAGAAACATGAAAAAATTACAACTGGGGTTAATCTTTTTGGCAGTCAGCCTTATTTTAGGAGCAGGCGGGCAAAGTGTTTTCGCCGACCACGAAAGCGGACAGGTGGCCAAGGAAGAGTGGGTGGCAAGATATAATGGTCCGGGGAATTACGCTGAGTATGCAGAATCCATTGTTGTTGATTCCCAAGGGAATGTTTATGTCACAGGATGGAGTGTCGGGAATGGAACTAGTTATGACTATGCGACGATTAAATATGATCCTAATGGTAATAAGTTATGGGTGGCTCGTTATAATGGCCCTGGTAATTATTATGATACCGCCGATTCTATAGCCGTCGATCAAACGGGCAATGTTTATGTCACAGGAGGAAGTTATGGAAGTGGGACTCGTTATGACTACGCCACAATTAAATATGACACTAATGGCAATCAGTTATGGGTAGCCCGTTATAACGGCCCGGGTTATGATGCTGATGTGGCACTTTCACTAGTTCTTGATTCTCAAGGCAATGTCTATGTCACAGGGTATAGTGATGGCGGTGGAACTAATGAAGACTATGTTACGATTAAATATGACACTAATGGTAATCAGTTATGGGTGGCACGGTATAATGGCTCGTGCCATAGTTATGATTTTGTAGAGTCAATAACCATTGACCAACAGAGCAATGTTTATGTGACAGGAGAGAGTCAGGGAAGCGGGACGGGTTATGACTATGCTACGGTTAAGTATAATACCAATGGCAATCAATTATGGGTGGCTCGTTATAATGGCCCTGGTAATTTGAATGATTATGCAGATTCTCTAGGCCTTGACTCTCAAGGTAATATTTATATCACAGGATATAGTGATGGCAACGGAACCAATGAAGATTATGCTACAATTAAATATGATCCAGATGGTAATGAGCTATGGGTGGCCAGGTACAACGGCTTGGGGAATGATACTGATGAGGCACATTCCTTGGGCCTTGATCCTCAGGGTAATGTTTACGTGACGGGATTCAGTTATGGCGATGGGACTGATCGTGACTATGCCACCGTTAAATATGATCCAAACGGTAATGAGTTATGGGTGGCCCGTTATGATGGCCCTGACAATGGTTCTGATTGGGCAGACTTCCTCATCGTTGATCAACAGAACAATCTTTATGTGACAGGAGATAGTGATGGTATTGCAACGGGTGCTGATTATGCCACGATTAAGTATGATCCTAATGGTAATGAATTATGGGTGGCCCGTTATAATAATCAGGGGAATTCTGAGGATCAAGCAATATCCTTAGCCATTGATCAGCAAGACAAGGTTTATGTCACAGGAAGGAGTTATGGAAGTGGAACGAGTTATGACTATGCCACGATCAAATATAGTCAACTCCCCACCGTCTCCATGGATCTGCAGGAGTATGATAATGTCCTTCATCGCGAAGAAGATTTACAATATAAGTTGATCCTCACCAATAATAGCGATCGGGAGCAGCTATTCAATTACTGGTCTCAAGTAAGGGATCGTGATGGAGTTATTAGAGATGTAGTTAGTCCCACGGTGATCGGTTTGGCTCCAAATGGAATATCCGTGATGGAATTTAGTCATCCGATTCCAGGCAAATCTCCGACTGGCCGATATGAATATCTGGGTTTTGTGGGCGAAGATATTGATCACTTGTGGGATGAAGATCTATTTCCATTTAATATCGTCCCGCGCGGGATTTTTGATATGAATGTGGAGGAAGGATATCGAGAATAGAAATATACACCGAGAAATCAAGTTTGGTGATATAATTTTGACTTATTAGACGATATTAAATTTTATAAAACGGGAGGAGAAAATGCAAATAAGGAAATTGATTTTTTTAATGGTTTTATCTTTAACTATTATTGGCTGCACTTCGCTGGCCGAGCAAAAGCGCCAGGTCAGGGATGATTCCGGCGACCGTTTAACCGTAGGCAAGGTTCAGCGTGAAATTAAAGTTGGAATGTCTTCGGCAGAAGTTGTGAAAATTTTAGGGTCACCGAATATTGTCACGACCGACGAGGAAAGAAGAGAAGTCTGGGTCTACGATAAAATAGCCAGCGATGTCTCGTATTCCACCAGTGAAGGGATCGCGAGTTTAATTTTGATTGGTACTTACGGAAGCTCGGGCGCAAGCTCTTCTTCGCAAAGAACATTGACCGTTGTCATAAAATTTGATAATGAAGGCAAGGTACGGGATTTTGCTTATCACTCCTCGAGCTTCTAATTATCTTAAAATGATTAAAAATCGAACATGGGTTAAGTCCGTTAGTTTTCTTTTTCTAGCATGTTTTATTGGCTGCGCCTCTCAGTATCCTAAAACTGTCTTAAGGTTATCGCCGGTCAGCCTCACGGACAAGCAACTGCAGTCGCGGCAATATGAAACGGATAATGAAAAAGAAATTATCGCTGCCTGCGCCGGAGTTCTGCAGGATTTAGGATTCACCATCGACGACAGCGAAACGCAGCTGGGACTGGTGGTGGGCTCTAAAGACCGTAATGCCATCGATGCCGGACAGGTTACCTTGGCCACCATCTCAACGATTTTTAATATTTTAAACAACGCTCCAGCAGGGGATGATTTGGAGCGTGTCGACCGGAGCCAAAAAATAAGGGCCTCGGTTGTGACGCGTCCCTCTTCGGATCCCAAGAAAATTTTGGTAAGAGTTACTTTTCAAAGGCTTGTCTGGAATGCGCGCGGAGAAGTGGCCCGACGGGAAACCTTAAAAGACCCTTCTTTGTATCAAGGTTTTTTTGACCGTTTATCTAAATCTGTTTTTCTGGAGGCGCAAAAGATATGAAAATGTTTTCTCTTAAGTTAAGTGTAGTTTTTATATTAAGCATCCTTTTGGCAGGCTGCGCGAGTTCCAAACAGCAATTACTGGCCGCCAGTAAAAGTCAGGTTCAATTAAGGTCTATCCAGAGCCGGGCCTTTGATGCCACGGATCAGCAAAAGATGATGCGCGTGATCATCAGCACCCTCCAGGATTTGGATTTCGTGATCGATCGAGCCGATTTGGATTTAGGGTCCATCACGGGCTCTAAATTTATGAATAATAATCTTCTTAAAATGACCGTTATGGTCAAGCCCCGTGGAGAAACGCAGTTGTTAGTCCGGGCCAACGCCCAATATGGCCTCGAAGCTATCGAAGACGCCGAACCTTACCAGGATTTTTTTACCGCCCTCGAAAAAGCCCTCTTTCTAACGGCCCATCAAGTGGAATAAAATGATTGTTGGCCTTTAAAAAATCTATTTACAATCTAAAATTTTTTCGCTATACTTTCTTCACCCCTTAAAACCTTCCTGATTCTGGTACTTATTTTATTATGATCGCTTTTACCAATCAGGAAAAAATTGTTCTGCTCACTTTAGCCGCTGTTTTGTCGGTAGGCTCTCTGCTTAACCTGTCTCTTAAAAAATACCCCAACCTTCACGACATCGTGAATTTTATCGACACAGAAAAAGTGTACCCCAAGATCGATATCAATACCGCCTCGTTAGAAGAATTGATCAGCGTTCCCTACATTGGCGCTTATACGGCTGAGCAAATTATTGAATATCGTGAAAACAAGGGGCCGTTCACTTCCCTGGAAGAGATTAAGACTATTAAAGGTATTAAAGAGAAAAATTTTAAGAAATTTTCACCGTATTTAAAACTTTCTTCCACCCAAAATAATTCTTCTTAAATGACTATTCGACCCTTTCCCTGGCTCGTTTTGTTTTTTTGTTTAGGAATTATCGCCGGCCAGAGTTTCCCTTTATTTTTTTCTTTAATATTTTTCCTGAGTTTTATTTTCCTGCTCACCGGCTTCCTTGTTTTAAAACATTCAAGGTTATTTTTTATGTTCACATTGGTCGTATTTTTCTGTTCAGGATATCTTTACATGCGCAGTTACGCCTTTTTTCCAAAGGAAGATATTGGGCATGTGGCTCACTTTTATCGAGGTAAGCCTATGGCCATCAAAGGAGTTATTGCTTCCGATATTCAGAAGAAAGAGATTTTTAATAAAAATAAAACCTCGTTTACGCTGGAGGTCCGTTCGATTCAGGCACCCTGGGGATGGGAACCAAAGAAAGGCAAAATACTCGTCGAAATTTTTCGTCCGCTCGATATCGCTTACGGGGATTATGTTCTTCTCGAGGGAAAACTTCACCGCCCTTTTGATTTCTCGAAAGAGGAACATCTGTCCTACAGTGATTACTTAGCCCGTCAGCAGATTTATTACATTTTGAGTGTGAAAAAAGACGGTCAAATAGAAATTCTCGATAGGAATCAAGGGAATTTTTTAAAGGCGCAATCGCTTAAGCTGCGAGATTACCTGAAATCTATTCTCATCCGGTATTTGTCGAAGAATGAGACCGGCTTGATGCAGGCGATTCTCTTAGGAGATCGTTCCTACATTGCGCCGCCGCTGCGAGAGTTATTTATTCACACGGGCACCGTGCATATCCTCGCCATCAGCGGGCTTAATGTAGGGATTGTGGCTGGATTGTTCTTGCTGATTCTTAAACTTATCCCGATGGACAGGCGCTGGCAAATTTTACTGACGATCATTTTATTGATAGCCTATTGTTTCCTGACGGGATCGAGCCCTTCGGTTGTGCGCGCGACCATCATGTCCGTTATTTTCCTGGGAAGTTTTATTTTGGAAAAGAATACGAACACGTTTCATTCCCTGTGCCTGGCGGCTTTTCTTATTTTATTGATGAACCCGTTGAATCTTTTAGACGTCGGGTTTCAATTATCGTTTATCTGCGTCTGGGCGATTCTCTTTATTTATCCACTCTTAACCAAAATGGGTGAGAAAATAAAATTTAAAAAGGGTAAGGAGATGGATTCCCCTCTGACTGTAGAGGGCCTGCCCTGGGTGTCTGAATTTTGGGAAGGCTCTTTTAAATCTTTGGCCCTATCAATTGGGGTGTGGATCGCGGTAGGAGGTCTTATTGTCTACTATTTTAATATTGTGACACCGGTAACCGCCCTTGTGAATTTATTCATTATTCCCTGCAATCTTGTTATTGTTGTTTTGGGCTTTGGATTGTTATTCATGGGAATCATTTTGCCTTCAGGAGCTGGGGTATTTGCTCTCTGTCTTAAATTAGCTCTGAATGTGATGGGTGGAATAATCTTTTTAGCCGATAAAGTTCCTTACGCTTATTTTTATATCAAACCCTTAAGTCACTGGTTTGTCATCAGTTATTACGTCATTTTATTTATTCTGGTATTTTTTCCATGGTCGAGTATTTTTAAAAAGGCTAAAAATAGACCTATCCATGCCGCTTGACAAAACCAGCATTTCACGATATTGTTAACTCAATATGTATTTAACGAACGAAGAAATATTACGCTATGGACGGCAGTTGACGCTGCCGGGATTCGGTCAAGAGGGCCAGATGAAACTCAAAAAAGCCAGGGTCCTTTTGGTAGGTGCCGGCGGCCTGGGCTCTCCGCAGGCGATTTATTTAGCCGCGGCCGGGATTGGAACGCTGGGCATCATCGATCCCGATCTCGTCGAGGTCAGTAATCTGCATCGACAAGTTATCCATTTTTCCGCGGATGTGGGCAAGGCCAAAGTTGTTTCCGCTCAAGAGAAAATTGCCCAGTTAAATCCCGGTGTCAAAGTTCTCACCTATCCCGTGAAATTTTCCGCGCAAAACGCCCTGGACATTCTTAAAGATTATGACCTGGTGATCGATGGAACGGATAATTTTCCTTCCCGTTATTTGATTAACGATGCCTGCATCTTCGCGGGCAAGCCTTTTGTGTACGGTGGAATTTTACGCTTTGAAGGTCAGTGCAGTGTTTTTGGCTTAGAAGACGGGCCTTGTTATCGCTGTTTTTTTCAAGAGCCGCCCGCGGCCGGAGAAATTCCCTCGTGCGCCGAAGCCGGAGTGTTGGGTGTGCTCCCCGGAATTATTGGACTCTTGCAGAGTAATGAAGCTATTAAAATGATTTGTGGATTAGGCGAATCCTTAAAGGGGAGACTGCTTATTTTTGACGCCCTAACCACGCATTTTAGGGAGATCCGGATTAACAAAGATCCGCATTGTCCCATGTGCGGCCCTCAAAGAACCATCCATCAATTAAAGGAGTACAATCTCGTGTGTCCAACAGAAGGCCAGTCTTCTTCTCAGCAAGAAGAGATTCCTCAAATCAGCGTTCAAGCCTTAAAAGAAATTCTCAAGGATCCGTCGCAGGATGTGTATTTGCTCGATGTTCGCGAGCATCCGGAATGGGACATTGCGCATATTCCGCAAGCCGTCTTAAAGCCGCTGAGCTGTTTGGAAGAAGATTACCAAAATATTCCTAAAGATAAAAGGATTTTTGTGCACTGCAAACTGGGCGGCCGCAGCCTGCAGGCGATTCAATTTTTGAAATCCAAAGGATACAACAACTGCGTGAATATCGCAGGAGGAATTGACGCCTGGGCCGAAAAAATAGACCCTCAGATGCCGCGATATTAATAGAAAAACCGCTTGAAAACATATACACTAAGTGTTATACTTTTATCAGAAAGGAATAGATGCGCTATTTGGAAAATAAGTCTTTTCAAAGAGACATAAAGGATCATGGTTTGGATGATCATTACCTAAAAGATGTGTTAAATGACATTTATGAGGGAAGAGCGATTTCACTTGGATCCAAAATGTATAAAATCAGAGCCGCGAGAGAAGGGGAGGGGAAAAGCGGCGGATTCAGAAATATCTTTTTTTGGAAAAAAGAAGAATTAATCGTTTTTTGTTTATTATTTGGAAAGAATGAACAAGGCAATTTGGATCCAGAGGAGAAGAAAGCTTTAAAAATTTTATCTGAAGAATACGATCGGTTAACGGATGCTGAAATTGAGCAGAGCATTAAAAATAAACAATTCGAGGTGATACAATATGATTAAGCAAAGAAAACATTCTAAAGTTTTTGATATGGTCGAAGAAGAGCTCCAGGCTATTCATAAAATTAAGGACGTTTCTTTGAGTATCAGAAAGTTCAATAAGATTCGCTATCCGGAACCTAAGCACTATACGGTCGAAGAGATTGCGCGGCTTAGAAAAAGACTGCATGTGAGCCAGGCTGTTCTTGCCTATGTCACGAATAATAGCGAGAGTACGATACGGCAATGGGAGTCTGGCGAGAAAAGGCCCGGGGGAGCAAACTGCAGGCTTTTGCAAATTATCGAATTCAATGGTCTGGATATTTTACAGTCGGCTTAATAATGTTTGGTTCGGCGGACTTAAAGACGGTGAGTGTTGACAAATTAGAGAGAGTATGATACATTTGGCGGATGATGAATAGACGAGCATGGGTATTCTTTTTAGCTATCTTTCTATTTAATGTTCCTGCCAGTTCTGCCTTTTGGATTTGGACCCCCGAGTCCAATAAATGGACAAATCCTAAATATTCGGTCAAAGAGACCCCCATCGAGCAGCTTCAGGAAGGCCTTAAATTTTATGAAGCCAAAGAATACAATGACGCTATCCCCGAATTTAAAAAATTGATCAAACATTATCCGTTATCTA
>Ga0082335_1004395_pt1 | contig 21248 bp, 20 predicted proteins | sample Subgrocontami58m_FD_72375 | JGI IMG/M metagenome (GOLD analysis project Ga0082335, IMG submission 72375) | Subsurface groundwater microbial communities from S. Glens Falls, New York, USA - GMW37 contaminated, 5.8 m (SPADES assembly) (version 2) ...
CGTCTCGGCGTTCAGCGGCCTGTCGCCCAGCACGATGAGCTTGGCCTTGCCCTCCATCTCGAGAAGCTTCGGGCCCTTGGCGGCCGGCGTGCCTTGCGCCAGCGCCGAGCCCAGCGGGGGAAGCGAAGCGCCGACTGCAGCTATTCCGACCCCTTTCAGCACGTTACGCCGCGACGCCTTGATTGTTCCGGAATTTGGCATTTTTTTCTCCCGCGTTGAGGATTCTTAGCTCAAAGTTTCCGGCGCGTCAGCCAGCTAGAAAAGATAAGTGCACCGGCGGCCACCGCCACGATGATGGTGGCGAGCACGTTGATCTGCGGATCGACGCCCAGGCGCACGCTGGAATAGACGCGCATCGGCAGGGTCTGGGACTGCGCGCCGGCTACGAACTGGGTCATGATCAAATCGTCCAACGATAATGTGAATGCCAGCAGCCAGCCCGAGCCGACCGCCGGGGCGATCAGCGGCAGGGTGATGGTGCGGAACGTCACCCACGGCGTGGCGCCGAGATCCATCGCCGCCTCCTCGAGCGAGCGGTCGAAGTCGGCGAGCCGCGCCTGCACCACGATGGCCACGAAGGCGATCGAGAAGGTGGCGTGGGCAATGGCGATGGTGAGGAAGCCGCGCTCCGGGCCGCCGAACAGGCGCTCGGCGCCGACGAACAGCAGCAGCATGGAAATGCCCATCACCACTTCGGGCATCACCATGGGCGCGATCACCAGACCGCCGAACAGGTTGCGGCCGAAGAACCGCGGCGCGCGCGCGAGCGCATAGCCCGCGGCGAGGCCGATGACGGCGGCGATGGTGGCGCTCACTGCGGCAATCCGGAGCGACAGCCAGGCGGCCTGCAGCATCGCTTCGTTGGCCAGCAGCGCGCGCCACCATTTGGTCGAGAAGCCACCCCACACGGTCACCAGGCGCGACTCGTTGAACGAGTAGACCATCACCAGCGCGAGCGGCAGGTAGAGAAAGGCGTAGCCGAAGCCCAGCACCGTAAAGGCGAAGCGGGCGCGCCCGGTCATGTTGGGACCATCATGGGCGCCGCTCCAGGCTCCGCGCCTGCTGGCGCTGGAAGAGCGCCATGGGACCGACCAGCAGCACCAGCAGGCAGATCGCCACGGCCGAGGCGAGCGGCCAGTCGCCGTTGGTGAAGAACTCGTCCCACAGCACCTTGCCGATCATCAGCGTCTCGGTGCCGCCCAGCAGGTCGGGGATCACGAACTCGCCGACCGCGGGGATGAACACCAGCAGACAGCCGGCGACGACGCCGGGAAGCGTCAGCGGCAGGGTCACGGTGAGGAAAGCCGCGAGCGGGTGCGCACCGAGATCGGCGGCGGCTTCGAGCAGGCTCGCGTCGAGTTTCTCCAGCGTGGCGTAGAGCGGCAACACCATGAAGGGCAGGTAGGCATAGACGATGCCGAGATGGACCGCCCATTCGGTGCCGATGATCGTGCCGGGATTATGCGCCACGCCGCTCCAGCGCAGGAACTGTTCCAGCAGGCCGTTGTCGGCCAGCAGTCCCATCCAGGCGTAGACCCGGATCAGGAACGAGGTCCAGAACGGCAGCACCACCAGCATCAGCAGCAGCGGCCGCCGCGCGGGCGCGGCGCGCGCGATGGCGTAGGCCATGGGATAGCCCAGCAGCAGCGCCACGACCGTTGAGGTGGCGGCGATGCGGAGTGAGGTGAGCCAGGCTGCGAGATAAAGATCGTCAGTGAACAGCAGCGCGAAGTTCTTGAGGCTGAACCCCAGCTCGACCGGCGGCACCGAGTCGGGCGCGTTGGTGCCGAGCGCGATGGCCAGCACCAGCACGAACGGCAGCAGGAAGAAGATCCCGAGCCACAGGAAGGGAAGGGCGATAACGACTCGCATGGCGTCAGGCGTCCAGCGGATGACCGGCATCGGCGGCCCAGCCCAGCCAGACGCTCTCGCCGCGGCGAAACGCTTCGCCGGGGATGCGGGCGACATTCACCGTCGTGGCCGTCATCACACGACCGTCGTCGAGGGCCACCCGGTAGAGCGAGCGGTCGCCTTCGTAGGCGATATCGACGACCTTGCCGGCAACGGAATGCGCGGTGTTGGGCTGCGTTGCTGACAGGACGATCTTTTCCGGGCGCAGCGCCAGCCAGCGCCCATTCGGCGCGGGCAGGATGTTGGCGATGCCGATGAAGTCGGCGACGAAGCGTGAAGCGGGGTGCTCGTAGACCTCGTGCGGCGATCCCACCTGCACGACGCGGCCCGCGTTCATGACGGCCAGCCGGCTCGCCATCGACATCGCCTCTTCCTGGTCGTGCGTCACCATCACGAAGGTGAGACCGAGTTGCTCCTGCAGCCGCACCAGCTCGAAACGCGTGCCCTCACGCAGCTTGCGGTCGAGCGCCGCCAGCGGCTCGTCGAGCAGCAGTAGCTTGGGCCGCTTGACCAGCGCGCGGGCGAGCGCCACCCGCTGGCGCTGGCCGCCCGAGAGCTGCGCCGGCCGGCGCCGGCCAAGATCGGCGAGGTGCACCTGCTCCAGCGCCTCGGCGACGCGGCGGTCGGTCTCGGCGCGCGCCACGCCCTCGCGGCGGAGCCCATAGCCCACGTTCTCCGCCACGGTCATGTGCGGGAAGAGGGCGTAGGACTGGAACATCATGTTGACCGGCCTGAGATGCGGCGGCACGCCGGTCATGTCGTGGCCGTCGATCAGGAGGCGCCCGGCATCAGGCGTCTCGAAGCCCGCCAGCATCCGCAGCAGAGTGGTCTTGCCGCAGCCTGAACCGCCGAGGAGGGCAAACAACTCGCCGCGCCCAATTTCGAGATCGACGCGGTCGACGGCGGTGACCGCACCGAAGCGCTTGGTCAGGCCTTCTATCTTGACGATGGGGCCGCTCACCGGCCCGTCTTCACGGCGGTCCATAGCCGCGTGCGCTCGCGTGTCTGCTCGGGTGTCCCGGCGGTGATGGTGTAGAATCGGGCGCGCACGTCGGCCGGCGGATAGATCAGTGGATTGCCGGAAATGTCCTTGGGCAGCAGCGCCAGCGCGGCCTTGTTGCCGTTTGCGTAGCCGGTGAGCGCGCTCGATGCGGCCGCGACCCTGGGTTCGAGCAGGAAATCGAGGAAGCGCAGCGCATTGGCCGGGTTCGGCGCGTCCCTGGGGATCGCCGCCACGTCGATCCAGAGCAGCGAGCCTTCCTTGGGGATGGCGTAGGCAATCTCCTGCTTGTCCTTGGCCTTGGCGGCGCGGTCACGCGCCTGGAAGACGTCGCCCGAGAAACCGAAGGCGAGGCAGATGTTCCCGCCAGCCAGCGCGTTGATATACTCCGACGAATGGAACTTGCGGATGAAGGGCCGTACCGCCTTCACCACATCAGCCGCCTTGGCGAGATCCTCGGTCTTCTTGGAGTCGGGATCGAGGTCGAGATACTTCAGTGCTGCCGGCAGCACGTCGGTGGCGCTGTCGAGCAGCATGACGCCGCAATCCTTGAATTTCGACACGACCGCCGGATCGAAGATCATTCTGAGCGAATCGACGGGAGCATCGGGCATGCGCTCCCGGATTTCGGCAACATTGTAACCGATGCCCGTCGTGCCCCACATCCAGGGAATGCCGTGGGCGTTGCCGGAGTCATATGTGGCCAGGGCCGCCAGGATTTCCGGGTCGAGATTGTTCCAGTTCTTCAGCTTCGACTTGTCGAGCGGCCGGTAGAGGCCGGCCGCGAGCTGGCGGACGAAGAAAGGCGAGGCCGTGGGGACCACGACGTCGTAGCCCGACTTGCCGGTCCTGAGCTTGGCGTCGAGGATCTCGTTGGAATCGTAGGTCGTGTAGTTGACCTTTATTCCGGTGTCCCTCTCGAAGATCTTGAGCTGGTCCTCGGCGATGTAGTCCGACCAGTTGTAGACATTGACCGAGCCCTGGGCGGACAACGGCATCGGAATGGCGAAGGACACTGCGGCGCAGAGGGCAAGTTGCCGCCAAGAACTCAAATCCATCTCCAGAAGTTGCTGCGGAAGTCAGCGGAGATGATTGCGGCTAAATGAATGGATCGCAAGGGTTGCCGGAGCACTTCTCCCCGATGCGGCCGGTCTCAGGTGTGGTCCTTGCGCGCGCGCATCCCTTTCACGATCGCCATGATGGCCGGCACGAGAAGCTTCTGGGCGGCGGCGTCCAGGGGATTGTGGACGAAGCCCAGGACCATGTCCTTGGTCGTCCGGATTTCATGGCCCAGCGCGTCGAGCGTTTCTTCGACGCCGCGCACGTCGGCTCGAAGGGAATCGAGTGCCATCTTCCGGACGTCGAGGGCCAGTTCCATCTCGGGGCCCGGCGCTGCGCTTCGGCCCATGACGAGGACGATCGCAGCGAGAACGAAGTCGGCCGCCGCGACGCTCGCTGCCGCCCACACCGGCCCTAGCGGCGCCTGCAGGGCATAGAAGCCCGCCGCATTGGCCATTCCGAGCCCGAACACGCCGATCAGGCCGGCGAACACGAAGAGGCCGAAGCGGCGAGCCATGACGTTGAGCCAGACCCGCCCGATCAGGGAATCGGCCTTCCACAGAAGCTGAAGGTCGCGAACGAAATCGTCGATCATGCTGTCGCTCCTATTTCCGTCCGAGCAGGCGCCCGATCAATATTCCCACGACCAGGGCGCCCATCACGCTGGCAACCGGATGGGCGGCGACGTTCTTCTCGGCCTCTTCGAAGAATGCCGTCATCGTGTCGACGAACTCGCCGAACTCCTTGCGCAGCTCATCCGCGTTGGCGGAGTCCTCCGGCGGCTCGGCCGCAGCTGCCTTGCCGGCGTCTCCGGCGCCAGGAGGCGGCGTCGACTGTTCCCGGCTGCGCTGGGCCGCCGAGAGTTCATCCTGAAGGGCTTTCAGTTCGTGCGAGAGCTGGACGTCAGAGGCCACGACGAACTCCCCTTGAAATTGGTTGTGGTCGGCCGTGCCGTTGATCGGACCTGATGGCCTCTAGCATGGCTTGCCGTCGCGGTGACTTGACGCAAATCAAGCGGCGAAGACCCGATCACACACCGAGGTATCTGCGCTGCAGGTCCTTGTCGCGGCCGAGCGCCTCGGAGCTGCCGGTCCAGACGACGCGGCCCTTCTCCACGATGTGGTGGCGGTCGGCGAGGCCGATCAGAGCGCCCACATTCTTGTCGATCACCAGGATCGCCTGGCCCTCGCGCTTCAGCCGGCCGAGGCAGGTCCAGATCTCGTGGCGGATCAGCGGCGCCAGCCCCTCGGTCGCCTCGTCGAGGATCAGCAGCTTGGGGTTGGTCATCAGGGCGCGGCCGACCGCCAGCATCTGCTGCTCGCCGCCCGAGAGCTGGTTGCCCATGTTGCGCTGGCGTTCGGCCAGGCGCGGGAAGAACTCGAAGGCACGCTCGATCGTCCAGGGATTGGCCCGGCCGCCGCGGTTGGCGGCGGCGGCCACCAGGTTCTCGCGCACCGAGAGGTTGGGGAAGATCTGCCGGCCCTCGGGCACCAGGCCGAGGCCGAGCCGGGCGATGCGGAACGAGGCCATCTGGTCGACCCTGTGGCCCTCGAACTCGACGACGCCGCGCCGGCTCTCGAGCAGGCCCATGATCGCGTGCACGGTCGTGGTCTTGCCCATGCCGTTGCGGCCCATCAGGGTCACGACCTCGCCGGCGTCGACGCTGAGCTCCATGCCGAACAGCGCCTGGCTGGCGCCATAGAAGGCATCGAGGTCGCGCACACGCAGCATCACGCGACCTCCACGGCTTCGTCGCCAAGATAGGCCTGGCGGACCTCGGCGTTGGCACGGATCTCGTCGGGTGTCCCGCTGGCGATGGCGCGGCCGTAGACCAGCACGGTGATGCGGTCGGCGAGCTGGAACACCGCGTCCATGTCGTGCTCGATCAGCAGCATGGCGCGCCTGCCCTTCAGTGCCCGCAGGAAGCCGATCATGCGCTGGGATTCCTCGACGCCCATGCCGGCCATCGGCTCGTCGAGCAGCAGCAGCTTCGGATCGCCCGCCAGCGCCATGGCGATCTCGAGCTGGCGCTGCTCGCCATGGCTCAGCGTGGCGGCGAGCGTGTCGGCGCGATCGCCCAGCCCCACCGCGTCGAGCCCGCGGCGGGCCGGCTCGCGCAGGCGCCGGTCGCGCCGGACGTCGGCCAGGAAGCGGAAGGAGTGGCCGGCATGCGCCTGGATCGCCAGCGCCACGTTGTCGAGGGCGGTGAACTCACGCAGCACCGAGGTGATCTGGAACGAGCGCGCCAGCCCCAGCCGCACCCGGGCATGGGTCGGCAGGCGCGTGACGTCGCGTCCGGCGAAGTGGATGGTGCCGGCATCGGGCGCCAGGTTGCCGGTGAGCTGGCTGACCAGGGTGGTCTTGCCGGCGCCGTTGGGACCGATCAGGGCATGGATCTCGCCCGGCCGGACATCGATCGAGACCGTGTCGGTGGCGACCAGCCCGCCGAAGCGCTTGACCAGGCGGTCGGTGCGCAGGAGGGGCTCAACCATGCCGGCGGCCGAAGAGCGAATCGATGCCGCCGCGGGCATAGAGCGCGATCAGCACCAGCATGGGACCAAACACGATCTGCCAGTACTCGCCCCAGCCCTTGCGCCCGAGATTGAGGATCGGCGGCAGGGATTCCTCGAGCACGAAGAAGGCAATGGTGCCATAGAGCGGCCCGAACAGCGTGCCCATGCCGCCCAGCACGACGATGACGATGAGATCGCCCGACTTCACCCACGACATCATCGCGGGCGAGATGTAGGCGCCTTCGTTGGCGAGCAGGATGCCGGCGAGGCCGCCGAAGGCCCCGGAGATGGTGAAGGCGGCGAGCCGGTAGCGGAACACCGGGAAGCCGAGCGCCGTCATGCGCAGGTCGTTCGACTTGGCGCCGCGGACGACGAAACCGAAGCGCGAGTTGGCGAAGCGGCTGCAGAACCACAGCGTGCCGCAGAGCAGGGCGAAGCAGAGCCAGTAGAAGCTCGCCTTGTCGCGCAGGTCGATCAGGCCGGCGAAGCGGCTGCGGCTGATGTTGAGGCCGTCGTCGGCGCCATAGGCTTCCAGCCCGACGCCGACGTAGTAGAGGAGCTGGGCGAACGCGAGCGTGATCATGATGAAGTAGACGCCCCGGGTCCTGAGCGACAGCGCGCCGACCAGCGCCGCCCACAGCGCCGCCATGGCGATGCCGACCGGCCACTGGATCCAGCCCGAGGCGACGCCGTGGGCGTCGAGGATGCCGACGGCGTAGCCGCCGATGCCGAAGAACACCGCGTGGCCGAAGCTCACCAGCCCGCCATAGCCCAGGATCATGTTGAGGCTGGCTGCGGCGATCGCCCAAATGACGATGCGCGTGCCGATGGAAAGCAGGTAGCGCTGGTCGAAGGCCTGCGTGAGCAGTGGCAGCACGGCGAGCACCAGCAATATCGCCACGGTCGCGAGGCCGCGCGGCGTGCGAAGCGTGGCCATCATGTCCGCGCGCTCATGTTCTTTGGCCGAACAGGCCGGTCGGCCGCCAGATCAGCACGCCCGCCATGACGACGTAGACCAGGACCTGCGAGATCGCCGGCGCGGCGCTCGAGGCCGCGGCGTTGCTCATGAAGGTCTTGAGGAAATCGGGCAAGAAGGCGCGGCCGACGATGTCGATCTGGCCGACCACCATGGCAGCCACGAACGCGCCCTTGATCGAGCCGATGCCGCCGATGACGATGATGACGAAGGCGAGGATCAGGATATCGTCGCCCATGCCGATCTTGACCGAGGTGAGGGGCGCCGCCATCAGGCCGGCCAGCGCCGCGAACACGGCGCCCAGGCCGAACACCAGGCTGAACAGAAGCTCGATGTTGACGCCCAGCGCTGCGATCATGCGCCGGTTGGAGGCCCCGGCGCGGATCAGCATGCCGACCCGGGTGCGGGCGACCAGCCAGGCCAGCAGTACCGCCACCACGGCGCCGACCGCGATGATGGCGAAGCGGTAGGCCGGGTAGGGCACGCCGGGCAGGATGTCGACGGTGTGGCTGAGGAACTGCGGCACCGCGATGCTCTTGCCGGCCGGTCCCCAGATCACGCGTACCAGTTCGTTGAAGAACAGGATCAGGCCGAAGGTCGCCAGCACCTGGTCGAGATGGTCGCGGGCATAGAGCCGCCGCATGACCACGGCCTCGACCGCGATGCCCAGCGCAAAGGTGGCGGGCAGGGCCAGGATCGCACCCAGCACGAAGGAGTCGGTCCAGCCGATCAGCATCCAGGCGATGTAGGCGCCCATCATGTAGAGCGAACCGTGCGCCAGGTTGACCAGGTCCATGATGCCGAAGGTGAGCGTCAGCCCGGCGGCGAGCAGGAACATCAGCAGGCCGAGCTGCACGCCGTTCAGCATCTGGAGCAGCAGATAGTCCATTGACGCATCACCTCAAACGAAACGGGAGCGCGTCGCCGCGCTCCCGTCCACGGTCACGCCCCCATATCCAATCAGGGGGGCGTCACTTCATCGGACACTTGGAGGCGTAGGGATCGACCGCGGCCGTCACCGCCGTCGCGACGGTCTTCAGCGTCAGCATGCCCGCTGCATCCTTCACCGTGTCCTGGATGTAGAAGTTCTCGATCGGGAAGTTGTTGTTGCCGAACTTGAAGTCGCCGCGCACCGACTTGAAGTTGGCCTTCTTCATCTCGGCCCGGACCTTGTCCTTGTTCGAGAGATCGCCCTTCAGCGCCTCGGCGGCCGAGGCGATCAGCATGATCGCGTCGTAGCTCTGCGCGCCGTAGAATGACGGGTAGACGCCGTGCTTCTTCTTGAAGTCGGCGACGTACTTCTTGTTGGCGTCGTTCGGCAGGTCGTTGACCCACTCCTGGGCGCCGAGGATGCCGAGCGCCAGGTCCTTCTGCTGCGGCAGCGTGATCGCGTCGATCGAGAACACCTGATAGAGGGGGATCTGGCCCTTGAGTCCCGACTGCGAGTACTGGGTCAGGAACTGCACGCCGTGCGCGCCCGGGTAGAAGATGAAGATGCCTTCGGGCTTGGCGGCGCGGATCTTGGCGAGCTCGGCCGAGAAGTCGAGCTGGTCGGGCCACTTGGTGTAGTCCTCACCCTTGATCTCGCCTTTGAAGGTGCGCTTGACGCCCGCCATCATGTCCTTGCCGGCGGCATAGTTGGGCGCCATCAGGTAGAGGCTCTTGACGCCCTTCTTCTGCAGGTACTCGCCCATCGCCATCGGCGTCTGGTCGTTGTTCCACGAAGTCGAGAAGAAGTTCTTGTTGCAGAGGTCGCCGGCGATCTGCGACGGCCCGGCGTTGGCCGAAACCAGGATGGTGTCGCCCTCGTCGGTCACGGTCTTGAGCGAGGCCAGCAGCACGTTCGACCATATGTAGCCGGTGACGAAGTTCACCTTGTCCTGCTGGACCAGCTTTTCCGACTTCTGCTTGCCGACGTCGGGCTTGAAGGTGTCGTCCTCGTAGACGATCTCGAAGGGCTTGCCGCCCATCTTGCCGCCGAGATGCTCCTTGGCGAGCTCGGCCGAGCGCCGCATGTCCTCGCCGATGGCGGCCTGCGGGCCGGAGAAGGTGCTGACGAAGCCGATCTTGATCGGGCTCTGCGCCATCGCGGGCAGGCTGCCCATGCCGAGCGTAACCATTGCCGCAATTGTTGCGGGTCCAAACAATTTGTTTTTCATTGGCCGAAAACTCCCTGTTTCCCTTGGCGCTATAGAAGCTGAAAATGCCGCCTGCAACAATGGCTTAATGCCGGCTGGGAAAAGGGACGGGACGGAAATGGCGGGCCTGCTGGACGGCGTACGGGTGGTCGATTTCAGTCAGGTGATCGCGGGACCCGCCTGCACGCGGCTGATGGCCGAACTGGGTGCGGAGGTGATCAAGGTCGAACTCGCCCCGTCCGGAGACTACGCCCGCGGCCTGCCCCTGGTGCGCGACGGCCGCAGCGCCTATTTCTGCCAGCACAATCAGGGCAAGCAGAGCCTCTGCCTCGATCTCCGCCGGCCGCGCGCCCGGGCGCTGGTCGAGGAGCTGGTGAAGAAGGCCGACGTTCTGGTCGAGAATTTCTCGCCCGGCGTCATTGGCCGCCTGGGGTTCGGCTGGGAGCAGGTCAGCGCCCTCAATCCCGGCCTCGTCATGTGCTCGATCTCGGCCTTCGGCCAGGATGGACCGCTGGCCGAACTGCCCGGTTTCGACTTCATCGCCCAGGCCTATTCCGGCATCACCAGCATGATCGGCGATCCCGACGGGCCGCCGTCGCTCACCGGCTTTGCCGTGGGCGACACCGGTACCGGCATCACCGCGCTCGCTGCCATCAATGCCGCGCTGTTTGCCAGGAGCCGCGGCCAGGGCGGCCGGCATCTCGACGTCTCGATCCTCGATTTCTACTTCCACGCCCACGAGATCAACGTCGAGATGGCGAGCCTCGGCGCCTGGGAGCCGCAGCGCACCGGCCAGCACCACGGTACCGTGACGCCGCTCGGCATCTTCGCCACCCGCGACGGCTACCTCTATATCGTCGTGCTGGAGCCGATGTGGCCCCGACTCTGCGCCGCGATGGAGCGGCCCGACCTCGAGCGCGATCCGCGCTTCGCGGGTGCACCCAATCGCGTCGGGAACAAGGACGCGCTGAACGCCATCGTCCAGGACTGGCTGATGACTCTGCCCGGACGCGACGCTGCGCTGAGGATCCTGGAGAAGGCACGGGTGCCGGTGGCGCCGGTGCTGAGCGTGCGCGAGGCGATGGCGCATTCCCACATGACGGCCCGCGGCACCGTCCGCGATATCACGGATCCGGCGCTGGGCTCGTTCCAGGTCACCGGCAATCCGATCCGCGATCTCGGCGGCGGCACGACGATTCCGGGTCGCGCGCCCTTTCTCGGCGAACACAACCGCTCCGTCCTCGCCCGCCACGCCGGCGCCAGCGACGCCGACCTCGACGCGCTCGAACGCGATGGCACGTTGGTTTCCGAAACGGTGCCGCCGGGATGAAGGGCTTCGTGGCGGCCTTGCGGGGTGGGGACCGGCGATCGATCGGCCGGTCCGACGCGGCGGTCGCGGCCGTCCGAAGGGCGCCGCGGCGGTTTGTCGAGCTCTGGCGCTGCCTGTCGCACGCCGATCCGCTCGTCCGGATGCGCGCCGCCGATGCCTTGGAGAAGCTCACCCGCAGCGATGTGGCGCCGCTCGCGCCCTTCAAGGACGCCCTGCTGTCCCGCGCGCACGACGACGGCACCGCCGAGGTCCGCTGGCATCTCGTCGCCATGTCGTCCCGTCTGCCGCTCGATTCCGGCGAGGCGAGCCGGTTGATGGCCTGGCTCGATCGCAGCCTGCGCGACGACCCCAGCCGCATCGTGAAGGTGATGGCGCTCCAGGCCGCGGCCGAGGTGCGCTCCAGGCATCCTGCGACGGCGGCTGTCTTTCGCCGCATGCTCGACGCGGCGCGCGCCTCGCTCTGGCCCTCGGTCCGGGCGCGCGCACGACGGCTCGGGAACTAGCCGCGCAGCTTGAAGCGCTGGATCTTGCCGGTCGCGGTCTTGGGCAGTTCGGGCACGTACTCGACCCAGCGCGGGTATTTGTAGGGCGCGAGCGTCTTCTTGCAGTGCGCCATCAGCGCCTCGGTGAGGGCGGCGCCGGCATCGGCCGGCTGCTTCAGGACCACGATCGCCTTGGGCTTGACCAGCTGGGCTTCGTCGGCGTGGCCCACGACGGCGGCCTCGAGCACCGCAGGGTGGCCCACCAGGCAGTTCTCGATCTCGACCGGCGAGCACCAGATGCCGCCCACCTTCAGCATGTCGTCGCTGCGGCCTTCGTAGATGAAGTACCCGTCGACATCCTCTCGATAGGTGTCGCCGGTGTTGAGCCAGCCGTTCACCATCGTCTCCGCCGTCTTCTCCGGCTTGTTCCAGTAGTACTTGGCGGCCGACTCCGCCTGGATCCAGAGGCGGCCGCTCTCGCCCCTGGGCACGGCATCGCCGTTCTCGTCGAGGATCCGGCAATCGTAGCCCGGCACCGGCCTGCCGCTGGTCCCGGCGCGGAAGTCGCCCAGCCGATTGCCGATGAAGATGTGCAGCGCCTCGGTCGAACCGATGCCGTCCAGGATCACCGTGCCGGTCTTTTCTTTCCAGCGCCGGAACATGTCGGCCGGCAGCGCCTCGCCCGCCGAGACGCAGGCGCGCACCGAGGCAAGGTCGCGCGGCCTGGCCTCCAGTGCCGCGAGCTGGGCGGCATAGAGAGTCGGCACGCCGTAGTAGAGCGTGGGCTTGAAGATCTCGATGTTCTCGAAGGTCGTGTCCGGCGTCGGCCGGCGGTCGTCCAGCACTGCGGTGCCGCCGGTCCACAGCGGGAAGGTCATGCCGTTGCCCAGCCCATAGGCGAAGAATAGCTTGGCCGCCGAGTAGCTGGTGTCGTTCTCCGTGACGCCGAGCACGCGCACGCCGTAGAGCTCGCTGGTCACCACCATGTCGCGCTGGGCATGGACCGCGCCCTTGGGCCGCCCGGTGGAGCCCGAGGAATAGAGCCAGAAGCAGTCGTCGGTCGGCGCCGCCGGTCGCGCCGCGAGCGTGGGCGGGGCTTTCGCCATCTCCGCCAGGAAAGTATCGACGGTCAGGGCCTTCGGCGCCTTCGCCCCGAGGTGGGCCAGCGCCGGCCCGATTTCACCGGCGAACTCGACGGAGGACACGACGAGGTGGCAGCCCGAGTCCTCGATCATGTAAGCGTAGTCGTCGGCGCGCAGCAGCGTGTTGGGCGGTACTGGCACGATGCCGGCCTTGATGGCGCCCCAGAACAGATAGAAGAACGCCGGGCAGTCCTTCACCACCATCAGCAGCCGGTCGCCCGGCTTCAGTCCCGACGCCAGCAGCATATTGCCCGTGCGATTCACGCGCTCGGCGAGTTCGGCGTAGGTGACCGTCTCCGATGCGGTGCGGATCGCGGCCTTGGCGCCGCGGCCTTCGCCGATGTGCCGGTCGATGAACGGCGCCGCGACGTTGAATTGCGCAGGCAGGGTGACCTTGTGGTTGGGACCGAAGGAAATGCCGGAGGGAAGCGCCATGAGGGAACCCGGAAAGGAATTCGAGGTCCTTCCTGTAGCGCAAGCCGGCGCCCAATGGCAGCCTGTCCGAATAGGACCAGTCGGTCGAAGGAGGCAAGCCATGCCGGTCGTCGATTACGCGGCACTGCCGGAATTCCCCATGCGGGCCGGGATCACCGGTAAATGGATCTCCGCCCGCGAGCACGGGGCGACGGCGCTGAGCGTGCTCTCCAACACGGCCGCGCCCGGCGTCGCCGTTCCCCGGCACTTTCATGAGTATGAAGAGGTCGTCCTGGTCGAGGCCGGGCAGGTCTGGGTCGAACTGGGCGGTGCCCGGCTGACGGCGGGCCCTGGTCAGTCCGTGATCATCCCGCCGCGCACGCCTCACGCCTGGGGAACCGAAGGGCCAGACGCGGCGCACGTCCTGTTCATCTGGCCCGTGCTGGAGCCGTTCGCCCCGGGCAGGAGCACCTACCTGGAAGGCACCTCGCCCGCGGTGAGCTGAGACCTGACATCTCGACGTCGGGGCTCACTGGGACTCCGGCAAGGATACTGCCGTGGACACCGAGGCCTGGTCGGCTCGATCCTCGAAGCATGCTCTCGGGGCGGCCGCATGCCATATTCCGGCGGGGAAGACCGCATGAAAATCGTACCTTGGATGCCCGGCTTGGTGACGCTTGGCGCCTACAAGGCGTCGTTCCTCCCGCACGATCTGGCGGCAGGCCTGACGCTTGGCGCGGTGATGGTGCCGGTTGGCCTGGCCTACGGTGAGCTGGCGGGCCTGCCGCTGGCCGGCCTCTACGGCAGCATGCTGCCGCTGCTGGCCTACGCCCTGTTCGGCAGTTCGCGCCAGCTCGTGGTCGGGCCCGACACGGCGATGGCGGCCCTCGTGGCCGTCGTCGTGGTGCCGCTGGCGCCGGGGGATCCCGGCCGGCTGGCGCTGCTGGCCGCGGGGCTCGGCGTGATGGTCGGCATCCTCTGCCTGGTGGGCGGTGTGCTGCGGTTGGGCTTCGTCGCCAACTTCCTTTCCAAGCCGGTGATCGTGGGCTTCATGCACGGGCTCGCGCTGGTCATCATCGTGGCCCAGCTGCCCAAAGTGCTGGGCCTGAAATCCGACGGCGAGACCACGCTCGAGCAGGTCGTGTCGCTCCTGCATCGCCTGGGCGACGCCAATCTCATCTCGCTCGCGATCGGCGCCGGCACCTTTGCCGTCATCCTGCTCTGCCGCGGCTTCGCCCCACGCGTGCCCGGCGCGGTCCTGGCGCTCGCAGGTTCGGGGCTGGCCGTTGTCCTGCTCGGCCTCGACAAGCAGGGTGTCGCCGTGGTCGGCCGCATCCCGACCGGCCTGCCGGGCCTCTCGCTGCCGGTCCTCACGCTTGCCGACTTCGAGGCGCTGCTGCCGGTGGCGTTCGTGGCGGCACTGCTGTCCTTCTCCGATACGGTGGTCACCGCCCGTGCCTTCGCCGCGCGCAACCGCTACCGCATCGACGCCAACCAGGAACTGCTCGCCATCGGCGCGGCCAACCTCGTTTCCGGCCTGAGCCAGGGCCTGCCGATCAGCGCCAGCGATTCGCGGACCGCCGTCTCGGAGGCGGCGGGTGGCCGCACGCAGGTGACCTCGGCCATCGCGGCCGTGGTCGTGGCCGCCGTCATGCTCTGGCTGGCGGGCTTCCTCTACTATCTGCCTTCGGCGGCGCTGGGCGGCCTCCTGATGGCTTCCGCCTGGGGCTTATGCGAGACGGTCGAGTTCCGCCGGCTGTGGCGCTTCCGCGGCATCAGCCTGGCAGGTGCGTTGGTGACGATGGCGGGCGTGGTGACGTTGGGCGTCATGGAAGGCATCCTGATCGGCGTTGTCTTCTCGATGGTCCTGCTGCTGCGCGCGCTCGCCTTTCCGCCCGATGCGGTGCTCGGCCGTACGCCGGGCGGGAGCTGGCACGACACGGCGCACCGGCCGGACGCCGTTCGCGTGCCCGGGCTGCTGGTCTATCGCTTCTCGGCGCCGCTCTTCTTCGCCAACTGCACGTTGTTCCGCGACCGCATCGCGGCGTTGATCGAGGCGTCGCCTGCTCCCGTGTCGGGCGTGGTGGTCGATGGCGGCGCCATCCACGATGTCGACCTGATGGGCTGCGAGACGCTGGCCGAACTCGAGCAGGAGCTGCGCGAGCGCGGCATTCGCCTCGCCTTCGGCAATCTGCGCGACCGGGTGAGGCGCGACATCGAGCGCGGCCTCGATCTCCGGCCCGAGAACGACGACATCTCCTTTCCGAGCGTGGCCGAGGCAGTCGAAGCGGTGCGGGCGGGCTAGAGTTTCGCCCCCGACGCCTTCACCGGCGCCTGGAAGGTCTTCACCTGATCGGCGACGAAGGCGGTGAATTCCGCCGTCGTCATCGGCTTGGTGACGAACCCGAGTTCGCCCAGCCGCGCCACGATCTTGGGGTCGGCCAGCACCTCGGCCATCGCCTTGTGCAGCTTGGCCTGCGCGCCCGCCGGGAAGCCCGCGGGCGCGGAGAGGCCGACGAAGTTCTCGGCCACCAGCTTGGGGTAGCCCAGCTCCGTCACCAGCGGCACATCGGGCGCGGAGGGCGCCTTCTGCGTAGAAGTGAGCGCCAGCATGCGTAGTTTGCCATCCTTGGCGAGCGGCAGCACCTCGGTGAGCGTGACCACGGCAAAATCGAGCTGGCCCGCCATCATGTCCTGGAACATCGGCGCCGCGCCTCGATAGCCGATGTGCTCCATGTTGAGGCCGAGCTCGGCCTTGAACATCTCGCCGATGATGTGGCCGATGGAACCCTGGCCGCCCGAGCCGAACGGCACCGGCTTGCCCTGCGCCTTGATCCAGGCGATCAGCTCCTTCATGTCCCTGGCCGGTACCTGCGGCCGCACGACGAAGGCGTTGGCGACCGAGCCGATATAGGCCACGTGCACGAAATCCTTCAGCGGATCGTAGGGCGGCTTGTCGAACAGGTAGGGCGCGATCGAGATCGGCGCGCTGTTCGACAGCATCAGCGTGTGGTCGTCCTTGGCCGCCAGCACGGCATTGGCGCCGATGGTGGTGCCGCCGCCCGGCTTGTTGTCGATCACCACCGACTGCCCGAGTTTCTCCGACAAGGGCCCCGAGATCACGCGCGCCGCGGCATCGGAGGCGCCGCCCGGCGGGAAGGTGACGATGATCTTCACCGGCCGCGCCGGCCACTGCTGCGCCGAGGCGGCGCCGCCCAGGGCGAGGGTGGCGGCGAATCCAAGGACTGTGCGGCGTGCGATCATGTCTTCCCCCGTGGTGCGTTCATGACCGAGGGTAAGCAATAGCCATGCCCAGTGTCAGGCGGCGTCAGGCCCCGCCACGGAAAAGTGAAAAGCCCCACGGTGTCATCTTGAGCGGCAGGTGATAGTGCTGCGCGAGGTCGGCGATGCCGAAACGGTAGGGCACGGCTTCCAGGAAGGCCGGAGTGGGCACGGCCACGCCTTGGGCGCGATACCATTCGCCGACGTGGAAGATCGCCTCGTAGATGCCGGTCGCCGTCAGGCCTTCGCCGCGCACCGTCGGATGGTCGAGCCCGCCCGCGGCATTGATCGCCCCCGACGCCAGCAGCTTGCCGTCGGGGCCGCGGAGCTCGACGCGCAATCCCGCCGCGGCGATGCCGCGCGAGACGTCGAAGACGTGGAGGGAGATGCCGCCGGGTTTCATTCGAAGGGCGCGCGCTCGGGTTTCGTGGACAGGCCAGCCAGGCTGCGCGATTGCAGGATGATCGTCTACCACATCATGCGGATGCCGGCGGAGAGCGCATGGCTGTCGGAGCCGGTGCCGACTTCGCCGTCATAGCGGAGATAGAGCGAGGCCCCGGCGGCGATGGCGGTGTCGGCGGCGAGGCCGATGGCGACGGTATCGCGCTGGGGCGCGGCGCCGAACACCGTGAAGTTGGCGCCAGGCGCGCCGGCGAAGGCGGCGGTGACGGGCCGCGAGGTGCTGGCATACTCATGCGCCCAGCCGAGCCGGAGCTGCAGCGCAAGTTTCTCCCGCCAGCCGGCGTCGAGCGCGCCGGCGAGTTCGGCGCCGAGCACCGTGCGCAGCGAACTGGTGGTCTGCTGCGCGACGTTGAGATTGAGCGAGTTGGCACCGGTCTCGCTGAAGGCCGCCTGGTTGACGCTGGTGGCCTGGAAGCGCGCGAACGGCGTCAGCGAGGCGGCGGCACGCTCGTAGATGCCGACCCTGTAGCCGGCCTCGGCCTGGCCCAGCAGCTGGTTGGCGCCGGTGCGGCCCATCGCGGTGCGCGCCGGCAGGCCGGGGATGAGGATCTGCCGCGTCATCTGGTTGTCGTTGTAGCCGTAGCCCCCCAGCGCATCGAGATAGAAGGCCGACTGGGTGAAGGAGGCGTAGAGGCTGGCCTGGTAGCTGTCGCTGCTGCCGCGGCCAGAGAAGCCGCCCAGCCACTGGTTGCCGCTGGCATAGCCGAGACCGATGCCGGCCAGGAAGCGGGGATCGAAGCGATAGTCGGCACCGGTGGCGACGCCACCGCCGTTGTAGGTGAGGGTGGCGGTATTGCCATTGCCGGTGACGCTGCCGGTGGCGCCGAGCGCGCTGCCCCATAGGCTCCACGGGCTTGGGGGGGCGCCGTCGCAGGCGACGTCGCAGGCCAGGGCCAGCGCGGTGCGGCTGGAGCCCTTGCCGCGGTCCTGGCCGCCGCGAGCGATGCTCATCTGCTGGCCGAGCACGTTCATGAACATCAGTCCGCCGCCCAGGTTGGCGGTGCCGAAGCCCGCGTAGTTCTGGCCGCTGATCGCCGCCATCGCCGCCTGGCCCTGGGCCACGCTGAAGGTGGCCAGGGTGCCGATGACGGTGGCGAAGTCGCCGCTCGAGCCGGCGACGCTCTGGTCGAGCACGCGGCCCACGGCCGATTGATTGGCCGTGGCGGCACCCGCGGCGAAGCCGCCGGGCTTCAGCGTCAGATAGACGTTGTTGGCGTCGTAGCCGAGCGAGGGCTGCAGGAAAGGGAACAGGCTGCTGACGCCGGTGAAAGTGCCGGTGACACCGCCGGCGGCGTTGAGGATGGTGTAGGTCGTGCTGGGGGCATAGATGCCGGTCGCGTCGGTGACGCTCACCGTGCCGCCGCTGATCGTGGCGGTGCCGGGGACGCCGGTGACGTTGATGCGGTCGGCCTGGCCGGCGCCGTTGGTCTCGACCTGGTAGGTGCTGCCGGCCGCCTGGGTGTAGGAGCCGACGACGTTGAGCGTGCCGATCGAGTTGCCGGGCGCGAGCGTGCCGCTGTTGGTTACGCTGCCGGTGATGGTGCCGCTGCCGCCGAGATTGCCGCCGGCGCCGACGGTGACGTTGCTGGTGATGCTGCCGTTGACGGCCAGCCGGCCGCCCGAGACGGTGGTCGGGCCGGTGTAGGTGCTGGCGCCGGTGAGCGACAGCATGCCCGGGCCCTGCATGACCAGCCCGCCGGTGCCGGTGATGGCGGCGGCGAGCGTGGTGCTGCCGGGTTCGGCCACGGTCAGGGTGCCGCTGCCCAGCGAGATCGTGCCGCCGAGGCCCGACAGGGATCCCACCGTGACGTTGTTGCCGTTGAAGTCGAGCGTGCCGCCGTTGACCGTGAGTGCGCCGTTCGTGGGCAGGGAGGCGCCCGGCGCCAGCGTCAGCGTGCCGGCGTTCACGACAGTGCCGCCGGCGTAGCTGTTGGCGCCCGACAGGGTCAGTTTGCCGAGGCCGTCCTTGGTGAGGCCGCCCACGCCTGTGACGGCCGAGCCGAATACGACGTCGTTGCCGTTGGTGTTGACGGTGCCGCCGCCGGCGCCCAGCGTCACGGCGCGCGCCGAGGTGATGTCGGCGAAGGCCAGCAGCGTTCCGCCGTTCAGCGTGAGGCGGCCCGACGCGTGGCCCAGCGCCGAGTCGGCGTAGATCCCCAGGGTCGCGCCGCCGGTGACGGTCGTGCCGCCGGTATAGGTGTTCGTGCCCAGAAAGTTGACCTGGCCGCTGCCGATGGTGAGGCCGCCCGAGCCAGAGATGTTGCCCGAGATCGTGCCGACGCCCGTCTGGTACAGCGTCGTCGCATCCATGAGGAAGGTGGGAAAGTCGGAGGCAAATCCGCTCGGCAAGGCGACGTCGCCGGTCAGTGCGAGGCTCGGTGTCACCTGGCCGTAGCGACTGTCGGCGTCGCCGTTCCAGCGGTAGCCGACATATCCGCCGGCAGCGTCGTACACATAGTCGAAGCCGGCAAAGAACTCGCGGCCGGTGTTCAGGAAGATCGACGGCCCGTCCTTGATCAGTTCGACGACGTAGGGCTGCAGCGGATTGCCGGTGCCGTCGGTCGTGAATTGGTAGTTCGCCAGCTGCGGGGTGAGTTGCCCCGGAAGGAACACCCTGATCTCCGTGTTGCTTTCGCGCGTGATGCAATGCTTGCCGCCGGGAGGATCGGGACAGTCATGGGTCGGGACCTTGGTGCCGGGCGCCGGCGTCAGAAAGGCGTAGTTGATGCCGCTGTCCGGCAGGATGCGGCCGTTGCCCGTTACGAATTTCCCTTCTTCGTCTTTCACCGAAACCGTCATGGGCGCCCCCAGCCACGCCGGCGAGGGCTGGGTTCCCGAAGCGTCCGGCAGCAGTTTCACGAAGGCCATGTTCCGGGTGGTGAGCGTATCCAGGCCCAACGTGACGCCGTCGTTGGTGATGCGGTAACCCTGTCGGAGGCTGCTGATGGGCGCGCCGGACGCCAGCGACACGATGCTGGTGAAGGGATTGATATTGTACCCTCCCGGGGGTGAAAACGCGCTCGTGCCACGATCGAAACCGACGCCCATATAGGCGAAGCCCTGCGGGTTCGAGTTGGGCTTGCAGCCTCTCGCATCCGGCAGGCAGGACTGGTTCGTCACCTGCAGGATGGCGACACGCGACGTTGCGATCGCGGTGTCGGTGGTGCGGCCGGACTGGATCACGACATCGGTCAAATAGTACGTGCCGCTGTAGACGATCCCGCTGCTGGTGTAGACTTGCTGCCCCGGTCCCAGGGCCACGTCGTTCGGTCCCGGCTTGAACCTGTCCGACGTCGCGACGATCCCGGTGGACCCGGTATCCATCGTGAATTTCTTCCCCTCGTCGATGCCGGACATCTTGAGATAAACGCTGGCGGTGTTGGCCGGGCTCATCGCCCCGTCGGCGAACGAAATGGTCGGAAGGCTGCTGTAGGTATCGTAGAGCGTCCAGCTCGGCGCTTGAGCCGAAACGGGAGCTGCCAGGGCGGTGGCGAGCCACAGGCCCAAGCTGGCGACGAACGGCCTGCATCCGGTCATGCATCGCCTCTCCGCCGGGGAACCGCGGAGCCCTTGTCGAACAGTTTTGCCCGGCCCTTGCGGCCGGCGACCGCGGGGTCGAGCGGAGGAGTCATCGACACGAAAAGCGGAACTGCATGTGGTTCTCGGCCCTCTGACTGACAGGGAAACCAATACGCGTATCCTCGGCTTCTGCTCCAGCGACAGACTACCCGAAATGAGCCAGCGCGCTCCCCGAAGGGAGTTGTTTCAGACGGAAGATTCGCGGACTTACCGGATCGATACCGCCGGCCTTCCGTCGATCAGTCACACGGATGCCGGCGGCGTCGCGCTGGGGGCGGCGCCGAACACCGTGAAGTTGGCGCCTGGCGCGCCGGTGAGGGACGACGCGGGCTCGAGTCAGGTCTGCTGGATCGCCGACAGGATCCACTTGCCGCCGCGGCTGCGCAGGAACGTCCAGACCTCGGTGGCTTCGGTCCGGTTGCGGTCGCTGCCGTCGACGATCGCGCCGTCGGCGAGGCGGCGGGTCGCGTCGAGCATGCTGAAGCGCATGGCGACGGTGGCGTAGTCGATGCCGCCTTCGCTCCACGCCTCCGACAGGTCGCCCTGCTCGAGCTTGACCTGCTCGACTTTGTTCTCGACGCCGCGGCTCGCGTTGGCCGAGAGCTGCTCGGAAAAATAGCCGACCATTTCGGGCGTCGCGAGTTCGCGCATCCGGCCCAGCGCGCCCGCGCTGTAGGCGGCCTGGATATCGGTCAGCAGACCCTCGAAGGCGTTGTAGTCGCTCTCGGCGATGGCCAGTCCCACCGACGCGGGGCCGGCCGCCGCAGCGCCACCCGCGCCGGCGAGCAGGGCGCGGCCCGGCGACAGCTCGGTCGTGCGCGCCATCGGCTGCGGCTGCGGCGTCGCGACGGGCCCGCCGGCGTAGGCGTAAGCCGGCTGCGCGGGCCGGGCGTTGCCGGCCATGCGGCCGCGGATCAGGCGCACCGCGAGGGAGGCCAGCCCGCCGATGAGAACAACCGG
>Ga0082335_1004396_pt1 | contig 21242 bp, 20 predicted proteins | sample Subgrocontami58m_FD_72375 | JGI IMG/M metagenome (GOLD analysis project Ga0082335, IMG submission 72375) | Subsurface groundwater microbial communities from S. Glens Falls, New York, USA - GMW37 contaminated, 5.8 m (SPADES assembly) (version 2) ...
TAAGGCCGCCGCCCTCCTGCTGGACGACCTCCGCATTCTGGAAGGCATCCTCGTCGAGCGCGCACTGGAGCACAGGCGCACGCTGATGATGGGCCGCACCCACGGCGTGCACGCGGAGCCGATCTCATTCGGGCTGAAGATGGCCCTGTGGGTCGAGGAGACGCGCCGCAACCGCGCGCGCCTGGAGCAGGCGCGGGAGTCCGTGTCCGTCGGAAAGATCTCCGGCGCCGTGGGCACGCACGCCACCGTCCCGCTGGAGGTCGAAGAGTACGCGCTGAAGCGCCTCCGCCTGGGCGTCGACCCCGTCTCAAGCCAGGTCGTCCAGCGCGACCGCCACGCCCAGTTCGTCACGACGCTGGCCCTGTGCGGCGCATCGCTGGAGAAGTTCGCCACGGAGATACGCGGGCTGCAGCGGACGGAGGTGCGCGAGGTCGAGGAGCCGTTCAGCGAAGGCCAGACCGGCTCCAGCGCCATGCCGCACAAGCGCAACCCGGAGCTTTCCGAGCGCGTCTGCGGCCTGGCCCGTCTGCTGCGCGGCCACGCCGTCACCGCAATGGAGAACGTGGCCCTGTGGCACGAGCGTGACATCAGCCACTCGTCCGCGGAGCGCATCATCCTGCCGGACTCCTGCCTGGCACTGGACTACATGCTGGACACGTTCACGTACATTATGCGCGGGCTAAAGGTCTTTCCGGAGCGGATGCGCCGCAACATCGAGCTGTCGCGCGGGCTGGTCTTCTCCCAGCGCGTCCTGCTGGCGCTTATCGAGAAGGGGCTGAGCCGGCAGCAGGCGTACAAGCTCGTGCAGCGCAATGCCATGCGGGCGTGGGACGAGGAGAAGGACTTCATGGCGCTGCTCAAGGCCGACGCCGATGTCCGCGCCCACCTGTCTGAAAGCGAGCTGGGCCGCCTGGCCGACTACACCTACTATATCCGCCACGTGGACGGCATCTTCAAGCGCATCGGGTTATAGCCGTGACGCAGACACCGCAGTCGCCCGTCGCGCCGGAGCCTGCGCAGCCCGCCAGCCCCCAACCCCCAGTCGCCAACCCCTCGCTGACCTTCTGGCAGGCCGCGTGGGGAGTCATCGTCCGCCCGCGGGCCACGCTCGCCTACGTCTGCCGCGAGCGCAAGCTGGCGTGGGGCATGTGGCTGCTGGCCTTCTTCAGCCTGACGGGTGCGCTGGCGGCGTGGGCCATCCCCCAGCCGGAGTTGGAGCGACTGCTGCCTATATCAGGGCGCCTGTTCCGGAACATCTACGGGCCTGTCGTCCTCGTGATGACACCCCTGGGCTTCCTGTCGGCGGCCTTCGGGTACCATATTGTCGCGCGGTGGTTCAAGGCGCAGGGTACGTTCCGCAGCCTCTTCGCGGGCTACATGATGGCGGGCGTGCCGGGCGTTCTGATCGTGCCCTTCCAGTTCCTCCCACTCGTCGCGGGGCAGGCGGGCGCCGCCGTCGCCACCATAGTCAGCGTGGGCGTCACCATATGGGTCGCCGCCCTCGATTTCCTTGCCGTCAAGGTCAACTACAACCTGACCACCGGCAAGGCCGTCGTCATTTTCCTTATCCCCTGGCTCATGCTCGCGGGCCTGGCCATTGTCTTCGGCGTTATCATCGCCATTGCCGTGCTGATGGCCTTCGGGACCATCGGCTAGAAACGAGGAGCGCCATGTCCGTCCTGCTCAGGACCGACCTGCCCAACCTGCTGCACAGGGGCAAGGTGCGGGACAACTACGACCTGGGCGATTACCTGCTCCTGGTCGCCACCGACCGTATCTCCGCCTTCGACGTCGTCCTGCCCAACGGCATTCCGGAGAAGGGGGCCGTCCTGTCGCAGATCTCCGCCTTCTGGTTCCGGAAGACGGCCCACCTGTGCCGGAACCACCTCGTCGCGATGGCGTACGAGCGGGACAAGACCGCCAAGCTGTCCGTGGCCGGCGCTATCGCCGCCCTTCCGCCGGAGGTCGCGCGACGGGCGACGGTGGCGCGCAAGGCGAAGCGCGTTGACGCGGAGTGCGTCGTGCGCGGCTACCTGTCCGGCTCCGCGTGGACGGAGTACCGGGCGCACGGCACCATCGGCGGCATGCCCACGCCGAAGGGCCTGCGCGAGAGCGACCGCCTGCCGGAGCCGCTCTTCACGCCCACGACGAAGGCGGAGGCGGGCCACGACCTGCCCATGTCCTTTCAGCAAGTAGCCGATATGGCCGGAGAGGCGACGGCACGGGCGCTTCGGGACAAGTCCATCGCCATCTACACCTTCGCCCACGACGAGGCCCGCCGGAAGGGGATCATCATCGCGGACACGAAGTTTGAGTTCGGGTACATTGACGACGAGCTGTGCGTCATTGACGAAATGCTGACGCCGGACTCCAGCCGCTTCTGGGACGCGAAGCTGTACGCGCCGGGTGCGTCACAGCCCAGCTTCGACAAGCAGATCGTGCGCGACTGGCTCACGGCGTCCGGCTGGAACAAGGAGCCGCCCGCGCCAACGCTGCCGGAGGAGATCGTGCGGCGCACGTCCGAGCGCTATCAGGAGGTCTTCCGGCTGCTGACGGGGGAGAAGCTGCGGTAGGAGTGGCTTTATTCGCGGGTGCAGGACCGCATCGCGGCCCGCCGGAGGGATGAGGTTACCCGACCTCGGTTATACTAAACACATCGCCTCATGAAAAGGTGGACACGAAACAGATGTATCTCGCGAAGGTCTACGTCACCCTCAAGCCCACAGTCAACGACCCCCAGGGCCTGACCGTCCGCAACACCCTCCAGACGCTCGGCTTCGACTGCGCGAAGGGCGTCCGCGTCGGCAAGTACATCGAGATCACGGTGGACGAGCCGACGCGCGATAAAGCCAACGCCCGCGTCCAGGAGATGTGCCGCACGCTCCTCGCCAACCCGGTCATTGAGCTGTTCCGCTACGAGCTTGAGGAGACGCGGAACGGAGCGGGCAAAGCGCCGTCGCAGGCGGCGGCGCGCGGGCGCAGGCGGACGGCTACCGCTCGATAACGCCCTTGGTGCTGGGCGCCTGCCCCGCGGTCCGCGGGTCGCGGCGCGTCGCCTGGTCCAGAGCGCGGGCCAGCGCCTTGAACAGCGCCTCCGCGCGGTGGTGGTCGTTCACCCCGGCCAAGATGCGCGCGTGCAGGTTGATCTTCGCCTCCCGCGCCAGCGTCTCCAGCACGTGCCGCACCATGTCGGAGGGCATGTCGCCGATCTTTTCGCCGTCCATCGGCGCGTCAATGACCGCATAGCCGCGTCCGCCCACGTCCACCGCCACCAGCGCAAGCGCCTCGTCCAGCGGCACGATGGCATGCCCCATGCGCGTGATGCCCTGCCGCTCGCCCAGCGCCTCGCTGAACGCGCGCCCCAGCACAATCGCCAGGTCCTCCGCAAGGTGGTGCCCGTCCGGGTCGCTCAGCGCCTTCGCCGCGACGTCCATGTCGAAGCGCCCGTGGCGCGCAAGCTGCGCCACCAGGTGGTCAAGCATCGCCATCCCCGTCGCGACGCGGTACTTCCCCGTCCCGTCCAGGTCCAATGAGACCTTGATAGTCGTCTCGCCCGTGGCCCGCTCGACGCGCGCTTTACGCTCTGACACGGCACTCCTCCCACGCCTGGCGCAGGGCTGTCAGCAGCCGGTCGGTGTCCTCCGGCCGGCCCACGCTGACGCGCAGGCAGTCTTTCAGGTACGGTGTGTTGAAGTAGCGAAGTAAAACGCCCTTGCGGCGCGTCGCCGCGTGCAACCCTTCCGCGGAAGGGCCGACGCCCGCGACGCGGCAGAGCAGGAAGTTGGCCCGCGACGGGTACACCGTCAGGTACGGCATCCGCGACAGCTCCGTGGACAGGCGCTCGCGCTCCGCGACGATTTTGCGCACGGTCTCGTGGAGGTGCGTCGCGTCCTCCAAGGCGGCCAGCGCGGCCACCTCGGCGGCGGCGTTCACGTTGTACGGCGGCTTGATCTGCATCAGCCGCGCGGCCAGCTCCGGGGCCATGGCGCCGTAGCCGACGCGCAGCCCCGCCAGACCGGCCCACTTGCTGAATGTGCGCAGGACCACCAGATTACGGTAGCGCGGGACCAAGGGCGCGACGGTCTCCCCGCTGAACTCGTGGTACGCCTCGTCCACCACAACCAGTACCCCGCCTTTCAACAGCTCTTCTATTTCGGCCTGAGGCGGCAGGTTGCCCGACGGGTTGTTGGGCGAGGCGACGAATGTAACCTTGGCGCCGCCCAGCGCCCGCGTCACGGCTGGCATGTCCAGCCCGAAGTCGGCGCGGCGTGGCACGGCGACAACGCGGCCCCCGCACAGCTCCGTGGAGAAGCGGTACATGCCGAAGGTGGGCACGCAGTCCACCACGGCGTCGCCCGGCTCCAGCGTCAGGCGCAGCAGCAGGTCAATGATCTCGTCGCTGCCCGCGCCCGCAACGATGTTCTCCGGCTTCAGCCCCATGTACCGGGCCAGGGCCGTCCGCAGGCGGCTCTGCTCCGGGTCCGGGTACAGGTGGTACCACGGGAACTCGGCGAGGGCATGGCGCACGCGCGGCGAGCAGCCGTACGGGTTCTCGTTCCCGTCCAGCTTCACGATGTCGGCGGCGGGGCGTCCCTCCTCCTCGCTCACGGCCTCCACGGGACGTATAGGCTGGTAGCCCGCCATCCGCAGCAGGTGCGGGCGGATGAGCCGGGCGAGGGGGTCTTGCCCGCGGCTTTCCTGTGAGGCCACTGCCTTACCCCTTCTCAGGGCGAGAGTTTCGCTTCCGAACGGGCATGGGAGCGGGCATCTTCCGCGCGGCGGGTGGCCTGCCCAGCCGCAGCTCCGCGGCGCGGGCGTGCGCGGTCAGCCCTTCGGCGCGGGCGATCACGGAGGCCGCCTCCGCCAGCTCGGTGAGCACGTCTCCCCGCAGAGCGACCACGCTCGTCACCTTGAAGAAGTCGCGGATGTTCACCGGCCCGCTGAATCGCGCGGTGCCGCTGGTGGGCATCACGTGGCTCGGCCCGGCCACGTAGTCGCCGAAGACCTCCGGCGAGCCTTCCCCGACGAACACGCCGCCCGCGTTTCTGATGCGGTCCACCCAGGCCCACGGGTCCCGGACCAGCAGGCACAGGTGCTCCGGCCCGTACTCGTTCGCCAGCTCAACGGCCTCCGCGAGCGTGTCCACCACGGCGATGCCCCCGCGGTTGGACAGCGCCCCCGCCGCAATCTCCCTGCGCTCAAGAGTCTCCATCTGGCGGTCCAGCTCGCGGCGCACTTGCTCCGCCAGCGCCGCGGACGTGGTGATGAGCAGAGGCGCGGCCAGCACGTCGTGCTCCGCCTGGGCCAGCATGTCGGCGGCGCAGATGGCGGGGTCCGCGGTGTCGTCCGCGACGATAAGCGTCTCCGTGGGCCCCTGCAGCGCGTCAATGCCCACCGCGCCGAAGACCTGGCGCTTGGCGAGCATGACGAACAGGTTCCCCGGCCCGAATATCTTGTCCACCCGCGGCACGCTCTCGGTGCCGTGCGCAAGGGCCGCGATGGCCTGCGCGCCGCCCACGCGATAGACCCTGTCCACACCGGCGATGTCCGCGGCCACCAGCACGACCGGCGGCACCTCGCCGCCTTTCCGCGCGGGCGTCGTCAGAACGACATCCGGGACGCCCGCCACCTTGGCGGGAACGACCGTCATCAGAACAGTGGACGGATAAGCCGCCGTGCCTCCCGGAATGTACGCGCCTATGCGCTCCAGCGGGCGCACCATTTCGCCCAGGCCGGCGTCCATGTCTATCCAGCCCTTGGGCATGCCGCGCTGGTGAAAGGCACGCACGCGCTCCGCGGCCAGGCGCATCGCCTTGACCACGGGCCGCTCCACCTGCTTGTAGGCCGCCTCTATCTCCTGCCGCGGCACCTCCAGCGCGTCCAGCGCGACGCCGTCAATGCGCTGCGTGTAGTCGCGGATGGCGGCGTCGCCGCGCTCACGCACGTCGCGGATGATGCGCGCCACGGCCTGCTCCGGCGTCAGCGGCTCGCCGAACAGCGCGCGCAGGCGGTCCAGCACGGACTGAGGCACCTCCGCGGCGTCGGGAGGCGGCCTGCGCAACAGGTCTGTCCGTGCGGCGGCGGCGCCGCGAACGATTCTCATGACAGGTATATCCTGAAGGCGTTCAGCGACCTGCTCATAGCCCGACTGCGGAATTGGGCCAGCGTGTCCGCGGGCACGTGCCCATCCAGGCGCTTGAGCGCCGCGGGCAGTTGGGCAAGGTACTCCTCCATCTCAGCCCGCGAGAGCGCCTTCGGCCCCACGAACATGCGCTCGACAAGGCCGCGGAAATACTCCCAGCTGGGGTTGCGGTTGGCCGCGCGCACTACGAAGTCGCGCCACTGCCGCAGCGTCAGGCCGTTGAGAAAGTTCACCCGCACGCCGTCGCCCGCGTCCGCCAGCGCGCGCCGCCACAGGGCGAGAGTCCGCTGGTCCTCCCGCTCACGACGGTCCATCTCGTACTGCAGGGTACGGTCCAGCAGGTTCGCACGCACGTCGCCGCCAAGCGCCGAGCCAGCGCCGAAGTAGGGACGGTAGATGTCCACAATCCACGTCTCGTCCAGCAGCAGGTGCGTGATGTACCCGGCCAGGAACGCGCGCGTAGGCTCGTTCACACGCGCCCGCGCCAGAAGGTCCGGGTACGCGCGGAAGAGGCCCTGGACACCCGCGCCCACGCCGTCCTTCGCCAGGTCGAAGAAATGGGTGCGCTCCCGCCGCCATCCCAAGCTCACGCGCACGTCCGGGGCTGTGGATCCCAGCAGAAAGCTACCCAAGTGGCGCTCCAGGGCCGTCATGCCCAGGCGGTCCGACGCCTCCAGGGCGATGCGCATGTGCAGACAGATGTTAGGCATCACGCAACTCTATGCCAGAGTCCAGATTGTTATTATAGCAGCCAGCGTCGTACGCCGCCTCGCCGGGGCGTCCTTTCATGAACACATCTGTGGAATTCTTCACCATTCTGTGATATGGTGTCTGGCAGTCCAGCGGTTGAGAAATTCCGCCATGCCACGCAAACCAAAGGCCTTTGCGAACAACTCATTCTGGGAAGGTCTCGTTACGCACGACGGCATGTGCGTCGTGGACTCCCATCAGCGCATCATGTACTGGAGTCCCAGCGCCGAGCGCATCCTCGGCCTCAAAGCGGAGGAGGTGCTTGGCAAGCCGTGTCACGAGGTGGTGGCGGGCAGGGCGCCGCAGAACTATCGCTTCTGCAGGCGCAATTGTCCGGTGATTGCGAAGGCGCGGCGCGGCCGTCCCACACCAGACTACGACGTCCTCTGCTCCCTGCGCGACGGTGACGTGAAGTGGCTGAACATGAGCATCGTCATCCCGAAGGCTGAAAGGAACGCGCTTCGCGTCGTTCATCTTTTCCGCGACGTCACCGGGCACCGCCATACAGAGGAGTTCGCCCGCAAGGCCAGCACGGCGCTGCGGGACCTGCTGGTCGAAGGCAACGGGCACGCGACGGAGGCCGCGCGTGACGACACGACTCCGCTTCCGCAGCTCTCCCGCCGCGAAACGCAGGTGCTTCAACTTCTCGCTTCAGGCATGACGACGGAGAAGGTGGCCAGCACCCTGTCCATACAAATCGTCACGGCGCGCAACTACATCAACCGGGTGCTCGCCAAACTGGGCGTGCAGAACCGACTGCAGGCCGTGGTCTTCGCCTCGGAGCACAAGCTGATTTAGGCGGCCCCGGCTGGCGCCGGGGCCGTCCCCCCCATCCTCCCATCGGCATCCTCCCCTTCGCGGAGAAAAGGATGCATCCGCACCTATTTTGGGAACGCCATACCTCCTAAACTAATAGCGTTTGTGTGTCCATTCCGGGCCTGACGCCGGCTGGCCGCCGGACTGAAGGAGGCTGTGTGAGGCGCGATACCCTGATAGTCGCTACCCTGTGGACCATCCTGACGGTGCTCGGACTCCTGGTTGTCGGCTCGGTTGATTTCTTCCCCCAGGCCGCCGCTCGAGAAGCGAAGGTCGCGGACGACGCGTTCCGGACTCTGACCCTCCTGGCCGTCCCCGTTTTCATGTTCGTGGTCGTGACGCTGATCTACAGCATCTTCCGGTTCCGCGTCGAGGGCGAGCCGACCACGGGCGGGCCCCAGGTGCACACGAACAAGACCGTCGTCGCCGTGTGGTTCATCATCACGAGCGCCCTGTGCCTTGTTGTCATCATCCACCCGGGCATCACCGGCATGATGGAGCTCTTCGCCGACGCCGCGGAAAAGCCCGACCTGGTCGTCCAGGTGGATGGCTATCGCTTCGGCTGGCAGGTCACGTACCCCTCCTACGGCAATGCGACGACAGGCAAGGAGATGGTGCTTCCCGTCAACAAGCACGTCCGCTTTGATATCACCGCGAGAGACGTCCTGCACGGTTTCTGGGTCCCCGCTTTCCGGGTGAAGCTTGACGCCGTACCCGGTCTGGTCACCCAGGCCTACGCCACGCCCAACCGGATAGGCTCCGCCAGCACGGACGACACCATTCGGCTTCAGTGCACCCAGCTGTGCGGCGCCGGGCATGGAATGATGAGCATCCCCGTCCGCATCGTCGAACAGAAAGACTTCGAGGCGTGGGTCGCGCAGCAGCAGAAAAAGCAGTAGTGTCCAAGGAGGGCGCTCATGGCCGTTCTCTCCGCTCTGGGACCGATAGGTAAGGGCCTTGTCTTCGCCGCCATCGGCTATCTGATCGGCGCGGGTCTCGGTATCGGGCTGTCCGCCCTCTCCGGGCGCGCTGACCCCGGCGAGCCCACCATCGCGCTGGGATACCTCTTCGCCCTGCCGGGCTGGCTGATGGGCGTCGGCATGTGGGACCAGTGGGCGCGCGAGTGGTTTGGACTGAAGGCCAAGGTCAGCACAGCCAAGGGCTGGCAGCGATACTTCGCCTTCAATACCGACCACAAAGTGGTGGGCGTCCAGTACACCGTCACATTCATCCTCGTGATGCTTCTGGCCGGCAGCCTGGCCATGCTCATGAGGTGGGAACTCATGACGCCCGGCCGCAACATCATGGGGCCCATTGAATTCGCCACCACAATGAGTTTGCACGGCATCCTGATGGTGGCCGTGGCCGTGGCCGCCATCATCGGCGGATTCGCCAACTTCACCGTGCCGCTGCTCATCGGCGCGGAGGACGTGGCCTTCCCCCGCCTCAATGCCCTGAGCTTCTGGATCGTCCCGCCCGTGGCGGTGCTGCTGCTGCTCTCTCCGCTTTTCGGGGGTTTTGACTCCGGCTGGACCGCCTATCCGCCGCTCTCCGTAGTGAACGCCACGGGCCAGCTCTTCTTCCTTCTGGCGTTCCTTACCTTTGGCTTCTCCTCCATCCTGGGCGCGCTCAACTTCCTCACCACCATCACCACCCTGCGTGCCCCCGGCATGACATGGGGCCGCATCCCCATCTTCGTCTGGTCCATCTTCGCCGCCTCGCTGATCAGCCTGACGGCGACCCAGTTCGTCGCCTACGGCCTCATCATGGTCATCCTTGAGCGCGTGGCGGGCATGGCGTTCTTCGACGCGACGCGCGGCGGAGCGCCCCTCCTGTACCAGCACGTCTTCTGGTTCTACTCCCACCCGGCCGTGTACATCATGATCCTGCCCGGCTTCGGCGCCGCCCTGGAAGTACTGGCGCACTTCTCCCGCAAGCCGGTCTTCGCATACAAGTGGGCGGCGGGCGCCTTCCTGGCGATCGTGGGCTTGAGCTTCATCGTGTGGGCGCACCACATGTTCGTCAGCGGCATGCCGAACTTCCTGCACCTCCCGTTCATGGTCACCACGGAGCTAATCTCCATTCCGACGGGCGTCGTGTTCCTTGCGGCCATCGGGACCATCTGGCAGGGCAGGCTGTGGCTCAAGACCCCCATGCTATTCGCCCTGGGCTTCGTGTTCAACTTCCTCGTCGGCGGCATCACCGGCATCTACCTGGCGGACGTCCCCACGGACATTCAGCTCCAGAACACCTACTTCGTCGTCGCCCACTTCCATTACACCATCATGGGCGGCGAGATATTCGGACTCATGGCCGGCCTCTACTACTGGTTCCCCAAGATCACCGGCCGCATGTACAACGAGAAGCTGGGCAAGCTCCACTTCTGGTGGATGATTATCGCCTACAACCTTACGTTCATCCCCATGTTCGCGGTCGGACTCAAGGGCATGAACCGCCGTGTGTTCGACTATCCCGCCAGCATGGCCGACCTCAACCTGTTCATCAGCATCTCCGCTTTCATGCTGGGCGCCAGCTTCCTGGTCATGGTCTTCAACCTTGTGCGCGCCTGGATCCGCGGCCCGGCGGCGGGCGACAACCCGTGGCGCGCCACCACGCTGGAGTGGCAGACCTCCTCCCCACCACCGCTGGAGAACTTCCCGCGCCAGCCGGTGGTCGCGGGGAACCAGTACGACTATGGCGTTCCCAGCGCTACGAGCGCCCCGAAGGCCGCCCACACCCCCGCCGGCCCCCAGAGTCACTAAGGGAGGGCATAATCAGATATGGACAATCCGACAAAATACGGCGCGACGGAAAGCGCCGACCTTGGGAAGAAGCTGAAGCGCGGGCTCATCGTCTTCGGCGTGGTCATGGTGATTGAAATCGTGGAGTTCGTGATAGGCGTGAGGATGACGAAAGACAACTGGCTTGTCCTGGCCCCGTTCGCCTTCGTCGGCGCGTGGCCCATCGTCCAGTACTTCATGCACATCGGCCACGTCCGACACCCCCACCCGGAGGAGTAACTGACATGCCCGCAGCAACCGCAATTCACGCCGCCCACGGCACCCACAGCCGACTGGCCATCAACCGCATCGGTCTCTGGCTCTTCTTCCTGTCGGAGAGCTTCCTCTTCGCGGCGCTCCTGTCCAGCCGTTTCTACCTGCAGGGCGTAGCCCGGCCTCTGGAGCTCAACCAGACCCTGGGGTTCGCCATCTCCATCGTCCTGCTTTTGAGCAGCCTCACCGCCTACCGCGCGGAAATGGGGGCCACCTGTGGCGACCAGAAACTTTTCCGTCGGAATATCCTCTACACCATCGGCTTCGGGCTGGTCTTCGTGCTGGGCGTCATCTTCGAGTGGTACGAAGCCTTCCACTTCTTCCCGCCATCCACCATTTTCGGAACGATTTTCTTCACTCTGACCGGCGTCCACGCGTTCCACGTGGTCTCCGGCATCGTCCTGCTGGCTATCATCTACTATTTGGGCAGGAACGGGCGCTTCACCCGCGGGAACTCATGGGGAGCCGAGGCGGCGGTCAAATACTGGCACTTCGTTGACGTGGCGTGGGTGTTCATCTACCCCACGCTGTACTTGGTCAGCTAGCTACCGTCAGCACGCGGGTCGAGAGACTCGTGGGCCTGCCGACGGACGTACCCCGCGCCTGTGACGCGGAGCCGCTGTCCGAGCAACTCCGTCCGAACGCCCAGGAAGCGCTCCACCAGCCACAAATTGGACTCCACATGGTCCGTCACGGCAGGCAACACGAACTCGCTGACGCCGTCCGCCAGCGCCGCGAACACGATGAGCTGGTCCGCCAGGTGGCGGTCCACCGTCGCCCCCGTGCCAATGTCTTCCAACAGCGCGCGGGCGACGTGTTCGCCGATGGCCTCTGAGGCCCGACCGGGCGCGCCCGCCTGGTCGGCGCCCAGCACACAGCCATTCTCATACTCGGCGAAAAGGGCCAGCGCCGCACCCGGTTGCGGCGATGATGTGTCATTCACGATGTCGAACTCCGCGGCGTAGCCCTGGCCGCGTAGCACGTCGTTGCAGCGCGCGGCCATCCGCTCGGCGACGCGGCGCTCCGCCAGGCGCGACGCCAGCGCGACGCCACGAAGTCGAGGCCTCCCCCGTCGCTCGGCAAGCGCCAGTGGCCGCAGCGCGGCGCGGACAGGCTCGACACGCACCTCTATGACTCCACCACCGCGCGGAACATAGCCGGGCCGGTGCATCGTGGCCTCCGCCGAGAGCCCCATGCGCCTGAGGGCAGGCAGCAACACCCGCTGGAAGTGAAAGAACGACGGGGCAAAGTCCTGGAACAGCCCGCCTTCGACGCGGCACACGCACGGGCCGGAGGCGTAGGCGGTGACGGGAAGGAGACAGAGGGCCAGCATCGTTGTGGATCCCGCCGTGCCTATGGCCCAGCGATAGCTGCCGCCGCGCACGTCCGGGCCGGGACGGAAGACTATCTCGCGCGAGCCGACCATCGCGCCGTCCAGCGTTCCGCCACACACTTCGCGCACAGCCTCGATGGCCGTGAGGTGCTGATGCGCCAGGCCGGGCTTCGCGCGCCGGGCGCGGATGTTGTACAGGCGCAGTGAGCGCCCCGTGAGCGCGGCCAGCGCCACGGCCATGCGGACAATCGTGCCGCTGCCCGACTTCTCGCCGCCGTCAATAACGATGTCAGCGCTGGCGTTTGCCATCCCCTACCGCCTCACGACTCGTCTTACTCTCACAATAGCGCCGGGGACGGGCGCTGTAAACGTCCGCGGCTTGCCCCAATGGCACGTTCCGCAAGGCCGACGATGGCGTCTTCGTTTGCAGGGCTACCCTCTTTTGCTGTCCTGCTGTATAATAGTGCGAGCTTAGCGGAGGACGTTAGACACATGCCCAAGCAACAGTCCAGGCGCATCGCCGCGCGGCACCACGAGCTAGCCAGGCGCAAGAAGGCGCGACAGCATGGCGACGCGTCGGCAGTCGCCGGGCCAGCCGCTCCCGTGGCCACAGCCGCGGCGCCAACGCCCGCGCCGGCAACTATTCCCGCCTCCGCCCCTGCTAAGAAAAGCGCTCCCCTTCCGGTCACGAAAGGCCCCCGTCAGATACTGACCCCGGACGTCCGCCACCTGAAGAGCGACTTCCTGACCCTTGCCCTGCTCACGAGCATCGTGGCGGTGGTGATGGTCGTCCTCAAGGTCATGGAGGGCCAGGGCATCCTTCTGCGGTAGCTCCCCGCCGCACCCCACGCCCCGTCTCGGTGCTACAATAGATTGTTATGGCTATGAGCGCCGAGAGGCTCAGGGGACGCGTCGCCAGCCTGCCCACTCGGCCCGGCGTCTACATCATGAAGGACGAGGCGGGCCACGTCATCTACGTGGGCAAGGCCGCCAGCCTGCGCAGCCGCGTCCGCTCCTACTTCGGCATCCAGTCCTCCCTGGACTCACCCAAGACGGCCCAGCTCGTGGCGCACATCGCCGACCTGGAGTACATCGTCACGGGCAGCGACGCCGAGGCGCTCATCCTGGAAAACACCCTCATCAAGCGCCACAAACCCCACTACAACGTCCAGCTCAAGGACGACAAGACCTACCCCTACCTCAAGATTGACCTCGCGGACCCCTTTCCGCGCGTCTATATCACGCGGCGCATGGAGAAGGACGGCGGCCGGTATTTCGGCCCATTCGCCAGCGCCGGCTCCGTCCGCAAGACCCTCGACCTGCTCAAGCGGCTGTTCCCCTACCGCTCGTGCACCAAGACGATCACCGGCGACGACCCGCGCCCGTGCCTGGAGTACTACATTCACCGCTGCGTGGCGCCGTGCGTGGGCCTGGCCGACAGGGAGCAATACCGCAAGGTCATTGACGACGTCATCAAGTTCCTGGAGGGCAGGGCCGACCAGGTGCTTGACGACCTGCGCGCGCGCATGGACGAGGCCTCCGAACGATTGGAGTTCGAGCGCGCCGCCGCCCTGCGCGACCAGGCCCATGCCGTGGAGCGCGTCATCCAGGAGCAGAAGGAAGTCTCCATGCGCATGGTGGACGAAGACATCATCGCCATGGCCCGCTCCCGCGACGAGGCGCATGTGCAGGTCTTCTTTGTCCGCGCGGGCAAAATCATCGGACGCGACCACTTCGTCATGCAGGGCGTCCAAGGTGAAAGCGACGCCACCGTCATGGGCAGCTTCATTAAGCAGTACTACCACGCGGCGTCGTTCGTCCCGTCGTCCATCCTGACGTCGATCATCCCCGATGAGAAGGCCGACATCGAGGCGTGGCTGACGTCTCAGCGGGGAGGCCGCGTCCGCATCGAAGCGCCCCTGCGCGGCGGCAAACGCAGGCTGGTGCAGATGGTCGCCGAGAATGCCAGGGAGGGACTCGCCCAGGCGCGGGTCAGCTTCATGACCGACGCCGACGCGCTGGCCCACGCTCTCGACGAGTTGGGTGAGCATCTGGAGCTGCCGCGCGCGCCCAGGCGTATCGAGTGCTACGACATCTCCAACATCCAGGGCACCAACGCCGTGGGGAGCATGGTCGTCTTCGAGGACGGCAAGCCGAGGCGCGCGCACTACCGCCGCTTCCGCATCAAGACGGTGCCCGGCCCCAACGACTACGCCATGATGCAGGAGATGCTGCGTCGCCGCTTTAAACACCTAGCGCCCCCTGTCTCAGGCGTCGAAGGCGACGGCCATGCGCCCGCGAAAGCGAAGGAAGATGAGTCCTTCGGCGTGCTGCCCGACCTCGTGCTTATTGACGGCGGCAGGGGCCATCTGGCGGCGGCGCAGGAGGTACTGCAGGAGATGGGCATGGCGGGGCTGCCCGTGGCGAGCATTGCAAAGGAGCGTGAGGAGATCTTCGTGCCACAGCGAACGGAATCCATCCTGCTGCCGCGTTCCTCGCCCGCGCTGCACCTCGTCCAACGCCTGCGCGACGAGGCGCACCGTTTCGCCATCACCTACCACCGCAACCTGCGCTCGGAGAAGGGCATCCGCAGCGTCATGGACGACGTGACGGGCATCGGCCCCAAGCGCAAGCGGATGCTGCTGCGCCGGTTCGGCAGCGTGCAGGCCATCCGCGAGGCGCCCGTGGAGGAGGTGGCCGCCGTGCCGGGGATGACGCTGCGGCTGGCACGGAAGCTCAAGGAGAGTTTATAGTTACTGGCACAAGGGAGGGGTATCACATGCGCTGGATGTTTGTCGCCTTGATCATTGTAGCCGCCGTGGGCGCGTCGGGCATCGCCTTCTTCGCGGCGCAGACGCAAATGCTCGCGGACCGCGTCGCCGTGCTGGAGCGGGGCGCGGCGGCTTCGCCCTACGCGCGCAGCGACGCCTACCCCGGTATCCAGGGGCTCACGACGCAGGAGGTGCGCGATCTGCGGGACGGCAACGGCATGGGACAGGCGCGCGCCGCCGAGCTGAATGGCTACCCAGGACCGAAGCACCTCCTGGACATGCAGACGCAGATTAGCCTGACGTCGGAGCAGAGGGACACAGTGTCCCGCCTGTACGCGCGCATGAAGGAGCGGACGACGGCGCTGGGGGAGAACGTGCTCATAGAGGAGGCGCGACTGGAGGAGATGTTCCGCACCCACACGGTCACGCCGGAAGCCCTCGCCGCGCAGGTGCGGCAGGTGGAGAGCCTGCGCGGCGAGCTACGCCTTGCCCACTTGGCGACGCACCTGGAGACGCTGCCGCTGCTGACTCAGGAGCAGGTCGCGCGGTACGACGCCATGCGTGGGTATGATGCAGCGTCCGCGGGCGGCGACCACGCCCATATGCACTAGGCGTACCTGGCTGCGCGACCGCTCACTGGGCGCACGGACACCCGGCCCGACTCGTTGATTGCGACGTTCGTATGCGTCTCCCACAGCGCCAATCCGTCGCTCTCTGTGCGTCGTCGGTGGAGAACTTCCTCGCATGGTCCTTCCTGCGAGGGACTCCGCGAGGAACGATAGGGCCGTGCCACATTTCCCATTCACACACTCGCCCAATAATACCTTCGCTCGGAGAGAGTACAGAGAACCTGCGGTTCCCTGTGGGAGCCGACGGGGGTAAGGTCATCACTCCCTCAGCATCTCCCCCAGCGTAAGCGCGTTGGAGACCGCCGCGCCGCCCGCGTCGTTGTTGAAGTAGACGTACGCCGCATCCAGTCCAGAGGCCAGCCCCCGTATCTTTCCCGCCCACTCCCGCAGCTCTGCGTCCGAATACGGACCGAAGTACGCTCCCGATGGCCCGTGGAACCGCACGTACGCGAAGTCGGCGGTGGCTGTCAGGGGGCAGCGATAGCCCACCATGTCCATCACACAGAAGCCTGCGTTGTACCAGCGTAGCAGGTCCAGGACGCCGTCCGCGAACCAGATCTCGTTGCGGAACTCGAAGGCGTGGCGGTACTCCTTCGGCAGCAGCACGAGGAACGCCTCCAGCAGACCATCGTCGCGCCGCATCTGCAGCGGGAGCTGGTAGAGCACCGGCCCCAGCCTCTGGCCCAGGCGCCGCGCCCGCTCCAGGAAGGTCCGCACGGGCGCCGCCGCGGCGCGCAGCCGCTTGATGTGCGTGATGAAACGGCTCGCCTTGACCGCGAAAACGAAGCCCTCCGGCGTGCGCGCCCGCCAGCCGTCGAAGGCGGCTTCGGACGGCAGGTGGTAGAAGGTGCTGTTCAACTCCACGGTGGCGAAGCGCCGGGCGTAGTATGCCAGCCACTGGCCCTGCGGCAGCCCCGGCGGGTAGAACACACCCGACCAGTGCCGGTACACGAAGCCTGACGTGCCCACGTGGTAGTCCACGAACCGCCCCCCATCAGGGCCGCCCGCCTCCCGGCCCTCATCCATCACATTACGCCACGACAACACGGAGAGCAATTGCACGGATGGACAGTTCCTTGACAAGCTATAATGGAGATGCTACCGTGTAGTCCGGTTGGCCCCCTATGGCGCTCAGATAGCTGAGCACCCCGAAATTTGGCCCTTTCCCGGGCTTACTGCGAGGAGGCGGATCTCTTGTCTGACGGAACTACCAAAAGCGACGAAAAGAACATAGGACTGGAGGTCGCGGAGGCGCCCGCCGGCGACACGGGTCGCGGCATAGCGCGGATAGACCCTCAGGACATGGAGCGAATAGGCGCCGTCATCGGCGACGTCGTCCGCCTGGACGGGAAGCGCACGACCCACGCCAAGGTGATGCGCACGTACACGACCGAGCGGGGCAAGGGCGTCATCCAAATTGACGACCTCGTCCGCATCAACGCGAAAGTAGGGCTCGGAGAGTCCATCACCGTCAGCAAGGCCACGTACGTCCTGGGCAAAGAGGTCAACCTGTCCGCCCTCACCACCTTCTCCGACCCCGCGGGCAAGACGACGGAAGAGCTGTCCCGCCATCTTCAGGGCATGGTGGTTGACAAGGGGGACAAGACCCGTCTGGAGCGCGGTGACCTGCCCGCCATCGACTTCATCGTGGGGTCCACGGACCCGGAGGGACCGGTGGTCGTCGGAACGGATACGGCGGTCAAGGTGAAGGCGGGAGACAAGACCAAGGAAGGTCAGAAGGTCTCCTACACGGACGTGGGCGGTCTGGGCGCGCAGCTTCAGCAGGTCCGCGAGGTCGTGGAGCTGCCGCTGAAGCACCCGGAGGTTTTCACCAAACTGGGTATCGAGCCGCCCAAGGGCGTCCTGCTCTACGGCCCGCCAGGCACGGGCAAGACGCTGACGGCGCGGGCCGTGGCGGGAGAGACTTCCGCCCACTTCGTCTATGTCAGCGGGCCTGAGGTCTTCCACAAGTTCTACGGCGAGTCCGAGGCCCACCTCCGCGAGGTCTTCCGCGAGGCCCAGGAAAACGCCCCCAGCATCATCTTCCTGGACGAGATTGACTCCATCGCCACCAAGCGCGAGGACGTGTACGGCGAGGTGGAGAAGCGCGTCGTGGCGCAGCTTATGGCGCTCATGGACGGACTGGAGTCGCGCGGCCAGGTCATGGTCATCGCGGCCACCAACATTCCCGGCTCGCTGGACCCCGCTCTGCGCCGTCCCGGACGCTTCGACCGGGAGATACACATTTCCATCCCCGACTACAAGGGTCGCATGGAGATCCTCAAAATCCACACGCGCACCATGCCCATGGCGCCGGACGTGGACCTGGGCGCGGTCTCCAACCTGACCTACGGCTACGTGGGCGCGGACCTGGCGAACCTCTGCCGAGAGGCGGCCATGATACGTCTCCGCAAGGAGATGCAGACCATTGACTTCAACACGGACGCGCTAACGCCGGAGAAGCTCAAGGGGCTGATGGTCCACAAGGAAGACTTCATGGAGGCCATCAAGGGCCTGAAGCCCTCCGCCATCCGTGAGCTCGCCACGGACGTTGACAAGGTCAAGTGGGAGGACGTGGGCGGCCTGGAGGAGGCCAAGCAGGCGCTCCGCGAGACCATCGAATGGCCCATGAAGTACGCCACGCTGTTCAAGCACGCCAACGCCAAGCCCGCCAGGGGCATCCTGCTGTCCGGCCCGCCCGGCACCGGCAAGACGCTGCTGGCCAGGGCCGTCGCCAGCGAGAGCGGCACGAACTTCATCTCCATCAAGGGGTCTCAGCTCCTCTCCAAGTGGGTCGGCGAGAGCGAAAAGGACGTCCGCGAGCTCTTCAAGAAGGCGCGCATGACCGCTCCCTGCATCATGTTCTTCGACGAAATTGACGCGCTGGCGCCCCATCGCGGCTCCGGCGGGGACTCGCAGGTCACGGAGCGGATGGTCAGCGCCCTCCTGGCCGAGATTGACGGCGTCGAAGAGCTTGGGGGCGTCATTCTGCTGGGCGCCACCAACCGGCTGGACATGGTGGACCCGGCGCTGCTCGCCCCCGGCCGGTTCGACCAGATCATCCAGTTGCCGCTGCCGGATGCAAAGGCGCGGCTTGAGATTCTCAAGGTGCACACGCGCAATAAGACCCTGGCGTCCGACGTGAACCTGGACACACTGGCCGACCTTACGAACGACTACTCAGGCGGCGATATCGCCTTCATCTGCCGCAGGGCCACCATGCTCGCCATCCGCGAGTACGTGGACCAGGGCGGAGAGATGGGAGACTACAGCAAGTTCTCCATTGCGGCGCGCCACTTCCGCAAGGCGATGGAAGAGGTGCGGCGCCCGGCGATGCACCAGCATGACCACGTCGCTGAAGCGTCCGCCGCCGCGACTCCGACGACCTCCGGAGCCACAACGCCCACGGTGACGGAGAAGGTCCAAGCCGTGGAGAAGCCCCGGCAACGCCGCCAGCCCTCGCGGCCCAGGCCACAAGTGGCCAAGGCCTAGCTCAAGAGAATCTGGAACGACGACCGGAATGCAGGGGAGAAAGCGATGCCCGCGCCCGTTAAGGTGACCGTTTACTCGGACTATCTCTGACCCTGGTGCTACAATGCGGCGGTCCGCCTGCACCGGATAAAGGATGCGTACGGGAAAGATATAGACATCACCTGGAAGTCTTACCCGTTGCGCATCGAGCCCACCAAGGGGCGGCGCCCGGACGACCACAGCCGCGAGTCGTGGGGCAAGGCCAACGAGTTCGGCGCGCCGGACGGCATCAAGTTCCACCCCTGGCCGGACGACCGTGACATGCCCACGCACAGCATGCCCGCGCTCGAGGCGGGCAAGTGCGCCGAGCTGCAGGGCGGCGAGGCGTTCCTCAAGTACCACGAGGCCCTGCTGAAGCTGTACTTCGAGGACAACGAGGACATCTCCGACCCGAAGGTGCTCGTCAAGCTGGCAAAGCAGGTGGGCCTGGACGTCAAGCGCTTCAAGAAGGACCTGGAGAGCGGCTCCCAGCGCGCGGCCATTCTGGCCGACCTTGCGGAGGCGCAGCAGAAGAAGATTCAGGGCATCCCCACGGCCATCTTCCTGGATAAGCAGGGCGCCATCCGCATCGTGGGCGAGGTCAAGCTGGAGCAGTACAAGCGCGTCGTGGACTGGCTGCTGGCGACGTAGGCACGCTTGTCATGAGGCACGAAGCACTGCTGTTTCATCGCGTTGAGGTGTGACATATGCAGAAGCAAGACAAAGGCAAGCTGTGCTTTGTGATAGCTCCAATTGGAGACGAAGGCACTGCAGGGAGGCAACGTTCAGATCAAGTGTTCAACCATATCATCACTCCGGTTGCAAAAGAATGTGGTTATGAGCCAATTCGTGCAGATAAGATTTCTGAACCGGGCATAATCACTTCACAGGTCATTCAACACCTATTGGATGACGCGCTTGTGATTGCTGATCTGACGGATCGGAACGCGAATGTTTTCTACGAACTAGCAATCAGACATGCTGTGCGCAAACCCGTCGTACTAATCATCCGAGCAGGTGAAAGAATTCCGTTTGATGTAGCCCAGAGCAGGACGATCCAAGTTGACCATACGGATTTGGACAGTGTAGATCGTTGCAAGAAAGAGATATGCAAACAGATAAGGGCAGTTGAAAGAGATCCTGGGGACGTAGATACGCCTCTATCTGTAGCAATCGATATACAACACCTGCGGCAAAGTGAGAATCCTTTGGCGAAAAGCAACGCGGAGATTATCTCCCTACTCCAAGATATACGCGTGAGGCTGGAGACGCTCTCTTCACGTCCGTCCGTTGCTGGGCGTCAGATATTTAGTACACCGGGGATTGTACTGTCTAGTGAACCGCAGTTTGTATTGTCTACTGAAGAGGATCCCAAATCGGGCGAACACCGGATTGTATTCAGAAGAAGTGAAGATATCGGGGAGCCTCTTCGTGTATTCACACGCCCGGAGTCCAAATCTAGCGGGACGATTCAGCCTCATCGCGTGTTTGTACGCCAAGAGTCCGAAGCTAGTGAAAAGATTCAGCCTCGTCGCGTGTTTACAGCGCCAGAGGCCAGCCCTAGCGAAAAGATAAAAGGCACAAAATAGACTGCGTTCGCTGTGGCAAATGAGGCCCCGCCTATCCGCGGGGCCTCTCTTTTTCGCGGGCTACGTCCGCGTCGGCGCGGGCGCGGCGGCGAAATAGCGCCGCTGGAAGTACAGCGCCACGTTCACGAGGCTGACGAGCACCGGCACCTCCACCAGCGGGCCGATGACCGCGGCGAACGCCTGCCCCGAGTTGATGCCGAAAACGCCCACCGCCACGGCGATGGCCAGCTCGAAGTTGTTGCTGGCGGCGGTGAACGAGATTGCCGCCGTCTTCGAGTAGTCCGCGCCGACCCTTTTGCCCATGTAGAAGGCCACGAGGAACATCACGACGAAGTAGATGATGAGCGGCACGGCAATGCGGACAACGTCCAGCGGCAGTTGCACAATGTACTCGCCCTTGAGGGAGAACATGACCAGGATAGTGCACAGCAGGGCCGCCAGCGTGAGAGGGCTGATGCGCGGGATGAATGTCTGTTCATACCACGCGCGGCCCTTTGCCCTGATGAGCACAATGCGCGTGACGATGCCCGCGAGAAAGGGGATGCCCAGATAGATGAACACGCTCTCGGCGATCTGGCCGATGGTGACGTTCACCACGCTCCCGCTCAGCCCAAGCCAGCGCGGCAGAATCGTGATGAACACATAGGCG
>Ga0082335_1004398_pt1 | contig 21239 bp, 15 predicted proteins | sample Subgrocontami58m_FD_72375 | JGI IMG/M metagenome (GOLD analysis project Ga0082335, IMG submission 72375) | Subsurface groundwater microbial communities from S. Glens Falls, New York, USA - GMW37 contaminated, 5.8 m (SPADES assembly) (version 2) ...
GGGGGCGAAGCAGCTCCAGCCCGTTCGGCGCGGCGCGATGCCGGCGGGGGCGGAGCCGGAATCCCTGTTGCCGGGCAAGATCCGAGCCGATGCGACAGGCAGCGGTATTCTCATCGTCGGCATGGACAAGCTGCTGACGCAATTGGCCAAGTGTTGCAGGCCTGCGCCACCCGATGTCATCGCTGGTTTCGTCACCCGTGGCCGCGGGGTGTCGATTCACCGCCGCAACTGCCGCGACTTGCAACGCCTGGCCGAGCTTCAACCCGAACGCATGATCGAAGCCGCCTGGGGTCAGCGGAACGATGGCGTGTTTTCGGTCGACATCGTGGTGCAGGCGCAGGACCGCCAGGGGCTGCTGCGCGATATTTCGGAGGTGCTCGCGCGAGAGAAAATCAACGTCACCGGGGTCTACACGCAATCGAAGCAGCATAGGGCCTACATGTCTTTCACCGTCGAAGTCTCCGATCTGGAGCAGTTGCAGCGAACCCTCGCTCTGGTGAGGGAAGTGCAGGGCGTGCTCACCGCGAGCAGAAGATAGTGGAAACCGAACTCAAGCTGTTGCTCGCGCCGCAGGATTTGCGCCGGCTGCGCCGTGATCCGCGGATCAAGGCGCTGCAGCAGGGGCGCGCATCGACCCGCGGCGTCCGCAGCATCTATTACGACACGCCCGAGCGGGCTTTGCTGCGCGCAGGCCTTGCGCTGCGCCTGCGCTCCGACGGCGGGCGCTGGCTGCAGACGCTGAAGACCGAAGGCAAGGCAGCGGCCGGGCTGCATGTGCGCGAAGAGTGGGAATGGCCTCTGGCGGGCGAGGCGCTGGATTTCGGCCTGCTCGCCGCGACGCCGGAGGGGAAGCTGTTTCGCGCCCCGAGTCTGCGGGCGAAGCTCGCGCCGGTTTTTGCGACCGAGTTCGCGCGCACCCGCCTGCGCCTTGGTTTCGCCGACGGCAGCCTGGCCGAGCTCTGCCTGGACAGCGGGAACATCCGCAGCGGCCGGTGTGCGAGCCCGATCAGCGAAGCCGAAATAGAGCTGCTCGCCGGCAGCCCCGCGCGCCTGTACGAGCTTGCGCTGGAATTGCTCGAGCGACTGCCGCTGCGCCTCGGCCAGGCGAGCAAGGCCGAGCGCGGCTATGCGCTCGCGCGCAAGGAGCCGGCGTGTCCGGTCAAGGCGGCGCAACTCGAACTGGACGAGCGCGGCAGCGTGGCGACGGCTTTCACCACCATCATGCACAGTTGCATGGCGCAGGTGCAGGCGAACGAGACCGGTTTTCTCGCGGGCAAGGATCCGGAATACCTGCACCAAGTGCGTGTCGCCTTGCGGCGCTTGCGCGCCTGCTTTAGCTTGTTCAAGAACGTAATTCCGCAGGCCGCGTTCGCGCCGGTCATGGTCCAGCTCAAGGAGCAGGGCGCCGCACTGGGGAAGGCGCGCGACTGGGATGTGTTCGTGCACGAGACGCTGCGCGCGCTGCGCGAGCAGCGCGCAGACGAATCTGCGGTGATCGCGTTCGAACGGCGCTGCGCCCGGTTGGGACGCATACACCTGCGCGCCGCGCAGGGCATTGTCGCCTCGCCCGCGTGGCAGCGCCTGTGGCTGGAACTCGGACGGCTGCTCACCGAGGGCGTATCGATGCCGGAGCATGCGGCGTTTTCCCTGCCGCTCGCGGGCTTTGCCGCAAGCCTGTTGCAGCAGCGCGAAGCCACTTTGCAAAAGCGGGGGCAACGTCTGCACGAACTCGATGCCGCCGGGCGCCATCGCCTACGTATCGCGGCCAAGAAACTGCGCTATGCGGCGGAATTCTTTGCGACCCTGTTCCCGCAACGTCGCGTGCGGCCTTACGTTCAGTCGCTCGCCGGGATACAGGAAGTGCTTGGACGCCTGAACGACGCGGCGACCTTGCTGCGCCTGCTGCCGGAGGTGGCGGCGCGGGCGCGCGCCCCCGCACCCGATGCGCGCGTCAGTGGCATGATCCAAGGCTGGAGCGCGGCCAGTACGCACCTACAACTCGACGCGCTTGGGCGCGCATGGGATCATTGGCAGAAACAGAAGCCGTTCTGGAAATCACCGCATGGAAATTCCGAAAGGGGGTAGTCATGTTTGAATCCGCTGAGTTAGGCCACAAAGTGACGAAGCAAGTCTATGCCAGGCAGGAGCCCAAGTTGCGCGAGGCCTTGCTTAACGCGCAATTCGATCTGGCGCAGGCGCGAAAATTCCCGGTGCTGATCCTGATCGGCGGGGTGGACGGAGCCGGCAAAGGCGAAACCGTCAACTTGCTCAACGAATGGATGGACCCGCGCCACATCCAGACGCGCGCCTTCGGCGACCCCTCGGACGAAGAAGCCGAGCGGCCGCGGATGTGGCGCTTCTGGCGCGAACTGCCGCCCAAGGGCAAGATCGGCATCATGTTCGGTTCCTGGTACACCGCCCCGATCGTGAGCCGGGTGCTGGGGCAGTCCGACGATGCCGGACTGAACGCCAGCCTCGAGGACATCGTGCGTTTCGAGAAAATGCTTTGCGACGAGGGCGTGCTGCTGCTGAAGTTCTGGTTCCACCTTTCCAAGAAACAGCAGAAAAAGCGCATGCAGGAGCTGGAGAAGGACCCGCTCACCCGCTGGCGGGTCACCAAAATGGATTGGGATAACTTCAAGAGGTACGACGCGTTCCGCGAGGTCTCCGAGCGCGCGCTGCGTGAAACCAGCAATGCCAACGCCCCCTGGACGGTGATCGAAGGCGCGGATCCGCGCTATCGCAGCCTTACCGCCGGCAAGCTGCTGCTCGATGCGATGAAAAAGCGGCTGGAGAAAAGCAATTACAAGGAACGCCGGGTGCAGGTGCCGCCGTTGCCGGAAATGGACAACCTCGGGCTGCTGCGCAACCTCGACATGACGCAGAAGATCGCCAAGGAGAAATACGACACCCAACTGGAGAAATGGCAGGGACGGCTGAACCTGCTGTCGCGCGACCGGAAGTACTTCAAGAAGCACTCGCTGATCCTGCTGTTCGAGGGTTCGGACGCGGCGGGCAAGGGCGGGGCGATCCGGCGCATCACCGGCGCAGTCGATGCCCGCCATTTCCAGGTGGTGCCGGTGGCGGCGCCGACCGAGGAGGAGCGCGCGCAGCCCTATCTGTGGCGTTTCTGGCGTCATGCGCCGCGGCGCGGGCGCATCACCATTTTCGACCGGTCCTGGTATGGGCGCGTGCTGGTGGAGCGCGTCGAAGGCTTCTGTGGCGTCGCCGACTGGATGCGCGCCTACAGCGAGATCAACGATTTCGAGGAGCAACTGGTGCGCGGCGGCGCGATCGTGTGCAAGTTCTGGCTGCAGATCACCGCGGAAGAACAGTTGAAGCGCTTTACCTTGCGCCAGAAGACCAGCTTCAAGCGCTTCAAGATCACCGAGGAGGACTGGCGCAACCGCAAGAAATGGAACGAATACGAGCAGGCGGTGTGCGACATGATAGACCGCACCAGCACCGAAATCGCGCCGTGGACCGTGGTCGAGGCCGAAGACAAATATTTCGCGCGCGTCAAAATCCTCAAGACCATCGTCGAGCGGATGGAGCGCAATCTATAGTAGGCGCCGGCTCAGAACAGGAGTCGGAGCCCCAAGGAGATCCAGTTGCGTGCCGGCTGGCCGCTGCGTTGCGAGCCCAGCGTGCCGTCGACCTGCACGCGCTCGGGCACGATCCAGTAGCGTAGGCCGGTCTGCTGGCTCGGCTTTTCGCCTTTTTGGCCGTAGCTCTCGACGATCGCTTGCAGGCGCGGCGCGACCAGGATCTCCGCTCCCAGGCCCCAGGTCGAGCGTATCACCCCCGTGTTGCGATCGTCCTGCGCACCCGCATTGACGTGGATGACGGTCGTATCGTTTTGCAGCGAAATGCTGGAGATCAGATTGACGAATGGGCTCCAATGCGACGCCGGGTCGGCGGCGAACGGGCGCTGCCTGGCCGCACCCAGGGTCGTCGCCAGGCCATAGCCATTGGTTTGCAGCGGCTTGAGCAGGGTCTTACCCTGCGCGACGAGAGTGCTCGCGCGCCCTTCGGCATCGTTCCTGATATTCAGCCCGCCGAAGGTGAGCTCGAGATTTCCGCCGGGATTGCAACCGGGCAGGAGCCAGGCCTCGCGCTCGCCGAGTTTTCCTTGTTGTTTGACGAAGGTCTCTATCTGGCAGCCGCCGGCATCGACGATGCGCGCGTCGTCGGTGTTGAACGGGCGGGCCGCGAACGCGGGAATCGGCGCCAACACTAGCAGCAGGCTCAGGATTACGAGGCGGCGGGAACGAATCGGCACGGATTGACAAAACTCAAGATACGAATGCTGGCGCCGCGTTATATTGGCAGCGGATGGCGCTGGGCGCGCCGCCGCAACTTTGAATCGCAGGGCGAGCATAGCATGAGGAGAACGAGATGAGAGCAGCAGCAGGCATGCTGTTGTGCGCGGCGCTGCTGGTTTTCCCTGGCCAGGTTCTGGCCCAGGACGCAGCTACCTATGCCACGCGCAATCTGACGCTCGAGACCGCGCTCAAGGCGGCGCGGGCGGCGCTAAAGAAATGCCGCGACAGCGGCTGGCAGGCCGCCGTGGCGGTGGTCGATCGCAGCGGCGTAGTGCAGGTGGTCCTGCGCGATCGCTACGCCGGACCGCATACCCCGCGCACCGCGGGCGGCAAGGCTTGGACCGCGGCGAGTTTTCGCAGCAACACCGGCGCGCTGGTCGATTTGACTCAGCCGGGCAAGGCGCAGAGCGGAGTGCGGCACCTGCCCCATGTCGTGGTCCTGGGCGGGGGCGTGATCATCGAAGGCGGCGGCCAGATGCTCGGCGCGATCGGCGTGTCCGGCGCCCCGGGCGGGGAGGCGGACGAGGCCTGCGCCAAGGCGGGCATTGCCGCGATCCAGGAAAGCCTGGAGTTCTAGCCGGGGCGCAGAAGTTTTGCCGTCGCTGCGGCGCAGCTAACTCTGAATCTTCGGCAGTCGTGCACGGTTGCGTTCGGCGCGTCGCCGGAACGCATTGCGGAGGGGCGGGGTTTCCAGGGCGCCTCGTCCCATGACGATCGGCCGCAGGCCGAGTGGGAAATCGATGCCATGATCGAGGCCGGGAAGTTCGCTGTCTGACCTGACTTTCACAAGGGTGGCCGGATGAGGAACCCCCAGCCCGCGGGGAACGCGATGCGAAAGAATAGACAGCTGCAGATCGTCGATCCATGGGACGAAGGGGCGTGCAAAGCACTCATCGACCAGTTGTGGTCCCTGCGCGCGAGTATGCTGAAAAACGAGGTGACCTTGGCGCCCTGGCTTCGGAGTGTCGACCCCGGCTATAGGGCAAGCGCGCGCAATCTCGCCCACTATCTGGCTCTCCGCCGGAGCGACCGGCGCCCGTTGCAAGAACAGCTCGCCCGGATCGGTGTATCGTCCCTTGGACGCGCCGAATCCCATGTTCTGGCCAATCTGGACAAGGTCCTCGGCATTCTGCACCGTTTGACCGGGCAGCCCTGGCGAGCCCACTCCAGGGACGAACCGGCCGGAATCCAGAGCAGCCGAAAGCTGCTTGAACGGCATACGGCCGATCTGCTTGGGGCGCCGCCCCCGGGGAGGACGGTCCGCATCATGGTAACCCTGCCGTCGGAAGCCGCCGGCGATTTCGGACTGGTCCGGGGATTGGTTCTATCCGGCATGGATATAGCCCGCGTCAATTGCGCCCACGACGGGGCTGACGAGTGGAAAGCAATGGTGGCCCATGTTCGCCGTGCAGCCAAAGCGGCAGGTCGGCCTGTAAGAATACTCATGGATCTTGGAGGGCCCAAGTTGCGCACTGGCCCCATTGCCCCCGGACCTGCCGTGCTCAAGCTGCGGCCGCAGCGGGATGATCTCGGTCGCATTATTGCTCCCGCCCGCGTCGGCCTGCGGACGGCGGTAGCGACAGCGCCGATAGTCGGCGCGCCCGTGCATGTTGGGGTGAGTACGGAGTGGCTGGGTCAGATGAAGGCGGGCGACCACATCGATCTTACCGACGCCCGTGGCGCCGAGCGCAGCCTGCGGGTTGTTCGTCGGGACGAGAGTGGTGTGCTGGCCGAGTGCGCTCAAACCGTCTACTTGGTGCCCGAAACGCGGCTCAAGCTGCGGCGCAAGGTAATCGGAACGCGGACCAATCTCTTGGCCGAGTTGCCGCGTAGGGAGGGGGTGCTGCGTCTGGAGCGCGGCAGCACCCTGCACCTGACCCGCAGCGGCATCGGTCAACCGGCACACATGGAAAAGGGAAAAAGGCAACGCCCGGCGCCCGCGCTGGCTTGCACCTTACCGGAAGTATTTGAGCAGGTTTGCGTTGGGGAGAGAATCTGGTTTGACGATGGCCGCATCGGCGGCGTGATCCGCCACATTGGCAAGGATAGGCTGGAGATCGAAATCACCCAGGCCCGGGATGTCGGAGAAAAATTGGCCGGCGACAAAGGCATCAACCTGCCGGATAGCCAGCTCGACCTGCCGGCCTTGAGCGCGAAGGACATCGAGGACCTGAAGATCGTCGCCAAACTGGCGGATCTGGTGGGCTTGTCATTTGTACAAGGGGCCAGGGATGTGGAGACTTTGCGCGCCCGCCTGATCGAACTCGGCGCCGCCGATCTAGGCATTGTGCTCAAGATCGAAACCCGCCGCAGCTTTGAAAATCTCCCGGAACTGCTGTTTTCGGCCATGGCCGGCAAGGCGGCCGGGGTCATGATCGCCCGCGGCGATCTTGCCGTGGAGTGCGGCTACGAACGATTGGCGGAGGTCCAGGAGGAGATTCTATGGGCGGCCGAGGCCGCGCATATGCCGGTGATCTGGGCGACCCAGGTGTTGGAGACGCTAGCCAAGACCGGATTGCCATCGCGCGCGGAAATTACCGATGCGGCCATGGGGGAACGGGCCGAATGCGTCATGCTGAACAAGGGGCCGCACATTATCGAAGCCATGCGAACCCTGGACGATATCCTGCACCGCATGCAGGCGCATCAGACTAAGAAGCGGCCGCTGTTGCGCGCCCTCAATGCTTGGGGTGGCACGAAGAAATCCGCCAAGAACTGATAGGCCCTGAACGGCGCCCTATTTCGGGCGCCGTTCAGGGCCTGCGCCTCGCGGCGCGGAAGTTCCCGGATGGTCATGCCTCGCTTCACGCTATCGGCAGGAAAAAGTTTAGTGCGGTTGCAAGGCGTCAAAGTGCTGAGAGGCCGCCGTTATGTCGCGGGCAGATCGAATCTGCGTCGAACCATGATGCAGTCCTCCGACGCCGGCTGAAACTCGCGGCACACCAGGGGTCTGTTCTTATAGACTCTGCATTGCGCTCGATTTCCGATCTCGCCCGCCAGCGCCGAACAGCGATTGCCGTGGCAGCGCATGCGCCCGTGGTCGAAATCGATCAGTTCATCCGGAATGCCTTCGCCATCGCCATCGCCGATGAACGCCGGCCAGGCGTCCGAGTAGGCGCAGCAGGCGCCGCAGGAGAGGCAGTCAAACGTGTTCAAGCGGCGGCGTTACATCCGCTCGAACACGGCGGCGATACCCTGTCCGCCTCCAATGCACATGGTCACGAGGGCGTAGCGGCCGCCACTGCGCCGCAGTTCATACAGCGCCTTGACCGTGAGCAGGCAGCCGGTGGCGCCGATGGGATGGCCCAGGGCGATGGCGCCGCCGTTGGGGTTGGTCTTCGCCGCGTCGAATTGCAGGTCCTTGGCCACGGCGCAGGCCTGCGCCGCGAACGCCTCGTTCGATTCGACCACGTCCATGTCGCTCACTTTGAGACCGGCGCGCGCGAGCGCCGTCTGTACTGCAAGCACGGGGCCGATGCCCATGTACTTGGGATCGACGCCGGCATGCCCGTAGGCGAGCAGGCGCGCCATCGGCTTCAGGCCTTTTTTCGCCGCGACTCCGGCTTCCATCAATACCACCGCCGCCGCGCCGTCGTTGATGCCCGAGGCGTTGCCCGCGGTAACCGTGCCGTCCTTCTTGAATGCCGTCCGCAGTTTCGCCATGCCCTCCATGCTCGCATCGGCGCGGGGATGCTCGTCGGTGTCGAACAAGGTCACGCCCTTGCGCGTCTTCAGCTCGATCGGAAGGATCTGTTCCTTGAAATGGCCCTTCTGGATGGCGCTGATGGCGCGACGGTGGCTTTCGACCGCAAACTCATCCTGCTGCGCGCGCGAAATGCCCCATTTCGCGGCGATGTTCTCCGCGGTGATGCCCATGTGCACCGTGTCGAAAGGGTCGGTGAGCGCGCCCACCATCATGTCGACCGTGCCGCCGTCGCCCATGCGCTGGCCCCAGCGCAGCGTCGGCATCAGGTAGCCGCCGCGGCTCATCGATTCCGCGCCGCCAGCAAGCGCGACGTCGGCATCGCCGAGCAGGATGATCTGGGTCGCGCTGATTATGGCCTGCATGCCGCTACCGCACAGGCGGTTCAGTGTCATCGCCGGCGTGTGGTGGGCCAGGCCCGCATTGATCATCGCCACGCGCGACAGGTACATGTCTTTCGGCTCGGTATGGATAACGTGGCCGAATACCACGTGGCCGACTTCATTGGGATCGATCTTGGCCCGCGCTACCGCTTCGCGCGCGACTTTGGCCGCGAGTTCGGTCGGGGCGATGTCCTTCAGCGCGCTGCCGTAATCACCGATTGCGGTGCGCACACCGCTCACTACCACGACTTCTCTGCTCATCTGAATTCTCCTTGAATGTACGCGGTACTTCGCCGCGCCGGCGCCGGCAATGATGCTCTCAAGCAATCTTACGCCTTTTGCTTTAAATCAAACTTGCTCCGGATGCAAAGCGCAGAAATCGCAGACCGGTGCGGGCCGGGCTAAAGATATTGTGTTCCCAAGAACCAGGCAACCGCGGCGATGAAAGCGGAGCAGGGAATGGTCAATATCCAAGCCCAGACGATGTTGCCAGCCACGCCCCAGCGCACCGCGTTGAACTTGTTCACCGAGCCCACGCCGACGATGGCGCCGGTAATTGTGTGGGTGGTCGACACCGGCACGCCCAGCCAGGTGGCGAGGAACAGGGTGATGGCGCCGCCGGTTTCGGCGCAGGCGCCGCCCACGGGTTTGAGTTTGGTAATTTTCTGGCCCATGGTCTTGACGATGCGCCAGCCGCCGAAAAGCGTGCCCAGCCCCATCGCCGTCTGGCACATCATCACCACCCAGAACGGCAGGGGATCCTTCGGACCGGTGACCTGGGCGGCGATCAGCAGCATCCAGATGATGCCCATGGTTTTCTGCGCATCGTTGCCGCCGTGCCCAAGGCTGTAGAGCGAGGCCGAAACGAACTGCAGCCGGCGGAACCAGCGGTCGATGCGGCGCGGCGTGGTGCCCGAGAAGATCCAGGATACGGCGAGCATCAGCGTCCCGCCCAGAACGAGGCCAAGCAGTGGCGACAGCACGATCGCCGCCGTGGTCTTGATGAAGCCGCTTGCGATCAGGGTATCCACTCCGCCCTTGGCCACAGCCGCGCCGGCGAGGCCGCCGATCAGGGCATGCGAGGAACTGGAGGGAATGCCGAAATACCAAGTGATGATGTTCCACGTGATCGCGCCGATGAGTGCGCCGAACACGACATGGTGATCGACCACGGCCGGATCGATAATGCCTTTGCCCACGGTAGCGGCGACCAGCAGGCCGAAAAACAGGAAGGCGATGAAATTGAAAAACGCCGCCCACGCGACCGCCCACTGCGGCCGCATCACGCGCGTCGATACGATGGTGGCGATGGAGTTGGCGGCGTCGTGAAAGCCGTTGAGAAAGTCGAACGCCAGCGCGAGCACTACCAGGAAGACGAGAATCTTGAAACTCATCGGCACACCTCGCGGCTATGCTTCGCGGCGTTCAAGCGTTTTCGATCACAATGCCTTGGATGATATTCGCCACGTCTTCACAGTGGTCGGTGACCGTCTCCAGGTGCTCATATACCGTGCGCAGCTTGATCAGCTCGCGCACGTCGGGTTCGTCGCGGAACAGGCGCCCCATGGCCGCGCGCATCACATGGTCTGCCTCGGACTCGAGCCGGTCGATGTCCTGGCATATCGCCATGATCGCATCGGCGTTGTCCATGCTGGAGAGCAGGGCCACGGCACTCTTCACCTTCTCGCAGCACTCGACGCAGATGTCGGCGAGTTTCTTCGCATCCGGCGGCAGGACGCGCACGTCATACAGGAACATGAGCTGCGCCGAGTCCTCGATCAAATCGAGGATGTTGTCCATTTCTGAGATCAACTGGTGGATATCCTCGCGGTCGATCGGCGTGATGAAGGTCTTGTGCAGCAGCTCGATCGTGCCGCGGGTGATCCTGTCGCCGCGCTTTTCTATCGACTCGACGTTGTGGGCGCGCCGTTCGAGCTCGTCACCGCTCGCCATCAAGGCCGCCAGCTCGCGGCTGCCTTGGACGATCAGCTCGGCATGCTCGTTGAACAGATCAAAAAATTTACCTTGACGCGGCATGAAGCGGCTGAACATCGCGACCTCGACAGGAAAATGGAATTATTGCTTGTTAGGGGTATTGGCTATTCACGCAATACTCTCGTTTTCGGCGGGGAATTGTAACAATAGCCGCAGGTGCTGTCCGAAAAAAAACCGGCGTGCCATTCGCAAATGAAAATGGGACAGCGGCGGCGCGGGATGCCTATTCTTTGCGTCTATTTGGAAAAATCCTTGCGAATTCATAGGTTGCGGGCGCGGCGCGAACCTGCGCACCCGCTTATCCACAGGCTCTGTGGATAAGTTTGCGCATTATCCGAGCGCAGCCGGCCTACTCCTGGGCGAGTTCCCCCAACAGCGTCAGTTGCGTCGAGCGCGGCAGCGTTCCGCGCGGATTCTTGCGCGCGTAATGGCCGTCCGCATCCATGTCCCAGGCCTGGCGGTTGTCCTTGAGGTAGGGCTTGAGCCCTTCCTTGATGACGCGCTGCTTGAGTTTGTTCTCGAGCAGCGGAAAGCAGAGTTCGACGCGGCGGAAGAAGTTGCGATCCATCCAGTCGGCGCTGGAGAGGTAGACGCTCTCCTTGCCGGCGTTGTGAAAATAGAAAATGCGCGAGTGCTCGAGAAAGCGGCCGACAATCGAGCGCACCCGGATGCGCTCGGACAAGCCGGGGACCCCGGGCCGCAGCGCGCACACGCCGCGCACCACCAGGTCGACGCGCACGCCGGCCTGCGAGGCCGCATAGAGTGCCTCGATGACCGTCGGTTCGAGCAGGGCGTTCATCTTGGCGATGATGCGCGCCGGCTTGCCCGCCTTGGCAAGGCGGATCTCGTTCTTGATCGAGGCAATGACGTTGGCATGCAAGGTGAAGGGCGCCTGCCACAGGTGATGCAGCGTTTCCGCCTTACCCAGGCCGGTGAGTTGCTTGAACACTTCGTTGACGTCGGCGCACATCTCCCGATTGCAGGTGAACAGGCCGAAGTCGGTGTACAGGCGCGCGGTGCGCGGATGGTAATTGCCGGTGCCCAGGTGAACGTAGCGGCGCAGCTTTCCGTCCTCGCGCCGCACCACCAGCACCATCTTGGCATGGGTCTTGTGGGCGACGACGCCGTAGACGACGTGCGCGCCGACCTCCTCCAGGCGCTCGGCCCAGTTGATGTTGGCCACCTCCTCGAAGCGCGCCATCAGTTCCACCACCACCGTCACCTCCTTGCCGCTGGTGGCGGCGTCGATCAACGCTTCCATGATGGCGGAGTCGGTGCCGATGCGATAGACCGTCTGTTTGATCGCGACTACCTGCGGGTCCTTGGCCGCCTGCTGGATGAAATTGACCACCGGCGTGAACGATTGGAACGGGTGGTGCAGCAGCACGTCGCCTTTGCGCACCGCGGCGAAAATGTCTGCCCGTTTCTCCAATGCCGCGGGGCGGCCGGGACGAAACGCCGGGAACTGCAGATCGGGCCGGTTGACCAACTCGGGAATCTGCATCAGGCGCACCAGATTCACCGGTCCGTTTACCCGGTACAGGTCCTCGGGGCCGAGTTCGGTCTGTTGCAGCAGGAACTCGGCCATGGCCTGGGTGCAGTTATCGGCGATTTCGAGCCTCACTGCCGCACCCAGATTGCGCTGCGGCAGTTCGCCCTGCAACGCGGTGCGCAAGTTCTTCACTTCCTCTTCGTCGACGAACAGATCGCTGTTGCGGGTAACGCGAAACTGGTAGCAGCCGCGCACGCTCATGCCCGCAAACAGCTCGGACGCGTGTTCGTGCAGTACGGAGGAGAGGAAGACGAAGCTCTGCTCCTTGCGTTGGCGCAACTCGCGCGGCAGCGCGATCATGCGCGGCAGAATCCGCGGTGCCTGCACGATGGCCGCGCGCGAAGCGCGGCCGAAGGCATCGCGCCCCTCCAGCTCCACGGCGAAATTCAGGCTTTTGTTGAACACGCGCGGAAACGGATGCGCCGGATCCAGGCCGATGGGGGTGAGCACGGGCATCATTTCGTTGAAAAAATACTGGCGGATCCAGGCGCGCTGCGCCTCGTTGAGGTCGTTGCGGCGCAGGAAGCGCACGCCGGCCTTTTCCAGTTCGGGCAGGATATGTTCGTTGAGCAGCCGGTATTGGCGCTCGACCAGCTCATGCGCGATGCGGTTGACCGCGGCAAAGACTTCGTGCGGGCTCATGCCGTCTGGCCCCGCGGCGGACAGATTGACGCGGATCGTCTCCTTCAGCTCGGCGACGCGGATCTCGAAGAATTCGTCGAGATTGCTGCTGACGATGCAAAGAAAACGCAGACGTTCGAGCAAAGGCGTGTCAGCGTCCTCGGCCTGGGCGAGCACGCGACGGTTGAACTCCAGGATGCCGATTTCCCGGTTGAGAAACAGCGCCTGCGTGGCGCCCATTGAATCTTTTTTCTTAGTTGACATGGCGTAAGCTTCGGCTTTGAATGCTGTCGGAATATTACCCGATTCGGAGAAGCGGCAACATGATTATGGTTATGTTGCTTTGCCAGGATCCCCGGAGCGACAGGACTAGCGGATCCGATGGCCGCTCCCGCCGGCGCCCGCGCCTATACGCGATTCGATGTCCAGTTGGCACAGGTTCGCACCAAATTCGTTGCGTGTCCATGTTCCCGGTGCTAAGGTAATCGCGCCATGCAATACGAGACGCTTGCCGCGGTCGACCTGGGCTCCAACAGCTTTCACCTGCAGATCGGCCGGATCGTCGATGATCAGATCTACCTGCTCGACGGCTTGCGCGAGCAGGTGCGCCTGGGCGCGGGGCTGACGCGGGACAAGCGCATCGACCGCGCCACCCAGGTGCGCGCGCTGGAAGCGCTGAGGCGCTTCTCCGACCGCTTGCGCGGCTTTCCGGCGGAAGCGGTGCGCGTCGTCGGCACCAACGCGCTGCGCGTGGCCAAGAACTCGCGCCAGTTCCTGGCCGAGGCCAAGGAAGCGCTGGGTTTCCCGATTGAAGTCATCGCCGGGCGCGAGGAAGCGCGGTTGATTTATCTCGGCGTCGCGCACAGCTTGCCGCTTAGCCGAAAAAAGCGCCTGGTGATGGACATCGGCGGCGGCTCGACCGAGTTCATCATCGGCACCGGCATGCAGCCGGAGCTGATGGACAGCCTGTACATGGGCTGCGTCAGCTACAGCCTGAAATACTTCGCCGACGGCAAAGTCGAGAAGTCCGCGTTCAAGCAGGCCGAGCTTGCGGCGAGGAGCGAGTTGCAGACCATAGTCAAGCAGTACGCGAGGCATGGTTGGACCGGGGCAGTGGGCTCGTCCGGCACGGCGCGCTCGATTGCTTCCATCCTGGAAGCCAACGGCTGGAGCGAGCACGGTATTTCGGCCGCCGGCCTGGATAAGCTCAGAAGCGCCTTCCTCAAGGCGGGCGACATCGAGCACCTGTTGCTGCCGGGGATGCGCGAGGACCGCGCGGCTATCCTTCCGGGCGGCCTGGCCATCATGTGCGCTGCGTTTGCCGAGCTTGGGATCGAACACATGAGCGTGTCGGACGCCGCGCTGCGCCAGGGCGTGCTCTACGATTTGCTCGGCCGGGTGCAAAAACACGACATGCGCGAGCTGACGGTGCGCCAGTTCATGCGCCGCTACCACGTCGATACCGCCCAAGCCGAGCGCGTGGCCGAGCTCGCGGCCAGACTGCATCGGCACATGAGCGCGACCCAAAGCGAGCCGCAGCTCGCCTGGGCCGCCTGCCTGCACGAGATCGGCATCTCCATCGCTCACAACGGCTACCACAAGCACTCGGCCTATGTCATCGCCAATGCCGACATGCCCGGTTTCTCGCGCATGGAACAGGCGCAGTTGGCGCGGCTGGTGCTTGCCCACCGCGGCAAGCTCGCTAAGCTGCAGGACCTGAGTCCCGTCCCCGGCGACTGGGCGCTGGCGTTCTGCCTGCGCCTGGCAAGCCTGTTTTGCCGCAGCCGCACCGATCCGGAGCTGCCGCAGCTTGCCTGCGAAATGACCGAAAGCGGTTTTCGACTGTTGCTGCCGGAAGACTTTCTGGAAAATCGCCCGTTGAGCGCGGCGGCGCTTGCCGATGAAGCAGACGAATGGAAATCGATCGGGCTGCGTCTGGAGGTGAAGCCGCTGCGCGACGTCTCCGCCAAAGCGGCTTGATGAGATTCGACCGCAGAGAACGCAAACAGACAAAGGCCGGTTTTCCTCCGTGCCTTCCCCCCCTTTTTCAACACCCTGTTAGAGCAAATCGGGGCTTACAACGGCCTTGAGCACGGTCTGGGTGTCGCCGTGGCGCGTGCGACCGGAAAACCACCACAGCGCGCCTTTCCTGATGGTCCAGTCGGCCGGCTCTCCCGAAAGCAGCCATGCGGCGAGGCGCCCCAGCGTAGGCTGGTGGCCGACCAGGACGACCGCTCCCGCCCGCTTGGGCCAGTTGCTCGCGGCGATAAGGTCGGCAATATCGGCTTGCACGCCGATGCGCGGCTCAGTGGTGTAGGGCGGTTCCAGCGCCGCGGCGGTTTGCTGCGCGCGCTTCGCCGGGCTGGCCAGGATGATGCGGGCGCCCGGCAGCCGCGGTTCGAGCCACGCGGCCACCTGTTTCGCCTGCTTCAGCCCTTTTTTGGTGAGGGCGCGCCCGGCGTCCGGCATCCCGTCCTCGGCGTCGGCATGACGCCATAGCAGCAGTTCAACGGTGTGGTCGGATTTGGTCTCGGTCATGGTGGTCGGCCTCCGCCATAATCTGCCTGGATTTCGATTCGGTCGCTTTCCGGGGCCAGCGCGTCAGGCCGGCCATCCGAGCAGGGTCAGCGCGCCGGCGAGCATGAAAAGCCCTGCCGCGGAGTAGCGTATCGCCTGCATCGGCAGGCGCGTCGCGAGCTTGCCGCCTATTATCACCGCTGGCGCGTTCGCAAGCATCATTCCCAGCGTCGTGCCCAGCACCACTGCCGCCAGGCTGTCGAAGCGCGCCGCCAGCGCGACCGTGGCGAGTTGCGTCTTGTCGCCCATCTCGGCGAGGAAGAATGCGATCAGCGCGGTGACGAAAGCACCGGCGCGGTGGATATGCGGATCGTCGTCGAGCGCATCCGGATGCAGCGCCCATAGGCCGAAGCCGATGAACAGGAGTCCCGTTACCCACTGCATCACGCCCGGTCCGGCAAGGTGCGCCAGCCAGGCGCCGATCGAACCAGCGAGCGCATGATTGGCAAGCGTAGCCACGAGGATGCCGGCGATGATGGCCCAGGATTGGCGCAGTCGCGCGGCAAGAACAAAGGAAAGAAGTTGAGTCTTGTCGCCGATTTCGGCGACCGCAACCAGCAAGGTCGAGGTGAGGAAGGCTTCCAAGCGAATTGGGAGGAGTGCGGAAGGTAAAACGGGTCAGCATAAGACGATTCAGCAGCTATTCTTGCCCCCGCCTTTCCTTTCGCACCTTAGGAGATTCTTACGCTTCAACGGCTGAACAAAACCACTGCAATAAATTCTTTCTTAAGGTAAATTTCTAATATCTTTGGCTAGCGCTTATGCGGGCAATCGGTCTTGATGCAATCGGCGTACAGATGCAGCGAGTGCTCGGTGATGACGAAGCCGCGCTGCTTGGCGATCTTGTTCTGGCGTTTTTCGATCTCGGCGTCGTAGAACTCCTCGACCCGCCCGCATTGCATGCACACGAGATGATCGTGATGGGTGCCTGCGTTGAGTTCGAACACGGCGCGGCCGGATTCGAAATGATGCCGTTGCAGCAAGCCGGCATGCTCGAACTGGGTCAGCACGCGATACACCGTGGCGAGTCCGGTATCGAGTCCGTCGGCGACCAGGAGCTTATATACGTCCTCCGCGGACAGGTGCCGCACTTTGCTCTTTTCGAACAGGTTGAGAATCTTGAGGCGCGGCGCGGTGGCCTTGAGGCCGATGGTGTTGAGATCTTGAGGCTTGCTCATGCGCTGATCGATGAGGACTGTGAACTGGGTTATGATATAACGTTTTATCGTCCTTGAGAACGAATTCAGCCCATGTTTTTACGCGCACTGGCTGCAATAGCCGCATTACTCCTCGTTTCCTGCGGTTCCGCGCGGCTGCCGATCCCGGGCGTCGCGCCCTATCGCATCGAAATCCAGCAGGGCAATTTCGTTTCCCAGGAGATGGTGTCGCAGTTGAAGCCCGGCATGAACAAGGATCAGGTGCGCTTTGTCCTGGGTACGCCGTTGATCACCGACAGCTTTCACGCCGACCGCTGGGATTACGTATTCCGGCGGCAAAAGGCCAATTCCAGGGAATTGGAGCAGCGCACGCTCGCGGTGTATTTCGAGGACGGCAAGCTGAAGCGTATCGGGGGTGACGTGACCCCCGCGGCTAGCACGGATGCGGCTGGGGTCAAGGCGCCCGAGGCGAAGCCGGAAGCGCAACTGGCGCCGGCGCCCGTGACGACACCGGAATCCAGGCCGGCCGTGCAAACCGCGTCGGACGCGGTAAAACCGGCGCAGGCTGCGGTCCCGGAGAAGCCCGCCGCCGCGCCGGTACCGTCCGGGGACAGCAAGCCGCAGGAAAAAGGCTGGTGGGAGCGGCTCAAGGACAAGGTCAAGTTTTGACGGGGGGCGGCATGAAAATCGCTATCGCCGGCAGCGCCGGGCGCATGGGCCGTATCCTGATCGAGGCGGTGTTGTCGGGCAAGGATTTGAAACTGTCCGCGGCGCTCGAAGTCGCGGGCAGCCCTCACATCGGCAAGGACGCGGGCGAGGCCTTCGGTAGCGCCTGCGGGGTCGCCATTAGCGCGGACTATGCGTCCGGTATCGCCGCCTCCGACTGCCTGATCGACTTCACCCGGCCCGAGGGCAGTCTGCTGCACCTGGATGCCTGCGTGAAGTCGGGCACGAACATGGTGATAGGCACGACGGGTTTCGGCGCCGAGGGCAAGCAACGCATCGTCGCCGCGGCGAACCGGATTGCGATCGTGTTCGCGCCCAATATGGCGGTGGGCGTCAACGCCGCCTTTAAAATGGCCGAGGTCGCGGCGAAAATCCTGGGCGATGCTTACGACGTGGAGATCATCGAGGCGCATCACCGGCACAAGGTCGATGCACCCTCGGGCACGGCGCTGAAGCTGGGCGAGGTGGTTGCAGCGGCGCTCGGTCGCGACCTGAAAAGCTGCGCCGTGTATGGGCGCGAGGGCGACACCGGGGAGCGCGACGCGAAGGCCATCGGATTTCACGCGATCCGCGGCGGCGATATCGTGGGCGAGCACACCGTGATGTTCGCCGGCAGCGGCGAGCGTGTCGAAGTGACGGTGCGCTCGCAAAGCCGCATGACCTATGCCGCGGGCGCGCTGCGCGCGGCGTGCTTCCTCGGCGGCAAGAGCTCGGGTCTTTACGATATGCAGGACGTGCTTGGTCTCAGGTAAGGTGCGGAAGTTGCTAGGTGGCTCGAACCACGAACAACGAATCGGGAAACCCTGTTCCGGGTTATAATTATTGCGCCTGACGGGACGGGACATTTGCAGTTCCTGTTCCGTTTCAGTATATAAATCCTGGAGTTAGCCGTGTCCTCGCCGTTCCCGCCCGCTATCCTTGCGCTCGCCGACGGGACAGTATTTCACGGCTCGGGGTTCGGCGCCGCCGGCAGCACGGTAGGCGAGGTGGTGTTCAATACCGCCATGACCGGCTACCAGGAAATCCTCACCGACCCCTCCTACTGCCGTCAGATCGTTACGCTGACCTATCCGCATATCGGCAACACCGGCATCAACCGGGAAGACCGGGAATCGGCGCAGGTGCATGCAGCCGGCCTGGTGATCCGCGACCTGCCGCTGCGCGCATCGAACTGGCGCAGCGAGCAGAGCCTCGCCGATTATCTCAAAGCCAGCAAGATCGTCGCGATCGCCGGCATCGACACGCGCAAGCTCACGCGTATCCTGCGCACCGGTGGCGCTCAGGCGGGATGCCTCATAGCCGCGGCGCAAGGCAAGGCGCTGGGCGAGGCGGACGTGTCACGCGCCCTGGCCAAGGCGCGCGAGTTTCCCGGCCTTGCCGGCATGGATCTGGCCAAGGTGGTGTCGGTGCGTGAGCGCTACGAGTGGAACGAGGGCGCATGGGAACTGGGCAAGGGTTATCGCAACATCGACAGCCATCGATTCCATGTCGCCGCGTACGACTACGGCATCAAGCGCAACATCCTGCGCCTCTTGTCCGAACGCGGCTGCAAGGTGACGGTGTTTCCGGCCGAGACCCCGGCAAAGGTGGTGTTGGCGGCCAGGCCCGACGGCGTATTTCTCTCGAACGGGCCGGGCGATCCGGAGCCTTGCACCTACGCCATCGAAGCAATAGGCGAAATCATTGCGGCCGGCATACCCACGTTCGGCATCTGCCTGGGCCATCAGTTGCTGGGCCTCGCATCGGGCGCGAAGACCATGAAAATGAAGTTCGGGCACCACGGCGCCAATCATCCGGTGAAGGACCTCGATACGGGTCAGGTGGCGATCACCAGCCAGAACCACGGCTTTACGGTCGATCCGGCGACTTTGCCAGCTAAGCTGCGGCCGACCCACGTTTCGCTGTTCGACGGCAGCCTGCAGGGAATGGCGCGCACCGACCGGCCCGCGTTCTGTTTCCAGGGCCACCCCGAGGCGAGCCCCGGCCCGCACGATATCGGCTACCTGTTCGACCGCTTCATGAAGTTGATGGAGAACAAAAAGGCATGAACCGCCAAGGACGCAAAGGTCTTAGGGGATCTCTAAACATTGTCATTCCGAGCGAAGCGAGGAATGACAGAATTGAGACTATTGGAGATGTTCATAACCTCGTTCCGCTTGTTCTCGCCGTGCCTCGCGTCCCTGGTGCCTGATCTCTAATGCCAAAACGCACCGACATCCGCAGCATACTGATCATCGGCGCCGGCCCGATCATCATCGGCCAGGCCTGCGAGTTCGACTATTCCGGCGCGCAAGCCTGCAAGGCGCTGCGCGAGGAGGGCTACAAGGTCATCTTGGTCAACTCGAATCCGGCGACCATCATGACCGATCCGGACATGGCCGACGTCACTTACATCGAGCCGGTGAACTGGCAGATGGTGGAGACTATCATCGCGAAGGAGCGCCCCGACGCGCTGCTCCCGACCATGGGGGGGCAGACCGGCCTGAACTGCGCGCTCGACCTGGCCAAGCACGGCGTCCTGGAAAAATACGGCGTGGAAATGATAGGCGCCTCGCGCGAAGCCATCGACAAGGCCGAGGACCGGGAGAAATTCAAGCAGGCGATGAAATCGATCGGCCTGGAGTGCCCGCGCTCCATGCTCGCGCACAGCATGGAAGAGGCGTTGCAGGTGCAGGCTGCCATCGGCTACCCGGTGGTGGTCCGGCCCTCGTTCACCCTGGGCGGTTCCGGCGGCGGCATTGCGTATAACCGCGAGGAGTTCGTCGCGATCTGCGAGCGCGGGCTGGACGCCTCGCCGACCAGGGAGCTGCTGATCGAGGAATCGGTGATCGGCTGGAAAGAGTTCGAGATGGAGGTGGTGCGCGACAAGTCCGACAACTGCATCATCATCTGCTCGATCGAGAACTTGGATCCGATGGGCGTGCACACCGGCGACTCGATTACCGTGGCGCCGGCGCAGACGCTGACCGACAAAGAATACCAGATCATGCGCAATGCCTCGATCGCGGTGTTGCGCGAGATCGGGGTGGAAACCGGCGGCTCCAATGTGCAGTTCGCCATCAATCCGGCCGACGGCAAGATGGTGATCATCGAGATGAACCCGCGCGTGTCGCGCTCCTCGGCGCTCGCCTCCAAGGCCACCGGCTTTCCCATCGCCAAGGTGGCGGCCAAGCTTGCCGTGGGCTATACGCTGGACGAACTCGCGAATGAAATCACCGGCGGCGCGACGCCGGCCTCGTTCGAGCCGAGCATCGATTACGTCGTCACCAAGATCGCGCGCTTCGCGTTCGAGAAATTTCCGCAGGCAAACAGCCGCCTTACCACGCAGATGAAATCGGTGGGCGAGGTGATGGCCATCGGGCGCACCTTCCAGGAGTCGTTGCAGAAGGCATTGCGCGGCTTGGAGACCGGAGCCGACGGCCTGGACGAGAAGACCACCGACCCGGAGGTACTCGAGACCGAACTCGGCGATCCCGGTCCGGAGCGCATCTGGTACGTGGCCGATGCCTTCCGTTGCGGCCGCTCCTTCGATCAGATTCAGGGCGATACACACATCGATCCCTGGTTCCTCGCGCAGATCGAGGATCTGGTGCGGCAGGAACGGGAGCTGAAAGGCAAGCGCCTGGAAGACATCGACGCCCCGGCGCTGCTTACCCTCAAGCGCAACGGTTTTTCCGACCGGCGTCTCGCCACCCTGCTTGCCGCGAACGAGCGCCAGGTGCGCGAGCGCCGCCATGCCCTGCGCGTGCGGCCGGTGTACAAGCGAGTGGATACCTGCGCCGCGGAATTCGCGACTAATACCGCCTACATGTACTCTACCTACGAGGAAGAGTGCGAAGCGAATCCTACTGCGCGCAGGAAGATCATGGTGCTTGGTGGCGGCCCCAACCGCATCGGCCAGGGCATCGAGTTCGACTACTGCTGCGTTCACGCTGCGCTGGCGCTGCGCGAGGACGGCTACGAAACCATCATGGTCAACTGCAACCCGGAGACGGTTTCGACCGATTACGACACTTCCGACCGCCTCTACTTCGAGCCGCTCACGCTGGAGGATGTGCTCGAGATCGTGGACAAGGAACAGCCCTGCGGCGTGGTGGTGCAGTACGGCGGGCAGACGCCATTGAAGCTCGCGCGCGACCTGGAGGCGAACGGCGTGCCCATCATCGGCACCAGCCCGGATATGATAGACGTGGCCGAGGA
>Ga0082335_1004399_pt1 | contig 21239 bp, 19 predicted proteins | sample Subgrocontami58m_FD_72375 | JGI IMG/M metagenome (GOLD analysis project Ga0082335, IMG submission 72375) | Subsurface groundwater microbial communities from S. Glens Falls, New York, USA - GMW37 contaminated, 5.8 m (SPADES assembly) (version 2) ...
GGGGGGGCGATGGAGGACCTCGGTGTCGCCCTCTCGTTCGTTTCCCCCTCCGCCGGCCTGCTCCGCCCGACGCCTGCCGCGAACGACTCGCTCGCCCGCTTCGTCGGGTCGAGCCCCGAGCGGCTCGTCGCGTTCGCGACCGTCGATCCGCGGGATCCGGGCGCGGCGGCCGAGATCGAGCGCTGCCTCGACGAGCACGGCATGGCCGGCGTCAAGCTCCACCCGTGGCTGCAGGGCTTCTCGGCGCACGAGCCGGGGCTCGACGCGGTCTGCGAGGTCGCGGGGCGCCGCGGCGTGCCGGTCCTCTTCCACGACGGGACGCCGCCGTTCTCGACGCCGCTCCAGCTCGCGTCGCTCGCAAAGCGCCATCCGGGGACGATCGTCGTCCTCGGCCACGGGGGGCTGCACGACCTCTGGCGCGAGGCGATCGCGGCGGTGGAAACGACGCCGAACGTCCACCTCTGCATGTGCGCCACGCCGCCCTACGCGATGCGCGCGATCGTCGAGCGCTGCCCGCTCGACAGGCTCCTCTTCGGTACCGACGCGGGTCTCGTGCCGGAGGTCGTGCAGCGGTATGTGACGCTGCGGATCCGGCAGCTCGACGGGCTCGGGCTGACCGAGGAGCAGCGGCGGGCGATCCTCGTCGAGAACCCCAGGCGGCTGCTTGCCGGAGCGGTCGCGTGATCGACGTCCACACGCATGTGCCGACGCACCGGGAGGCGGTCCCGCCGGATGAGCTCGTCCAGAACAGCGCGTGGCGGCCGGACCGGGTGGTGGCCGCGACCACCTGCTGGGAGGACTACGACCGCGCGCTCGCGGATGTCGAGGTCTCGATCGCGTTCACGATCGCCCGCGACCGGAGCCGGGTCGACCGGGAGCTGAACGACGCCGTTGCGGCGTTCGTCGGCGCCGCGCCCGATCGCCGGATCGGCTTCCTCTCGGTTCATCCCGAGGTCGAGGGCGCGGAGGACGAGCTCGAACGGTGCAGAAGCGATCTCGGTCTCAAGGGCGTCAAGCTCGGGCCGAACTACCAGGACTTCGACCCACTCGGCCCCGCAGCGCTGCGGATCTACGCGCTCGCGGAGCGCCACGGCCTGCCCATCCTCTTCCACCAGGGCGCGTCGCCGGTCCGGGATGCTCCGCTGCGCTTCGCACACCCGCTCGTCATGGACGAGGTCGCGATCCGCTTCCCCGAGCTGCGAGTCGTGATGGCACACATGGGCCATCCGTGGCAGCGGGACACGATCGTCACGATCCGGAAGCACCCGCACGTGTACGCGGACGTCTCCGGCCTCTTCTACCGGCCGTGGTCGTTCTACGAGGGGATGCGCCTCGCAACGGAGTGGGGCGTGCTCGGCAAGCTGCTGTTCGGCTCCGACTTCCCGATCGCCACACCGGCCGAGACGGTCGCCGGGCTCCGTGCCGTCAACGCGCCGATCGCCGGTACGGGGCTCCCGCCCGTGCCGCTCGACGCGGTCGAGGAGATCATCGAGCGGGACCCGCTCCCGCTGCTCGGCCTCGACCGGCCCTAGAGAAGTCCGAGGCGTGCTCGCGCCCGCGAGCAGCGGTGGCACACCCGGTCGGCGCAGAGGAGCGCCGCCGGATCGGCCTGCAGCAGCCGGACGGTCTCCTCGATGACCGCGCGGCCGGGGACGAGTTGGGCGAGCGCGCGGCCGACCTGACCGTCGCGGACGGCGCTCCGCTCGCGCAGCCCGCGCTCGACGACGCCGAACGCGCGGCTGCAACCGGGGAAGCGGTCGTACGAGACCCGCCTTGCCGGGCCGCCCGCCACGACGACGTCCGCCTCGGTCGGCCAGGACGGGTCGAACGGGATGTCGAGGTACGTCGCGCCCGCGTGGAACTCCCCGACGTGGACGGTGGTGTTCGACGTGTGCCCCGCTCCCAGCAGCAGCACGAGCCCGTCTGCCGCGGCGAGCCGGTCGAGCGGGCTGCCCTCGGCCGTCGCCGGGAGCAGCTCGTGCCCCTCGCAGAGCTCCGCGGCGCCGCGCCCGAGCGCGGCGACCGAGTAAAACGGGTGCAGCGACCGAACAGCCTCCGGCCGCCGGCGGAGCGCCTCCGCGACCGCCCCCGTCCGGCTGGGTGTCTCCGCGGGGTCGAAGCTGCGGTTGTCATAGCTGAACGCCGGCACGAGCACGAGCCCGTCCCCGCCGACTGCCTCGAGCAGCGAGTCCACGACGCCTTCGGGCCCTCGCTCGACCCGTCCGACGCTGCGCAGCGAGGAGTGGACGAGAACGCGGCTCCCGGAGCCGAGGCCGAGCGCCCGGAGGTCGTCGGCGAGCACGGCCGCCGTGAGCTCGGCGGCGCTCACAGCCCGAGCAGGCGGGTCAGGGTGCCGCCGAGCATCGCGGCGCGGACCGCCTCTCCGAGCGGCGCCTCGCTCACGCGCGCGAGCTCGATCGCCGGCTCGGCGAACGGCGCATCGGTCGTGAAGACGATCCGGCCGCCCAGCGTGTCGGGGTCGCCGGCTGCGACGGCCGTCGGCCACTCGACGTAGGCGCTGTCCGCGTAGACGTTCGGCGCGAGCGCGAGCGCGACGGGCCCGTCGCGGGAGAAGTCGGTCGCGCCGCTCTTGCCCATCAGGAAGCTCCCCTCCGGGAAGCGTGCCGCGAGCCAGGCGAGCTGGAGCGGCAGCGAGTGCGGCGGCGTGCCGGTGCGCACGTACACGGGCCAGCCGGCTTCGACGGCGAACGCGACGAGCGGGTCGACGAGACCGTCGAGCAGGTCGAAGCCCTGGAGAGCGGGATCGAGCTTGAGCGCGCGGGCGCCGGCGGCGTGCGCGCGACGCAGCTCCTCGACCGCCTCCGCGCCGAGCCACGGCGACGCCACGGCGTACGGCAGCAGGCGCCCGTCCGAGCGGATCGCCGCCGCAGCCGTCAGCTCGTTGCCCGCACGGTTGCGAAGCGGGATCAGCGGCTCAGGCGGCGCCACCAGCGCGCGGTCGATCTCCAGCCGGTGCATCGTCTCGAGCAGGCGCTCGACGCCGAGCGCGGCGTCGCGGCTCTCGCCGATCGTGACGTGCCCGTCGACGACCAGCGTCATGCGACCGCGACCGCCTTCCTGAACGCTGCCGCTGCTGCCCGGAACGCGTCGAGGCCGGCGTCGGGGACGAGGGACAGGTTGTAGAGCGCCAGCCCCTCGGCGCCCGCGGCGGCCAGCCGCTCGGCGTCGGCCGCGAGAGCCGCGGAGGAGCGCTGCGGCGTCCAGTTCGTCGAGGCGGTCGCCTGACGCCCGCCGGCGAGCGCCCGCAGCCCGGCGAAGCGGGCAGCGAGCTCCTCGCCCTGCAGCGGCCCGCAGCCGAGGAGGAGGGCATCGGCGCCGGCGACGGCTTCGGGAGTGAGACCCTGGAGTGCCGCCTGCGCGGGAGCTCCCGCGCCGAAGACGCGCAGAAGGCTGGCCTCCCCGTGCACCGCGGCCGCGGTCGCCTCGACGAGACGCGCGACGCCGCGGGCCCGCGCGTGCACCAGCTCCGCGGCGACCCCGTCGTCGCCCGGGCCGGGATCGGAGAAGGGCGGTCCGGCGGCGGCCCGCGCCCGCGCCTGGAGCGCGGCGGCGCCCGCCCCGACCAGGGAGCGGCACGCCTCGCAGAAGCACTGGCTCCCGAGCAGCTTCGCCTCCTCCGACAAGGGCGCGAGCGCCAGCGTGAGCGTGTACGACGGCTCCCACGCGGGGTAGAGGCCCGCCTCGAGGTCGATCGCTTCGGGGCCGAGCTGCGCCGCGACATCGGCCGCGAGGGCGGCGACGTACTCGACCGCCTCCGGCGCGGATGGGCAGAGGCTGTGGCCCGACAGTGACCCGTCGAGGGTTCGCGCGGCCGCCTGCGGGTGTCCGGCCGCCAGCCCCTCGTGATGGAGGCCGACGAGCCAGGCGCGGAAGCGCAGGCCGGACCGGTCGCAGGCCTCGCGGAAGCGCACGACGGCCTCCCGCAGCTCGCGCGGCGCGGTCGCAACGGGCGCGAGGGCTCCATACCGCTCCCGGTTCGGCTCGAAGTAGACCGCGGTGCCGGCGAGAACGCTGACGCGACGCTGCCGGGGGAACACGCGCCGTGCGCGGTGGTACACGAGCGCCATGCTCACCGCGTCGCAGCCGAGCTCGAGCACCTGGGCCGCGAGCTCGTCGGGGCCCGCCGCCTCGAGCTCCTCCGGGTAGACGAAGACCTGCACGCCGGCGTTCACGACGAGAACCTCCGGCGCACCTCCGCGCTCAGCTCGACGCCGAGCCCGGGGCCGTCCGGGAGTGTCGCAACCACACCGTCGATCGGCACCGGCGTCGTGAGCGTCACGTCCTCTTCGTAGAAGTGGTGGCCGATGATCCCGCACGGCAGCGCCCCGAGCCGCTCGCAGGCGCACGCGACGTGGATCTGCGCCGCGGCGCCGACCCCCATCTCGCCGTTCGAGCCGATCACGACGTCGAGACCGAGCTCCACCGCCAGGCGGGCCGTCTCGACGGCCCGCTCGAGCCCTGAGCTCTTGCCGACGTAGACGCTGACGATGTCGGCCGCCTGCTCCCGCGCGATGGCGCTCACGTCGTCGGCGGAATACACAGACTCGTCGGCGACGACGGGGAGACCGAGCGCGCGGACCTCGCGCATCCCCGCGAGATCCCCGGCGCGAACGGGCTGCTCGATGAACGCGAGCGCGAGCTCTCGCAGGCGGGGGACGGTCTCGAGCGCGACGGGGCGCGGCCAGCCGCCGTTTGCGTCGGCGCCGATCGACGCGTCGGTGCCCGCGAGCTGCCTGAGGAGCGCGACACGGGCGACGTCGGTGTCGGGATCGCGGCCGACCTTGACCTTGAACGAGCGGAAGCCCAGGCCGGCTGCGGTCTCGTAGGCGGCGCGGAGATCGTCGCCGTCGCCGCTCAAGGAGATCTTGACGGGGACCTCGCGCCGGAACGGCCCGCCGAGGAGCTGCGCGACCGGCAGGTCGAGCGTCCGGCCGAGCGCGTCCCAGAGCGCGGTGTTGACGCCGGCCTTCGTGAACCAGTTGCCGCGCACGACGCGGTCGAGCTCCGTCGAGTGGGCGGCGATCGGCTCGAGCGGGCGGCCGCGGAGCAACGGCCCGAAGACGTCGCGAACGAAGTGCGTCGCGGTCACGGCATCCTCGCCGCTCCAGGCGGCGGTGGCGCTCACCTCCCCGTAGCCCTCGACGCCGTCGCTCGTCGTGACCCTGACGAGGACGAACGACGAGGCGTCGTGAACCGTGCGGGCGCCGCGCACCGCGAGCGCCGGCTTCGCGTGGGCGTGCACCGTCGTCGTCTCGACGGCGGCGATGGTCGGCCCGGCGCTAGCGGGCATCGAGGCTCGCCACCGCCTCGAACGCGGCCGCAACAGCGGCCACGCAGGCCGCGAGCGCCCGCTCGCCGCGTTCGGCGGATGCCTCGTCCGGGCGGTCGGTGAAGCCGTGGAGCTCCGCCCAGCGTCCGGGCTCGCCGACCACGAGCCCCCGAAGCCGCGTCCGTGCCGCGCCGCCGGGCGACGGGACGGCCCGGTCTGGCCGGGCGCGGTCGGGGTCGAGGGCGAGCACGAGCGAGGTTTCGAAGTCGCCCGCATGGCCGCGGGGCGGCGCGTCGAGCACCGCTGGATCGACGAGCTCCGAGAAGAGCGCGGTCGCCGCGACCAGGCCATGCTCGCGAGAGGCCTCCGAGACGGCGATCGCACAGGCCGCCGCGTTGCCGCCGTGACCGTTCAGGACGAAGACGCGCCGGCACCCGGCGCGCGCGGCCGACGCCAGCAGGTCGGCGAGGACGAGCTGGAAGGTCGAGATGCGGAGCGACAGCGTTCCGCCGAACGGCAGGTGATGGTCGGAGCCGCCGTACGCGAGCGTCGGCGCGACGAGGATCGTCGCCGGGCGCGCGGCGGCGGCCGCGGCGCGCAGCGCGACCTCCGTCACGAGGAACGCGTCCGTCCCGGTCGCGAGATGCGGGCCGTGCTGCTCGGTGGAGCCGACGGGCACGACGAGCAGCGCGTCGGGCGCCAGTGCGGCGATCTCCTCCCGCGTGAGCGCGTCCCAGTGGCGAACGTCGCTCATGACGCCTCTCGAGACGCCTCGGCCAGCAGGCTCTCCGCCGACTGCGGGAAGTGGCACGCAACCTGATGCCCTGAGGCCACGGTCTGCAGGGGCGGATCGACCGTCTGGCAGACGGAGCGACGCCCGAGCGGGCATCGCGGGTTGAAGCGGCAACCGGACGCGAGGGTGTCCGACGCCGGAGCCTCGCGCAGGACGACGCCTGCTGTCTGCTCCACCCCCGGTGAGGGCGGCGACGACGCAAGCAGCGCATGCGTGTACGGGTGGCGCGGGCTCTCGAAGAGGTTCTCCCGCGAGCCGAGCTCGACGATCCGGCCGAGGTACATCACGGCAATAGTGTTGGCCATGTAGCGCACGACGGCCAGGTCGTGGGTGACGAAGAGATACGTGAGCGAGAACCGCTGCTGCAGATCGCGGAGGAGATTGAGGATCTGCGCCTGGATCGAGACGTCGACCGCCGAGACTGCCTCGTCGAGCACGACGAAGCGGGGATGGAGGGCCAGAGCACGGGCGATGCTGACCCGCTGGCACTGTCCACCGGAGAGGTGGCGGGGGTGCGCGGGAGCGTGCTCGGGACGGAGACCGACGAGCTCGAGCAGCTCGGCGACCCGCCGGCTCCGCTCGGCGCGTCCGAGCGACGGCTCGTGCACGACCAGCGGGAACGAGATGATCTGCTCGACGGTCTTGCGCCTGTTCAGCGAGGCGTAGGGATCCTGGAACACGATCTGCATCTCGCGGCGCAGCCGGCGGAGCTCGCTCGGCGTGCTCGCGAACACATCCGTGCCGTCGAAGACGACGCGGCCCGATGTCGGCTTGTCGAGCCGGAGCAGCAGCCGGGCCAGCGTCGACTTGCCCGATCCCGACTCGCCGACGAGCCCGAGCGTCTCGCCGCGTGCGAGCTCGAGCGACACGTCGTCGACCGCGCGGATGACGCGCCCCGAGCGCCTGCGGCCGGGACGGAAATGCCGGCTGATGCTCTCGACGGTGATCAGGGAGTCCCGATCGAGGTCCGCGACCGTCACGGCCCTTCGCCTCCGATCGGGAAGTGGCATTCGGTCATGTGGCCTGCGACGTCGACGGGGCCGGGAGCCTCGCTCGTGCAGACGTCCTGTGCCCTGGCACAGCGGGGATGGAACGGGCATCCGCTCGGCAGCTCGTGCGGCGAGGGCGGCTGCCCTCCGATCGCGGCGATCGGCGTGGTGACATCCCGGTCGAGGTGGCAGATCGACTCGAGCAGCGCCTCGGAGTACGGATGGGTCGGATGCTGCAGGACGGACGCCGCACCACCGCTCTCGACGAATCGTCCGGCGTACATGACGTGGATGTCGTCGCAGAACGACGCTGCGAGACCGAGGTCGTGCGTGATCAGGATCACGCCCATCTGCCGCTCCGCGACGATCTGCGCGAGCATGTCCATGATCCGCGCCTGTGTGGTCACGTCGAGCGACGTGGTCGGCTCGTCGGCGATCAGCACATCCGGGTTCGCGCAGATCGCCATCGCGATCACGACGCGCTGGCGCATGCCCCCTGAGAATTCGTGCGGATAGTCGTCGACTCGCCGCTCGGGCTGCGGCAAGCCGACGTCCCGGAGCAGCTCGATTGCGCGGTCGCGCGCTTCCCGGCGGCCGACACGGTCGTGAGCGGAGATCGCCTCCATCACCTGGTAGCCCACGGACTGCAGCGGATTGAGCGAGGACATCGGATCCTGGTAGATGAGCGAGATCTTCCCTCCGCGCAGGCCGGCCATCTCGCTCTCCGGGAGCCGTGAGACCTCCCGCCCGCGGAGGTAGACGTCGCCTGCGGCGATGCGGGCTCGTGGCGGCAGCAGCCGCATGAGCGAGAAGGCGGTGAGCGACTTCCCGCTTCCGGACTCGCCGACGATGCCCGTGCGCTGCCCCGATCTGACCTCGAACGACACGCCGCGGACAGGGCGTATCGACGCGCCGTGCCCGACGGCGATCTCCACCTCGAGCCCGCGCACCGCGAGCACGGTCTCCGTCAGCCTGTCGGTCGCCGCGACGGTCATGACCGGGCCGGGTCGAGGACTTTCTGCAGGTTGTCGCCCAGGATGTTCAACGCCAGCACCGCCACCAGGATCACGATGCCGGGGAAGATCGGGTAGGAGTAGGAGCTGTAGAGGTTCGAGTAGCCCTGGTTGAGCAGCGTCCCCCACGACGTCTCGGGCGGCTGGACGCCGAGCCCGACGAAGCTCAGGCTCGCCTCGACGAAGATCGCCTCGGCGACGACGAGGCTGGCACGCGCCAGCAGCACCGGCAGGGCGTTCGGCAGCAGCTCCCGCGCCACGATGCGCCAGCTCGATGCGCCGACCGAGACCGCGGCGACGTAGTACTCGGAGCGAAGCTCGACGAGCAGCGTGGAGCGCGCCAGCCTCGCCGTCGCGGGCGCGAAGAGGAGGCCGAGGATGATGATGAGGTTCAGGATCGACGCCCCGAACGCCGCGACGAGCACGAGGCCGAGCAGGATCACCGGCAAGGCCATCACGGTGTCCGCGACGCGCATGAGGATCTCCCCGATCCACCCCTCCCGGAACGCGGCCACGAAGCCCCACACGACGCCGAGGAGCATCGCGATCGCCGTCGCCGCCGCGGCGACGGTCAACGACGTCTGCCCGCCGTACAGGACGCGGGTCAAGATGTCGCGACCGAGCTCGTCGGTTCCGAACGGGTGCGCCCACGACGGCGCCCCGAACAGCCTGTCGTAGTCCGTCGCCGTCGGTGCGTACGGGGCAAACAGCGGCGCACCGATGGTCGCCGCGACGATCAGCCCGACGACCAGGCCGGCGAGGGCGGCCTGCGGTCGGCGCAGGAGCCGCCAGCCGGCGGACTCCCTGCGCTCGAGGCCAGGGCCCTCGAGGGAAACGACCTCGGGCGCGTTGCTCATGAGGACGTCTCGGTGCGTAGACGGGGGTCGACGAAGCCGAGCAGCACGTCCACGAGCAGGCTCGTGACGATGAAGGCGGCGGCCGCGAGCAGAACGAGCGCCTGGAGCACGCCGTAGTCCCGCTGGAAGACCGAGTCCACGAGCAGCGACCCGAGACCCGGCCGCGCAAAGACGTATTCGACGATCACCGCTCCGCCGACGAGGTGGGCGACGATGATGCCCGCCGCGGTGATGGCCGGGATGGAGGCATTCGGGAGCTCGTGGCGGACGACGACCTGCCTGCGCAGGAGCCCCTTGCCCTTCGCAGTCCGCACGAACGACGCGGACGCGATCTCCATGAGGGAGGCTCGGAGGATCCGCATGATGGTCGCGGCGACTCCGATCCCGAGGGTGATCGAGGGGAGGAGCGCGGTTCTCACGCTCGTCACGGGGTCCTTCAGGAAGGACACGTGACCCTGGGTCGGCAGCAGGTTCAGCTCGACGCCGAGGACGATGATCAGCACGATCCCGATCACGAACGTCGGGATCGCGATGCCGACGGCCGCGAAGCCGGAAAGAGCCCAGTCGAGAAAGCGATTCGGCCAGATCGCGCCGGCGACGGAGGCCGGCACTGCGATGAGGATGCCGATCAGCATCGCCATGATCGCGAGCTCGAGCGTTGCGCCGACTCGCTGCTCGATCAGCGTCGTGACCGGAAACTGGCTGAAGTACGAGCTCCCGAAGTCGCCATGCGCGATGCCCGCGATCCAGCTGACGTACTGCTCCGGAATCGACTTGTCGAGCCCGAGCTGACGCCTGATCGACGCGAGGGTCTCGACGTCGACCTCCTTGATCGTCCCTCCGAGCTTGGTGATCGTCGGATCGCCCGGAATGACCCTCATCAGGAGGAAGATGAGGATCGAGCTGAGGAAGAGCAGACCGACGCTGCTGACGACGTGCCTGAGGACGTACTTGAACATCGACGCTCAGGTCCGGGCTCGGGGGTGGCCCGCGAGCGGGCCACCCCCGACGCGCCTGTTACCCGGAGACCTTTGCTTCCTCGAGATGAACATTGCCCTGCGCATCCTCCCACGCATTGGAGACGCGCTTCTGAACAGCGACGATGTTCGTCTGGTGCGCGATCACCATGACCGGTGCGTACGCGCTGAAGATCTGCTGCATCGTGTCGTAGACCTTCTGCCGTTCCGTGAGGTCCTTGACGCCCGGAGCCTTTGCGGCCCAGAGCTCGAAGGTGTTGTTCTTCCAGTTGCACTCGCACGACCCGAACTGCCCCTGCTTCATGGCGAACGTGGGGTTCGGAGGCATCGAGAAGTAGTTCCCGATGATCGTGTTGGGATACTTCTTCCCGGCGGGGAAGAACTTCGAGAGCCACGTGCTGACGTCGCTCCGCTGGATCGACAGGTTCAGCCCGATCTTCTCGAGGTCCTGCTGGAGGATCTGGGCCATCGTGATCCATTCGTCGCGCCGGCCGGCCAGCGCCCAGAACGTGAACGTCGTGCCGGGCTTGACCCCCGCAGCATCGAACAGCTGCTTGGCCTTGGCGAGATTGAACGTGTAGGGCTTCAGCTTCTTGTTGTAGGCGGAGCTGGTCGCACTGATCAGCGAGTTCCCGAGCGACGGCGTCGCGAGACCGGAGAACGCCGCCTTGTTCATCGTCACCCGGTCGATCGCGTACGAGAGCGCCTGCCGGGCGCGGACGTCGTCGAAGGGCGGGGACGTCGTGTCGAGCTCCCAGACGTGCGCGCCCGAGACACCCTTCGGCTGGAGGAAGTACGTGCCCCCCGACTGCAATGCGGCGACGTCGGTCGGGCGGACCTGCCAGATCATGTCGAGGTTGCCCGCCCTGAAGTCGGTCACCATCGCGGTGGGATCCGGCTCGCGGACGAACTGGATCTTCTGCAAGCAGGCTTTCCCTCCGAAGTGGAAGGGATTCGGCACGAGCGTGAGCGACTGGTTGGGGACGAAGTCGCTGACCTTGTACGGCCCCGTGCCTGTTCCGCTCTTGGCGAGGTTCGCGACGTCGCTCGTGTCGCTCATCTTGATGTCGACGAGAGCGTTCGGGAGGAGTGCGCTCGGGCTGCCGAGCTTGATGCGCAGCCGGTACGGGTTGAGAGCACGCACCGACCGGATGTCCTTGGCGTTCGCCCGCTGCTGCGACGGCACCTTCGGGTCGAGCACGCGAAGGATGTTCGCGCGGACGTCGTCGGCTGTGAACTGCCGGCCGCTGGAGTACTTGACGTCCTTGCGGAGGTTGAACCACCAGGTCTTCAGGTCAGCCGACGAGCTCCACGAGGTGGCCAGGTCGGGAACGACGTCCATGTTCCGGTCGTACCGGGTCAAGCCGTTGTACAGCAGCGTCTGCAGCGGCGCCTGGCCGGCGAAGTTGATCGTGTTGGGATCGAGCTGCGACACGCCGGCGCCCGCGATGCCGTACATGATCGAGCCCTTGGACGACGTGCAGCCTGTCGCGGCGACACGCTGCGCGGCGGTCGGGGCCGAGCCCGCGGCGGACGGCAGGGTCGCGGCGGCAGTCGTGGCGAACAGCGCGAGCAGTGCCACGACCAGCACCTTCTTGGTCACGGACATGGAGCCTCCTTGGCGGTGATGACGGAGCGAGAAAGTCGAGCGGTTCACGTCTGATTCTTTGCGGCGAGGGTGGTGAGCGGGTCTGCCGGTCCGACGCACGGGATGCCGAGGCCTGACGTCCTCGGCCCGGACTGGACGATCCCGGGCCCGAGACGGCGGAGCCATTCGAGCGCGACGGCCGCCCGGTGCACCTTCTCGCGGGCGATCGCGCAGGCTTCACCCACGAGGTGATCGCCCGACGGGTAGAGCGCGCGCGAGTTCCGGAGCCCGAACTTGGCGTACAGCGGCGCCCCGGCCGACACGAGATCCGCGATCTCGTTGCCGCGGACGACGCCCCCGAGGCTGTCCGGCGACTCGACGTACAGGTCGAGCGGCATGCGCGTGACGCCGCGCATCTCTGCGAGCTCGGTCAGCGTGACGTCCGACGGGATGTTTGCCGTTGTCGCTCCGAGACGCTCCAGCACGAGCAGCGATGCCGGATTCGACGGTGCGATCGCGACCGAGATCTTCCAGGAGCAGTCCGTGGGGAGCTCGCCCGCCGCCTGCATGTCGACCAGGAGCGTGAGGAGCCCGTGGTCGGCGATGAGGAAGCTCCTGATGCCGGCCTCGACTGCGCGCGCGACGTCTTCGATCGCGTACGAGAGCTGTCGCAGCCCCCGCAGCTGGCCGAACTGCGCGGAGCCGTCAGAGGAGCGGGCGTGGGCGCCGACGCCGAACCCTTCGCGGGGGCCGACGAAGAGCGACACCTCGAGCCCGGCCTCGGCCCCGAGTGCGGCCATGTCGCGGAGCTCGACCTCGGTGAGCAGCATCGCCCCGCTGCCTTGCGAGACCCGGTTGACGACGACGTCGTGCTCAAGGGCGGCGGCGAGCACGGCCTCGAGCACCTGCGGCCCTTCGACGCTCGGGATCTCGATCCGGAAGTGGGCGCCGTCGGGAAACCGTGCCGCGCTCGCCGGGGGTCCGGGCGTGCCCGTGGGCGAGAGTGACGTGCGCTCGAAGACCGGGTCGGACTTCAACTGGCCCCGCTCAAGCGTTCGTCTCGTTCGAAGATTCGGTTCTGCACGGCCGCGCGATCTTTCATCCTAGCCCGCCCGGAGTCAAACGAGGTCGCACGACACGGATCCGGACGGTGCTACCGCCTTCGGCACGTCGCGCGGCTGTCAGGCCAGGAGGTCGAGCGCCGCTTCCGGCTGCTTGAAGGGCGGGATGACGTAGATCCCGGCCGCCTTCTCACGCGCCTCGGCGACGAGCGCGCGCGCCAGCTCGAGGCCCACGTCGATCGCATCCGCGCCGGCCTCCCGCATCCGCTCCTGCACGGCGTCGGGCACCACGATCCCCGGCACCTCGTTGTGCACCCGGACTGCGGTCTGGTGGCTCCGCAGGGGCCAGATCCCGATGAGCAGCGGGATCGGTGAGCTGCCGCCGAGCCGCGCGAGGAACCGGTCGAGGTACGAGAGGTCGAACAGCGCCTGCGTCATCGCGAACCGCGCGCCCGCGGCGATCTTCTGCTCGAAGCGGCGCAGCTCCTCGTCCAGGTCGTCGGCAGAGGGGTTGACGGCGACGCCGGTGAAGAACGACGTCGGCGCCTCGATTGCCTTGCCGGCGTAGTCCTCGCCGCGGTTCATGCGCTCGATCACGCCCACGAGGCCGATCGAGTCGACCTCGTAGACGCCGCGCGAGCCCGGGTAGTCGCCGATGTGCGGCGGGTCGCCCGTGACCGCGAGGATGTTGCGGACGCCCTCGGCGTGCGCCCCGAGCAGGACGGATTCCAGGCCCATCACCGTCGTGTCACGCGGCGTGACGTGCGGGATGGTCTCGATTCCGCACTCGCGCTCGATCGACACCGCGGCCATGAGTGCGCTCATGCGGGCGCGCGCCATCGGGTTGTCGTTGATGTCCACGAAGCCGACGCGGCCCGATCGCTCGAGCCTGCGTGCGACGGCGAGCATCGCATCGTTCGTCCCGCCTTTGGGAGGGTCGAGCTCGACGGAGACGACCCAGTCGCCCGAGCGCAAGGCCCGGGCGAGCGCGGTCTCAGGCGCGAGCGCGGCTGCCGGGGCGGCGAGCTCGCGCGCTGCGATCTCGAACGGGGCGCTCGGTACGCGCTCCTCTTCCAGCGCCGAGCGGATGGCGGCGATCTGCTGCGGGGTCGTTCCGCAGCAGCCGCCGATGATCCGCGCGCCGAGCGTCTGCGCATGCGCCGCGAACTCGGCGAAGTACTCGGGGCTCGAATGCGGGTAGATGACGCGACCCCCCGAGATGCTGGCGAGGCCGACGTTCGGCAGCGCCGCGAGCGGTGGCCCGCTCGACCCCATGGCTGCCAGCGCGACGAGCGCCGCATGTGGGCCGGCACCGTGGTTCGTCCCGATCGCGGCCAGGCCGAGCGGCGCCAGCCGGGCCGCCGCCGCGCCCGCGGTGACGCCGCCGGGCGTCTCGGCGTCCTCGTCGAACGTGAGCAGGGCGACGATCGGAAGCGAGGAGACGCTGCGCACCGCCTCGACCGCGGCGACCAGCTCGTCGAGGTCGAAGAACGTTTCGACGAAGAAGACGTCCACACCGCGGCCTTCGAGGATGCGGGCCTGCTCGGCGAAGATCGCGACATGGTCGACGGCCTCGCCCTCCTCGAGCTCGCCCAGCGGGCCGACCGCGCCGGCGATGAAGATCTCCTTGCCGGAGACCTCCCGCGCCTCGCGGGCCAGCTTGACGGCAGCCGAGTTGATCGTCTCCAGCTCGTCGTCGAGGAAGCGGGAGGCGAGCTTGCGGCGGTTGGCGCCGAAGGTGTTCGTCTCGATCAGGTCCGCGCCGGCTGCGATGAAGCTGAGGTGTAGGTCGACGACGGCTTCCGGGGCGCGCAGGTTGGCCTCTTCGGGGCAACGCAGGCGGGGAACGGCACCCGACAGCAGGGCTCCCATGCCGCCGTCGGCGACGATCGCGGGCCCGCGCCCGAGGCGTTCGAGGAACCGGCTGGACACGCCGAGACTCTACCCCTGCCTCTGGACCGCCCAGCGGGGCGGCCGAGTGAAGCGCGGCGGTGAACCCCGAACGAGTGAGCCGTCAACCCAAAACGGGTGATTCCACGGCGCGTGGGCGTGTCGCATACTCCGGCCATCACCGGAGCGCCCCGATGCGGCGGGGGCGAACCGGAGACGAAAGTCCGGTTCCCTCTGGGGAATCAAACGGAGCGGGGCCACGGCGGCGGCCCCGCTCTTTCGTTCTTGTGGGCCTGTGCGCAGATTGGCACAGACCCGTCACGACTTCGTGCCGGTTGAGAAACGATCTCTCCGCAGGGCCGGCGGCCGCGGCTCAAGGCCCGGAACGGCGTTGCCGATATCCTGTAGCGACTCCGGTCCGGGACTGACGGCAATCTTCCTGCGGCTTGGAAGTCGCGAGCGGCGGGGCCGCGAGGCCCCGCCGCTTCGCTAGCTCCGGCAGGAGGTGCTCGCGGAGTTCACCGCCCGGGCGCGGATCCCTTGCGCCTACGGATGGAGCAAGCGCCCCTCCATGCCTCCCGCGACGGTGACGACCTGCCCCGTCACGTGGCCGGAGAGGACGTCGGAGGCGAGAACGACGACCTGAGCCGCCACGTCCTCCGGCGCGCCCACCTTGCGCAGCGGCATCGTGCGCGTGATCCGTGCGACGAGTGCGGGATCCGCGAGCGCGGCGCGGGCCATCGGGGACTCGGTCCAGCCGGGCGCCACCGCGTTCACCCGGGCCCGTGGCGCGATGCGCACGACCTCGTTCTTGAGCGAAAGCAGCAGCCCTCCGAGAACCGCGGACTTGGCGGCGGCGTAGTCGGCATGCCCGGCCTCGCCGAAGAGCCCGGCCGTCGACCCGACGAGGACGAGCGAGCCGTGCCCGTTGCGCTCCAGCTCGCGCAGAAAGCCCCGCGAGGTGAGGAACGTGGCCGTGAGGTTCTGCCGTATCGTCTGCTCCCAGCGCGCGAGCGGCAGCTCCCAGACGGGCAGATCCTCCTCCGGCCAGACGCCTGCGACCGCGGCGCAGACATCCACCTGCCCGAGCGCGGCGCGGGCCTCGGCGAACAGCCGCTCGACGTCCGCCTCGTCGGTCAGGTCGGCCTGCACGAGCGGGGCGCCGCCGAGCTCGGCCGCGACGGCTCTCGCCCGCTCCTCGCCCTCGTGCCAGTGGACCGCGACGCGGGCACCCTCGGCGGCGAAGGCCCGCGCGCAGGCCGCGCCGATCCCACCCGAGGCGCCCGTGACGAGCACGCCCTTTCCCGCCAACCCTGTGTCCACGCCCATAGGCTAGAACGTCTCGAGTGAGGCGCGCCGCCGCCCCTCGAGCTCGAACAGCCGGAAGAGCGCGTACGCGGCCACTGCGTAGACCAGTCCGACGAGCGCCTCGGTCACGACGAGCCCGCCGACGTCGCGAAGCTGCGCACCGACAGCCACCTCGCGCGCGGCCTCGATCCCGTGCGTGAGGGGCAGCGCGCGGCCGACCGACTCCATCCAGCCCGGCAGGTCGTCCACCGCGACGTTGACGCCGCAGAAGAGCAGCATCAGGAAATAGACGAGGTTCGCCGCGAAGAAGACGTCGCGCGCCCGCAGCCCGATCGAGCCGATCAGCATCCCGAGGGCGGTGCAGGACACGGTCGTCACGAGGACGACGAGCGCGAGCGCCGGCACGTCGGAACGATCCAGCGAGAAGTCGAGCAGCGCCCAGGAGACGGCGAAGCCGAACGTCGAGACGACGAGCCCGTTCGCGATGAACGGCAGGGCGCGGCCGAGGAAGAGCGCGAGCCGGTTCGCCGGCGTCGCGAGGAGCGGCGAGAGCGTCCCGAACTGCCGCTCGTTCGCGATCCCCATCACCATCCCGTAGATCGAGGACATCGCCGCCACCTGCACCGCGTTGCCGACGATGAAGAACGTGTCGTCCTCGTTGCGCGTGTAGCGGCCGAGGTAGGTGAAGAAGAGGATCTGGAAGAGCGGGCTGCCGAGCATCGTCGTCACGTACATGCCCGGCCGGATCCAGTTGAAAAGGGCGCGGTACGAGATCGTTCCGCCCACGAAGAAGACGCGCAGGGCGCTCGTCACGTCAGGGAGAGAGTCGCCCGCTGGCGGGCCAGCCGCTCGAAGTTCTTCATGAAGACCGCGCCCAGGACAAGGTAGACGGCGCCCAGCAGCACGCACAGGCCGATCGCGCTCCAGGCGTCGCCGCCCCCGAGTGCGGCGGCCCGGATCGCCTTGATCCCCCAGGTCGGCGCGAGCCCCCACGAGATCCATTCGACCCAGCCGGGCAGCAGCGAGAGCGGCACGAGCAGCCCCGTCACGAGCCACACCGGATACTCGAGCAGGTTCGAGAACGCACTCGCCTGCCGGTAGAGCACGAAGGTGGAGGCGAGCAGGAGGCCCATCAGCCCGAGGCTGATCACCGTCGCCGGGAGCGCGACCGCGAGCTGGAACGGGTGCACGAAGTCGAGCGGCACGCCGAAGAACAGGCGTCCCCAGAAGAGCGTGCCGACGATCGAGTAGAGCCCGATCGTGGCCGTCGCCAGCGTCAGCGGCACGAGCACGAGCAGGAACGGCGCCGGCGCCGCGACGACGATCTCCAGCGTCCCCTGCCAGCGCTGCCACTGGATCGCGCCGCCGGAGCCGAACAGGGTGGACGACCAGATCCCCATCAGGCCCGCCCCGAGCGCGACGTAGAGCAGGGTTCCGGGCCGGCGCCCGCTCTCGTACATGAAGAACGCGATCGAGGCGAAGATCACCGGCTGCAGAACGGAGATGAGCACGAAGAACAGCGAGTTGGAGAGGTTCTTCAGGTGGAAGAGCCAGCCGGCGTAGAACAGCCGCACCATGCGCAAAACGTACCTACGCGCGCTCGAGCGTCGCATGGCGGCGGCCGAGAACCTCCATCAGCCGGACGAGCCCGTAGCCCGCCGCGCCGTAGACGACGCCGATCAGAGCTTCGGCCGCGACGAGGCCGCCGACGTCGACGAGTGTCTGACCGTCCGCGAGCCGGCGCGCCGCCTCGATTCCGTGCGTGAACGGGATCCCGTCGGAGATCGCCCGCATCCAGCCCGGTAGATCGGCGAGCGGCACGTTCGCGCCTGAGAAGACGAGCAGGAGGCCGAAGATGATGTTCGAGAGCACCGAGTGGTCGCGCACGATGAAGCCCACGGCGGCGTTCACCAGCCCGAGCCCGGTGCACGAGAAGGCGCTCACCGCCGTGACCAGCGCGATCGGGGCGTAGGCGGACGCAGGAACGTCGATGCCGACGATCGCGCCGCCGACGACGAGCGCGAAGGCGGAGACGAGGAACCCGTTCGCCACGACGGGCAGCGCACGTCCCAGGAAGAGCGGCAGCCGCCGTGCCGGGGTGATCAGGATGTAGCCGAGCGTCTGCTGGTAGCGCTCGCCGGCGATCGTCTGCGTCATCGCGAAGAGGCAGGGAATCGCGGCGTACTGGACCGCGTTCCCGATCACGTAGAACTCGTCCGAGGCGAGCCCGGCCGACCGTCCGATGTAGACGAAGAGCAGGATCTGGAAGATGGGCGCGACGAGGAGGCTCGGGATGAAGACCCACGGCGAGAGCCAGCCGAAGAGCGCCCGGTAGCTCGCAAGCCCACCGATGAAGAACACCCGCGTCGAGTTCACGTCAGCGCCAGGGTGGCCTTCGTGCGAGCCGCGCGCAGAGCGCGGTTGACGACGAGGATGCCGAGCAGCGTGTAGGCGGAGCCGAGCAGCGCCGCCATCCCGATGTCGGCGAACGGGGAGCCGCCGAGCGCCGCCTCGCGGATCGCGTTGATGCCCCAGGTCGGCGCGAGCACCCACGAGATCGGGCGCACCCAGTCGGGGAAGAGCGAGAGGGGGACGAGGAAGCCGCAGACGAGCCAGACCGGGTACTCGAGCATGTTGCCGAGCGCCCAGGCCTGACGGAAGCGGACGAAGGCCACGGCGAGCAGGAAGCCGAGCGCGCCGATCGAGCCGACGGTGGCCGGGATCGCCAGCACGAACGCCACCGGGTGCCCGATCTGGACGTCGATCCCGAAGACGAGCCAGCCCCAGAGCAGCGTCGCGACCATGCTGTAGATGCCGATCGTCGCCATCGCGATCGTGACGGGGAGGAGGACGAACGCGAAGTGCGTCGGCGCGGTGACGAGCAGCTCGAGCGTGCCGTGCCACCGCTCCCGCGCCATCGCTGCGCCCGCGGACGTGCTCGTCGTCGACCAGATCCCCATCACGGCGGCGCCCAGGGACGCGTACAGGAGCGGCTTCGGGTCGTCCCCCGCGCGGAACATGAAGAACGCGACCGTCGCGAAGAAGAGCGGGTACACGACGCCCAGCAGGCTGTTGAAGGCCGACCGCATGAGCATCTTCATGTGGAAGGCCCAGCCGAGCGCGAGGAGGCGGAGCTGCCTCACGGCGCGGTGACGAGCGCCACGTACGCGTCCTCGAGCGTGGGCTCGCGCGACGTGACCCGCCCGACGCCGACGCCGTCGAGGCGGCCGAGGATCGCGTGTGTCAGCTCGAGCCCGGGCGCGGTCTGGACGACGAGGAGCTGGGCCTGCTCGCGCTCTTCGACCGACACCGAGGTCACGCCCGGGAGCGTCCGCAGGCTTTCGACCTGCGCGTCCTCGATCCCGTAGACCTCGACCTCGACGACGCTGCCGTCGGCGACGCGGTCCTTGAGCTGCTGCGGCGTGCCCTCGGCGACGATCCGGCCGTTCGCGATCACGGCGATCCGGTCGCAGAGCTGGTCGGCCTCGAACATGTAGTGCGTCGTCAGGAGGACGGTCTTGCCCGCCTGCGTCAGCGAGGAGATCGTTCCGCGCAGCTCGCGTGCGCCGACCGGGTCGACGCCGATGGTCGGCTCGTCGAGGAAGACGACCGGCGGGTCGTGCAGGAGGCCACGGGCGATGTGAAGGCGCTGGCGCATGCCGCGCGAGTAACCCTCGACGCGTTCCTTCTCGCGTCCCGTGAGGCCGACGAGCTCCAGGAGCTCCGCAATCCGGCCCTTCTGCTCCCGTGCCGGCACCGCGTAGAGCTCCGCGAAGTAGCGCAGGTTGTCGAGCGCCGAGAGCCGCTCGTAGAGCCCGCGGTCGCCCCCGAAGACGTAGCCGATGTTCCGCCGCACCCAGTGCGCGTCCTTCACAACGTCGTGGCCGAGCACACGCGCCGACCCCGAGGTCGGGATCAGCAGCGTGATCAGCATCTTGATCGTCGTCGTCTTGCCGGCGCCGTTCGGGCCGAGCAGGCCGAAGAGCTCGCCCTCGCCGATCTCGAAGCTCACGCTGCGGACGGCCTCGACCTCGAGCGAACGCCGCCGGATCGTGCCGGTCGTCGTCCGGTAGGTGCGGCGCAGGTTCTCGGCCTCGACGACTGCCATCAGGGGCGGGAACTCTAGTAGCCTGCCGCCGCTATCCGCTTTGAAGCGGCCAGATCGGCCTGCAGAAGCTCCTCTCGAGGCGATTGCTGTTGACATGACACCGGCGCACCGCAAGGATTCGACATCTTGGATGGCTGACCGACCCAGCGTACGTACGATGCGGCACTAACTCGCTGGGCGCTCGCGCGTCTACACCGAGACATCACGACAAGGAGGGCACTTGCAGATGAAGAGACAGGGATGGATCGCGCTGGCGCTCGCGCTGACCGTCACAACCGCACTCGCGTCCACCGCGGGCGCCAGCCCGGCGAGGGTGAAGGGCACCCAGGCCGTGAGCTGCAAGAGCACGCTCAAGATCGCGCTCGTCACGCCGCTGACCGGTGGTGCAGGGTTCATCGGCAACGAGCAGCTCAGCTGGGCGAAGTACGCCGTGAAGACGCTGGCAGCCACGTACGGCCTCAAGATCACGCTGCTCGCCGGTGACACCCCGGTCGAGCAGGGACCGGCTCCCGCGCAGGCCCTCGCCCAGAAGTACGTCGGCGACAAGCGTGTCGTCGCGGTTCTCGGCCCGGCTACCTCCGGTGCCGTCGCGGCGACGAGCAAGACCTACTTCGACGCGGGGCTTGCACACATCTCGCCGTCGGCCACGCGCACGTCGCTGACCAAGGGCAGCCCCAGGGAGGCTACGGCCGCGTTCTTCCGTGTCGTTCCGGGCGACTACATCCAGGGCCCGAGCGACGCGAACTACATGATCACCAAGCTGAACGCGAAGAAGGTCGTCCTGATCGACTTCCAGGAGCCGTACTCGGTCGGGCTCGCCGATGCCGCCCAGGCGGTGCTGAAGGCAAAGGGCATCACCACGAGCCGCGAGTCCACATCCGTCAAGACGACGGACTTCTCGTCGCTCGTCACCAAGGTGCCGAACGACGCCGACATCGTGTTCTTCCCGAGCCAGCAGCCTGAGGACGCGCAGACGTTCGGTCAGCAGCTGCTCGAGCAGGGCAAGAAGGCGAAGGTGTTCGGCGGCGACGGCACGAACTCGCCGGACAAGTTCAAGCTCACCGGCTCGTACGTGTCCAACTTCGCCCCCGACATCAGCGGGTTCGCCTACAACAAGGCGCTGATCGCCGGCTGGAAGAAGGACAACCCGGGTGCCACGCTCGGCTCCTTCGGGCCCCCGGCGTACCTCGCCGTTCAGGTCGCGCTGAACGCGATCAAGAAGGCGTGCGACCTCGGCGGCGGTCAGATCAAGGATCGCCGTGACGTCGTGCGCAACGTCAAGCGGATCGTCGTCAAGAACTCGATCCTCGGCGGTGACTTCCGCTTCTCGACGAAGTCGAACGACCCGCTGAACGCGAAGTTCTA
>Ga0082335_1004401_pt1 | contig 21226 bp, 15 predicted proteins | sample Subgrocontami58m_FD_72375 | JGI IMG/M metagenome (GOLD analysis project Ga0082335, IMG submission 72375) | Subsurface groundwater microbial communities from S. Glens Falls, New York, USA - GMW37 contaminated, 5.8 m (SPADES assembly) (version 2) ...
CTTTTCCCGTCGCCCCGAGACACTCCGCCCGTTCGCGGGCGGCCAGGGCGAAGAGCTCCGCCAGATCACCGGCCTCGAACCGGTAGTGATCGAGGAAACGCTCGCGGCCGACGATCAACGCACCGAGATCGCGCAGGAATTTCTCGAAACTCTCCGGCGTGGCGATCCCGCTGAAGGCGAAGACGCGGCGACCTTTGAGGAACGTGAGCGGCTCGGTGGCGTTCGCCGGCCCCGGGCCGAACCGCTGCAGATGCTTCGGACGGTGCGCGCATTCGATCATGTCGACCCCGGGGTTGTGCTCCTGGATCAACGACTCCAGCTCCGCATCGCGCGTGCCGTTCGACTTCGTCAGGAAAACGTAACTCGCCCGTTTCAGGTGCTTGATCGGCTCGCGCAGGATCCCGCGCGGCAGCAGGTGGCCGTTGCCGAACGGATTGGTCTTGTCGACGAGCAGCAGGTTCAGCCGGCCCTTCAGCGGGAGATATTGGAAACCGTCGTCGAGCACGAGCGTGTCGCAGCCGAATTTCTTGATCGCGAATTCGCCGGCGTTCACCCGGTTCTTGTCCACCAGCACGATCACGCCGGGCAGGTTGCGCGCGAGCATGTACGGCTCGTCGCCGGCGGCCTCGCTGTCGAGCAGCACGCGCTCCCCGTCACTGACGATCCGCGGCGGCGGCTCGTCGGTGTGCGTGAACCAGTACCACCATTTTTTCCAGAGCGGCGGCGCCTTGCTCTTGTAGCCGCGGCTGAGGATCGCGACCTTCCGGCCGCGGTCGCGCAGTGCCTTGGCGAATTTTTCGACCACTGGGGTCTTGCCGGTGCCGCCAACCGTGAGGTTGCCCACCACGACGACGAGGCAGCCCAGCGGCTGATCGTGCAGGATCCGGTGCCGGTACAGCCAAAGCCTCGCCTGGGTGATCCCGCTGAAAAGCCACGAGAGCGACTGCAGAAACGCGCCGTAGAGCGCCGGCCCGGCACCCGCGCGCCGCCCGTAGATCACATCGATCGTGTAAAGCTCGAGGGCGTTGACGTGTTTCTTCAGCCACATGAGGTTTTTGCTCCGCAAAAACCTAAGGTTGACGCGCCTTGATACGTAAACAGTTTTCGGAACTCCTGCGTATTTTGAACCATCACGTTTGAGATTTCTTCCTGTCCGCAAACCGCCATTAAACCCGGCCCGGCCGAAGGCCGGCCAAGGTTTTTGCGGAGCAAAAACCTAATGAGCTACAAACTCTTCATTCCCGGTCCCATTGCCGTCTCGGAAAAAACCCTGCGGGCGATGGCGCAGCCGATGATCGGCCACCGCAGCGCCGACTTCGTCGCGCTGTACAACGCGATCCAGCCGGACCTGCAGTCGCTGATGTACACGCAAGATCCGGTGTACCTTTCGACCAGCAGCGCGTGGGGCGTGATGGAGGGTTCGCTGCGCAATGTCGTGCAGAAAAAAGTGCTGAACTGCATGAACGGCGCGTTTTCCGACAAGTGGAACGACGTCGCGCGGCGCGATGCGAAGCAGGCCACCGCGCTGAAGTTCGAATGGGGCCAGCCGGTCGATCCCGACGCGGTGCGGCGCGAACTCGCGCAGGGCGGCTACGACGCCCTCACGCTGATTCACAACGAGACCTCGTGCGGTTGCATGAGCGATCTGGCCGCGATCATGAAAGTCGTCCGCGAGTTCCCGGACGTCATCTCGATCGTCGACACCGTCAGTTCGTTCAGCGCGCTGCCGATCAAGAAGGACGAACTCGGGATCGATGTCCTGATCACCGGTTCGCAGAAGGCGCTCGCGCTGCCGCCGGGACTGTCGCTGCTTTCGGTCTCGAAGCGCGCGCTCGACCGCGCGGCAAAGACCGAGGGCCGCGGTTACTATTTCGACTACGTCGAATTCCAGAAGAATCACGAGGCTGGCATGACGCCGAGCACGCCGGTGATTCCGCTGATCTACGCGCTGAAATCGAAACTCGACGACATCAAGGCCGAAGGCGTGGAAAACCGTTACGCGCGACACGCGCGGCTGAACCAGACGGTGCGCGATTTCGTGTTCGGCAGGGGCTTCAAGCTCTTCCCGAAGGAAGGCTACGGCTCGGTCACGCTGAATTGCTTCGCGAACACGCAGAACATCGACCTCCCGGCGCTGAACAAGACGCTCAAGTCGAAGCACAAGCTCGTGATCGATGGCGGCTACGGGAAGCTGAAGGGGAAGACCTTCCGCATCTCGAACATGGGCGACGAAACCGACGAGACGATCGCGGCGTTGCTGAAGTCGCTCGACTCCGCGCTGGCCGAGACGCCGAAATTGGCGGCGGCGTGATGAGGGTTTGCCAAAGATCCAACATCGGTTTTCTATTGTTGAATGTCGCTAGCAGAGCTCAAACGCAGCGCAGTAGCGCTCCCTGAAAAAGAGCGACGTGAGCTTGCGGCTTTTCTTTTGCAGGTCGGTCGCGAACGGAATCCGGCATGGCAGGAAGAAATGAACCGGCGCATGCGCGAAATGGACGTCGGCAAGAAAGTCACTCAAGCGGATTTCGAGAAGCGGATCGATTTGGGTAACGAATAACCGGGCCGATGCCGCTCGGCTACAGCTACGTTCTGGCGGAGTCGGCGAGCGACTTTGCGCGTCGATTGCCGATCAGCGAGCAGCGACGCCTCGCGTTGACCTGCCGAGCGTTGGCCGCGGATCCGTTTCGCAAGGGCGATTACGCGACCAGAGATGAAACCGGGCGTATCCTCCAGAATCTGCTGATCGAGGATTGGGTGCTCACTTATTGGCCCGATCATGCCGTGAAAGAGATCCGAATCACGGAAGTCGCACAGGTGTAATATCAGGCGGTCACGAGAAATCCCAGGCCGGCGCGCCAACGTTTTCCGCGAAGGATTCAAGAAGCTGGTGCGTATTGAGAGGAAACGCTCCTCCACGCCAATGCACTCCTTCCTGTCGTTCACCTCGCGCACCATTCTGGTCGGCTGCCTGGCCTTCGCCCTTCGCGCCGGCGACCCCCCGCGTCCGCGCGGAGAACCGCCCGGGCCGCGCGATGCCGGCGCCGCGCTCGCCGAGGCACGCGCGGAGCTCGAAGAGCTGAAGCAAACCTTTACGGAAACGCACCCGCGCGTGCGCGAGCAGCGGGCCAGAATTGCGGCACTCGAGGGCGCCGTCCGCCCGCCGCAGCCGGGCGGCCAGCCGCGCGGCCCGATGCCAGGCCAGCCCATGCCGCCCCAGCCGCCCGGACAGCCGGGACCACATCCCCAGCCCTGGGGCGGCCCGTTTCCGCCGCACTTCAAGCCAATCAGCGTGGATTTTCCCGGCGGCACCCTCAACGACCTGCTCGCCCTCATCGCGAAAAATCCAGAGGTGTCGCTCAGCGTCATCAATGCGGGCGAGCCCGCCGATCTCGCCACGCCCGTACCGGCGTTTGTCCTGCGCAACACGACTGCCCCGACCATCCTCCAGGTGCTGGCGCGACTCCTGAACCCCCGTGGCCTCGAGTTGAGCCCGGTGTCGGGCGACGACAACTCGGTCGTCGCGCTGCTGGTCCGCCACGACCCGGCCAGGCCGGGGCCCGTGCGCGCGCCGCCGACGGAGTTCGAGAGTTTTCAGCTCGGGCCTTTCCTCGGCGAAACATCGGTCGACGACGTCGTGGCGGCGATTCGCACGGCGTGGGAACTCGATCCCCACCACGACGCTTCCGCGTTGCGGCTCAAATTTCATCCGCCGACCTCCATCCTCCTCGTCTCCGGCCCCCGCGAGGGCCTGTCGATGGCCATGAAAATCATCTCGCAGCTCAAGCCGTCGACGAAGATAAGACCCGACAGTTCGCCCCGCCCCCCTTCGCCCCCGACTGAAAAACGGTGATCCGTTCGACCTCCGGAGCCTTGAACGCCTCGTTGCTCGGTGCGCCGGCCGTGCCAGCGGTGGACCCTGCCCCGCTGCAGGCGCTCACGACGGCGCTGGCGCGCGGCGACGACGCGGCGTGGCAGCAGTTCCACCGCGACTATGGACCGCGGATTTTCCGCCAGCTGCTCGCCCTGGCGCGCGGCGACCACGATCTGGCGAGCGAGGCGCTCCAGCAGACCTACCTCCGCGTGGCGCGCCATGCGCGGCCCTGCGCCTGCGAGCCGATGTTCAACGCGTGGCTGCGCACGGTCGCGCGCACGGCGCTGAGCGACTGCGGCCGGCGGCGCGCGGGGTTCTGGCAGCTGCTGCGCCGGCGCGGCGCGGATCCCAGCGGCGCGGGCACCGACGACGAGGCGGACGAACGTTTGCAGGCCGCCGTGGACCGCGCGCTGACGGAGCTCGATGCCACGGATCGCGCGCTCCTCGAGTCGAAGTACCTGGCCGGTCAGCCCGTGCGCGCGCTCGCCGAGCAGCTCGCGATCTCGCCCAAGGCGGTGGAGTCGCGGCTCACCCGCGCCCGGGCCGCGCTGCGCTCACGCGTGCTGCGGGCGCTTTCCCGCCATGACTGATCGCGCCGAACAACGGCAGGCGCTGCTGACGTCGATCCTCGACGAGGATTGGGCGCAGGGCCGGGCCAGCGGATTCGCGCGGCGGGCGGCCCGGTACGCGCGGCGGCGGCAGCGCGCGCGGGCTGCGCTCGCGGGCGCAACGTTGGTGGCGCTGGTGGCGGCCAGTTTCTTCGTTTCGCGCGAGGGGCGCGGCACCGGCGGGTCGTCGGCGACACGGGAAAACGCCCCGCGCGGTTACGAAATTATTTCGGACGACCAGTTGCTCGCCGAGCTGCACGACCGTCCGCTGCTCGTCGTGCAGAGCGAAAATGGCGCCCGCGAATTCGTGCTGTTGCAGGAGTAGCGCGTGCGTCGGTGGGGCTGGCTCTCGAGCCGGCCTGATTTCCAGCACGCTCCAAACCCAGGCCGCGTCGGAGACGCAGCCCCACCTTGCCCGCGCCGGGTTTCGCGTGCGCGCGACAAAACTATTTCTTGCACTTCGGCGCGACGCAGCTAACGGCTCGCGTTAATGAAGTCACTTGTCATCGCCGAGAAGCCGTCGGTCGCCGCCGACCTCGCCCGCGCGCTCGGCAAAGTTCCCAAGAAAGGCGATCACTACGAGAACGACGCGTACGTCATCTCGTACGCGCTCGGCCACTTGGTGGAACTCGAGATGCCGGAAGACATTGACAAGAAGAAATACGGCTTCTGGCGGCTGGAGACGCTGCCCATCATTCCGGAGAAGTTCGGGCTCAAGCCGATCGAGGACTCGAAGGAGCGGTTCAACGCGCTGAAAAAGCTGCTCGCCCGGAAGGACATCGATCTGGTGATCAACGCGTGTGACGCCGGCCGGGAGGGCGAGCTGATTTTCGCCTATCTGTATCAGCTCACCAAATGCAAGCTGCCGGTGAAGCGGGCGTGGATGCAGACGATGACATCCGAGGGTATTCGCGCGGCCTTCAAGACGCTGCGCGACGGCGAGAAGATGAAGGGCCTCGAGGACGCCGCGCGCTGCCGCAGCGAAAGCGACTGGCTGATCGGCATCAACGGCACGCGGGCCCTGACCAAGCGGATGTTCGGATCGCGGGCCGGCAACGTGGCGTCGGTCGGCCGCGTGCAGACCCCCACCCTCGCCATCGTGTATGCGCGCGAGCTGGAGATTCGGAATTTCAAGGCGCGCGACTACTGGCGGGTGACGGCCACGTTCGAGGTCGCCAAGGGCCGCTACGAAGGCGTGTACCAGCGCGCGAACTTCAAGCGGATCGAAAACGACGAGCACGACCGAATCGACCGGATTTGGGAGAAGGCGCTGGCGGACGCGGTGATGGCGGGGTGCCAGGGCCAGCCGCCGGCGAAGGTCGTCGACGAGAAGAAGGCGAGTTCGCAGATCGCCCCGCGGCTCTACGATCTCACGACGCTGCAACGCGAGGCGAACAATCGCTACGGCCTGCCCGCCCGCCGCACGCTGCAGATCGCGCAGGCGTTGTACGAGCGCCACAAGATGATCACCTACCCGCGCACCGACTCGCGCGCGCTGCCCGAGGATTACATTCCCACGGTGCGCGAGACGTTGCAGAATCTCGCGCTGCACGGGCATCTCGCGGAACACGCGCAGAAGGTGCTGGACGCGGGCTGGGTGCGGCCGAACAGGCGGATTTTCAACAACGAGCAGATCTCCGATCACTTCGCGATCATCCCGACGACGCACGAGGCGAAGCACCTCGACGAGATGGAGGCGAAGTTGTTCGACATGATCGCCCGGCGGTTTGTCGCGGTGTTCTATCCGGCCGCCGAGTTCGACATCACGACGCGGATCAGCACGGTGGGCGGCGGTGGCGCGGGCCATTTGCCCGCGGCGGAGCGCGAGCGCGGGCAGGCTGGCGGTGCCACGTTCGATTTCAAGACCGAGGGCAAGGTCCTGAAGTTTGCCGGCTGGCTCGCGGTGTACGGCAAGACCACGCTGGACGACGACTCGCCCGATTCGAAGGCGCTGCCGGCCCTGGGCGCGGAAGATGGTTCGCCCGCGCAGGCGAAGACGCTCGATCCGCAATTGCACGCCGAGCAGACCAAGCCGCCGCCGCGTTACACGGAAGCCACGCTGCTGTCGGCGATGGAAGGCGCCGGCAAGCTGGTCGACGACGAGGAACTCGCCGAAGCGATGAAGGAACGCGGCCTCGGCACCCCCGCGACGCGGGCCGACACGATCGACGGACTGATCAACCAGAAGTATATCGACCGGCCGCAGCGGGAACTCATCCCGACGGCGAAGGCCGAGCAGTTGCTGCAGTTTCTTGGTGCGGTGAAAGCGGAGGAACTCACGAAGCCCGATCTCACCGGCGAGTGGGAATTCAAGCTCCGGCAGATGGAGCACAACAGGTTTTCCCGCCAGAAGTTCATGGCGGAAATCGCCGCCACGACGAAGGGCATCATCGAGCGCGTGAAGGGTTTCGAGGAGGACGACTCGATCGCGCGCGAGACCGACATCATCTCGCCGACCGATGGCAGACCGCTGCGCGAAACGCTCCGCGGCTACAAATCGCACGACGGCGAGTTCATGATCTACAAGGTCATCGGCGGCCGCCGGATGGAGGAGCACGAGGTGAAGGAACTCGTGGAGAAGGGCCAGATCGGGCCGCTCGACGGGTTCATCTCGGCCAAGACACGCAGCCGGTTTTCCGCGGTGCTCAAGCTCGTCAAGGACGTGGAGAAGGGAAAATGGCAGGCGCAGTACGACTTCGGCGACAAGCAGGACCTCTCCGCGCTCGAGCCGTTCTGGAAGGATCCGGCGACGGGCGCGGAACTCTGCGAGAGCGGCAACAGCTATATCCTGCGTGAGCGCGAGGGCGAAGGTTGGAAGCAATCGTTTCGCGTCGGCCGGCTGATGTGCCAGAAGCCGATTCCGCGCGAGGCGGCGATTCAACTGGTGACGCAGGGCAGGACCGACCTGATTCAAGGCTTCATCTCAAAAAAGGGCCGGCCGTTCGACGCGTTTCTCAAACGCGAGGCGGCGAAGATTTCGTGGGAGTTCCCGCCGCGAAAACCGAAGGTCGACAAGGACGGCAACCCGATCGCGCGGAAACCGAAAACGCCGCCGGACCTCTCGCAGGCGACCATCGTCGGCCACAGCAAGATGCACAAGGACGCCGAGATTCTGGAGACGCCGGAGGCATTTTATGTGCGGCGGCCGGACCAGGACAATCGGATCGTGATGACGTTGAAGCGGCAGCTTTGCGGGCTCGAAGTGCCGACCGAGGAGGTGCTGCGGTTGTTCGAGGAAGGCCGGACGAATCTGATCCAGGGCTTCATGTCGAAGCGCGGTCAACCGTTCGGCGCGTACCTTGTGCTCTCGAAGACCGGCGCGAAGGCGGAGTTCGAGTTTCCGCCGCGGTAACGAGCGGGACCACAGGACGACGGGAGAACGGGACGACTGGACAATCGGTCCATTGCTGTTGCGCAGTGCTGTTGCCCCGTTGTTCCATTGTCCCGTGGTCCCGTGGTCCCGTAGTCCCGTGGTCCTGTAGTCCCGTAGTCCTGTAGTCCCGTGAAGTAACTTTGCCGCGACTCTCGCGTCCCTCCGATCGTGAACTCTGCGAAGAACTACGTCATCGCGCTGCTGGTGGTCACCACCGTCGGTGGTTCGCTGCTCGCCTGGCGGCAATATGGCGATCTCGTCGAGATGCGGGCCACGATAATGAATCGCGATGAGCGGGCGGATTTGCAGAAGCGGGTCTGGGACCTGGAAAAACGGAATCGCGAGTTGCAGGATCAACTGGCCGTCGTGCGCGCGTTGCCCGGTGAGGGCGAACCGGCCGGCGCGGGGACCGAGGGCGAGCGCGGCTCCGGAGAGCGGGGCAATCGCATGGAAGGCCGCGGTCGCGGCGATCCGCGGGATCGCGGCGCGGTCGCACTGCAGCAGGCCAACGCCATCCGCGAGCTGATGAACAAGCCGGAGGTCCAGGCGATGCTGGGCGTCCAGCAGCGCGCCGCGATCGAGCAGCGCTACGCGACGTTGTTCAAAAACCTCAATCTGCCGTCGGACCAAATCGACAAACTCACGGCGCTGCTGGCGGAACGTTCGACGACGATGCAGGACGTCATGGCCGCCGCGCGGGATCAGGGCATCAATCCCCGCGAGAACCCGGGGGCGTTTCGCAAGATGATCGCCGACGCGCAGAATCAGGTTAACCAAGGCATCAAGGCGACGATTGGCGAAGCGGGATTCGCGCAGCTGACCAATTACGAGCAGACGCTGCCGCAGCGCAATGTGGTGAACGACCTGCAACAGCGGCTGAGTTACACGAACGCGCCGCTCACGCCTGCGCAGTCGGAGCAGCTCGTGCAGATTCTCGCGAACAATGCGCCGGCGCGGCAGGACCGGCCAGCGAACGCCGCCAGTCCCCCGCCCCCGGGCGAGCCGGGCGGCGGTCGCGGCGGTGTCGGACCGCCCGGCGGATTCGGCAGCCGTGGCGGACCGGATGTCGGCGGGCTCGTCGCGGGCCTGTTTGCCGGCGGGCCGGGCCTCGGAGCATTCATGGGCGGCGGTCCACCGGACGGCGGCCGCGGGGGCACCGCACCGGTCACGCCCGCGGCAGTGGCACAGGCGCAGACCATCTTGACTCCTCCGCAGGTCGCCGCCCTGCAACAAATCCAGCAGCAGCAGCAAGCGCAGCAACAGCTGCGGCAACTCGTGAACGACACGCTCGCCACGAATCCGCCGCCGCCGTTGCCCGGCCGCGGCGACGGCTCGAGCACGCCACCGCCACCGCGCAAGCGGCCGGGCGGCGAGTGATGCACGGCCGGAAAGATGCAGCTGAGCGCCCGCGAATCACGCGAATCGGCGCGAATTTCTCGACCGCGGCTACGATTGCATGACGCGCCGGGCGGCCGGCGCAAATCCCGCGTAAGTTTCGACCGTTAATGCACAGAGAAAACCCTTGCGAGCGGCGGCGGGGGCTCGGAGGGTGGGAGGTCTCTCTTTACGCCTTTCCACTGTTATGATCGTCACCACTGCGCAGCTCTTCAAACACGCCTACGGAAAGTACGCCGTCGGCGCCTACAACATCAACAACGCCGAGCAGGCGATGGGTCTCTTCCGCGGCTGCATCGACTCCAAGGCGCCGTTCATCATCCAGATTTCAAAGGGCGCCCGAAAGTACACCGACAAGCGCATGCTCGAGGCGATCATCCGTTCGGCCGCGGACATTTTCCCCGATGCGATTTTCGCCGTCCACCTCGACCACGGGGACGAGGAGACCTGCTACGACTGCATCAAATCCGGCTTCTACAGCTCGGTGATGATCGACGCGTCGCACGATCCGTTCGCCAAGAACGTCGAGATCACCAAGCGCGTCGTCGACGCCGCGCATGCGAAGAACATCTCGGTCGAGGCCGAGCTCGGCATGCTCGGTGGCGTCGAGGAGGATATCAAGGTCGAGGAAGGTCACGCCTGCCTCACCGATCCGGACGAGGCGAAGGAATTCGTGACCAAGACCGGGTGCGACTCGCTCGCCTGCGCGATCGGCACCAGCCACGGCGCGTTCAAGTTCAAGGGCCGCCAGTCGCTGCACTTCGATGTGATGGAAAAGATCAAGGCACGGCTCCCGGGCTTCCCGCTCGTGATGCACGGCTCGTCCTCCGTGCCGAAGGAGGAGGTCGATCGGATCAACAAGTCGGGCGGCACGATCAAGGACTCGATGGGCGTCGACCCGAACGAGTACCTGCCCGCGGCGAAACTCGGCGTGACCAAGGTGAACATCGACACCGACGGCCGCCTGGTCTGGACACGCGTGCACCGCGAGTTCTTCCGCGACAAGCCGGCGGAGTTCGATTTCCGCCCGCCGGGCAAGATTTTCATGGACGAGTACGCGAAGTTCATCGCGAGCCGGAACAAGCTGCTCGGCAGCGCCGGCCAGCTCGACGACCTGCGCGCATCGCTCAAAAAGTAATTGCCAAAGCCCCGCCGAAGCGCGGGGCTTTTTTGTGCATGGCCGCGAAGCCCCGCAAATCGTGGCGCGAGAAACTCGCCGACGACAAGGACCTGCCCAAAGTCGTGCGGCTCGATGCCGCCCAGGCCGCGCGCTTCGGCGGCGACACGCTCGCGATTGCCGCGCCGTGTGAGGTCGACCAGCTGATGCGCTCCGTGCCGCGGGGCCGGGTCACGACGATTAACGAACTGCGGAGCGCGATCGCCAGGAAGCATCGCGCCGCGGCCGGCTGCCCCATCACCACCGGAATCTTCTCCTGGATTGCGGCGAATGCGGCCAACGAAGCTGCCGCCGCCGGCGAGTCCGCGCCGACGCCGTACTGGCGCACGCTCAAGCGCGGTGGCGAATTGAACCCGAAGTATCCGGGTGGCATCGCCGGACTCCGCCGCAAACTCGCCGGCGAGGGCCACACGTTTGTCCGCCGCGGCGCGCGCACCTTCGTGCGCGATTACGAGAAGGCCCTTTTCTCGCCGCCGGCGTAGCCCGCGCGGTCGGCAAAATTTTCGTGCGCACGGCGGCATTTGGCTGCACGCTGGCGCCGTTCTACCCCGCCCATGCTCCGTTACCTCTGCACCGCCTTGTTCGTTTCCCTCGCGCTGGCCGCCTCGGCCGCTGACGCCGGCGTTCGTATCCGATTTGGCCTGACGGACGAAGGCAACACCGACTGGAGCGGCAAGGTGACCGTCGCCCCCGGCACGGTCGAACGGATCGACGGCTGGCGCTTCGAGCAGACCGATCGCGTGATCGACAACTCGAGCTGGACCGCCTCGACCCGTCCCCTCACCCAGCGCCGCACGAACAACGCGAAGAAGAACGCCAAGAAAAAGGGCGTGGCGACCGGCATGATGGCGGACAACGGCGTGTTCCTTCTTCTGACCGGCGTGACCGACGCGTCGGTCGTGAAGGTGGCGACCGCGCACGGCAGCTTCGACTTCCGGCTGGCCGACATCCCCTACGGCAAGGTGATCGAGCGACTGAAAGGCGGCGTCGACGTCGAGCGCGTTGCCGCCTCGCGGCCGTTAAGCGCGTCACGGGACGACGACGATTTCCCCGCGATCGCCGTGGGGGCGGACGGCACGACCGCCGTGGCGTGGGTCCGGTTCACGCCGGGCATCGATCGCGACGAGCGCGCCCGCCTGTGGCAGGAGGCGCCGAAGGATTTTTCGTTCCTCGCGAAAGCGCCGGGCGGCGACCAACTCTGGCTCCGCACGCAGCGCAACGACGCGTGGTCCGAACCGATCGCGATCACCAAGGGCGGCGGCGATCTCTACAAATGCGCCGTCGCGCTGGACGGGAGCGGCCGCACGTGGGTCTTCTGGTCGGAGAACACGAGCTTCCCCGGCAAGCCGCTCGCGAATTTCGAAATCTTCGGCGTGAGCGTCGGCGCGGACGGCAAGGTGTCTGCCTCCACGAAAATCTCCGATCATCCGGGTACGGATATTTCGCCGGTGACGGCCACGGATCGTTCGGGCCAAATCTGGGTCGCGTGGCAGGCCGGGCGCGATAATGCGTTCCGAATCCTCGAGCGCCATCAAACGGCGGGCGGCAACTGGAGCGCCGAGCGCGTCGTTAGCACGCAGACTGGAAATTGCTGGGCGCCGGCGATTGCCGCGGCCGCCGACGGCCGCGTCGCGATCGCCTGGGACACCTACGACAAGGGTGATTACGACGTGTGGCTGCGGGAATTCGCCGCCAACGGTACGCCGCAGGCTCCGCGGCCCGTGGCGAACACCGCCGACTACGAGGCGCGCGCCTCGCTGACCTACGATCGCGAGTCGCGGCTCTGGGTCGCGTGGGAACGCAGCGGGCCGACCTGGGGCAAGGACTGGGGCGCCCTCGATCAGTCCGGCATTCAGCTGTACCGCGATCGCCAGATCGGCATGCGCGTCCTGGCCGGCAACGAATGGACGGAGCCGGTGAAGCCGGTGACCACCGCGCTGCCCGGCTCGGTGCGGCGCCGCGGGCCGGGCAACCTGCCGGTCATCCGGCCGGAGAGTGATATGAACCGGAAAGCGGGCCAGGAAGCCGAGACGGCTGGTGCCAACACCTACAACAACATCGCGCGGCTCGCCTGCGATCGCGACGGCCGGATCTGGCTCTTCGCCCGCAGCCGGGAAGGCACGTTCCACACGCCGATCGGTTCGGTCTGGGTCGATTACGCCGCGAGCTACGACGGCCAGGAGTGGACCGGCCCGACCATCCTGCCCCACTCGGATAACCTGCTCTACAATTCACCCGCCGTCGCCGCGCATCCCGCGGGCGGGTTTGTCGTCGCGCATTCGACCGATCACCGGCAGGACCGGCATATGCCGCGGGGCGCCGGCGCGGCTGGCTATGCCGCTCCGCCGCCGGGCGATCCGTACGACAACGACATCTTTGTCAGCCGGCTCGAGATGGCCGGCGGTCCCGCGACGCTGAAGCTCGTCGCGGCGAAGAATCTGCCGCTCGCCAATCCGGCGCCGTCGGCGGCGACACTCGACGAGCGCGCTGCGATTGGTCGCGCCCGCGCGCAGCGAATCGATTACGACGGCAAGCAACTGCGGCTGATTCGCGGCGAGTTTCACCGCCACACCGAGGTCAGTGGCGACGGCGGCAACGACGGTCCGGTCGAGGACATGTGGCGTTACGCGATCGATGCGGCCGGCATGGACTGGCTCGGCAACGGCGATCACGACAACGGCAACGGCCGCGAGTACACCTGGTGGCTGATTCAGAAGACCACGGATGCCTTCCGCCTGCCGGGCCGCTTCGACCCGCCGTTCACCTACGAGCGAAGCGTCGCGTATCCGGAAGGTCATCGCAACGTGGTGTTCGCCCAACGCGGCGTCCGCACCCTGCCGCGGCTGCCGAAGACGGATCGCGAGCCGGCGGTTTCCGCTCCCGACACGCAGATGCTGTACACGTATCTGCGGCAGTTCAACGGCGTCTGCGCGTCGCACACGAGCGCCACGAGCATGGGCACCGACTGGCGCGACAATGCGCCGGACGTGGAGCCGATGGTCGAGATTTACCAGGGCTGCCGCCAGAGCTACGAGCGCCCGGGCGCGCCGCGCTCGCCGACCGCCGGCGATGCCATCGGCGGATGGGAACCGCTCGGGTTCGTGAACCTCGCGTTGAAGAAAGGCCACCAGTTCTCGTTCGAATCCAGCAGCGATCATAACTCGACGCACATCAGCTACGCGCTGGTCTACGCCGAGGACACCTCGCGCGAGGCGCTGCTCCGCGCGATGCGCGCGCGTCACACCTACGCCGCGACCGACAACATCGTGGCGGATTACCGCTGCACCGCCGGCGGCAAGGACTACATGCTCGGCGACGCATTCACGACGAGCCAGGCGCCGACGCTCCGGCTCCGGTTGCGCGGGACGTCGCCGTTTTCGAAAGTCACGCTGGTGAAGGACGACGTGGAGATTCACACGCTCACGCCGAACAAGGCGGAGGTCGAACTGACGTGGACCGATCCGTCGCCCACGCCGGGCAAGACCAGCTATTACTATTTCCGCGGCGAACAGACGAACGACGAACTCGTCTGGGTCTCGCCGATGTGGATCACCTATCAGCCGGGCGGGAGCGGGACGACGCAGTGAGGATCGGCATCGCGAACCGTTGCGCAGAATTGGAGGGACGACCTCCGTGTCGTCCTCGGCCGGCACGGCGGCCGGCCCTCCATTAACGGTTCATGCTACGCCGCCAGCTTTTCGCGCTGGGCCTGATTTGCTCCGCGCTCTTCGGCGGCACGCTCCGTGCCCACACCCCGGATACCAGCTACTGCAAGATCGCCATCGGCGCGGAGGAGGTCAGCTTCACGTTCATCTTCGACGTTGCGACGCTGACGCGCATGGCGCAGGTCGACGCGGATCGGAACCAGCGCATCACGGAACCGGAATTCCGCGCCGCGGTGCCGGTGATCGAGGCGTTTCTCCGCGCCAACGTCTTCGTCGAACTGAATGAGCGCGAGGCGGCCTTCGGTGCGTTGACGCCCCCGGTGTGGCCCGCGGGCGCGGAGGGCCTGCCCATCGGCGACTGGTCCCAACGGCTGGTCAGCTTCGTGTTTCGCAACCCCGTCCTGCACGCACCGGACTCGGTGGCGCTGACCTTCGACTTCTTCGGTGCGCTCGGCGAGCGGCACACCGTGCTCGGCAACTTTACGTGGAACCGGCAGGAAAACCCGATCATCTTCACGCGGTTCGAACCGGATTATTTTTTTGACACCGGTTACCGCGTGCCCGCGCTGCGGCAGTTCGGCCAGTACCTCTGGCTGGGAATCACCCACATCTTCCTTGGCTACGATCACGTGGCGTTTCTGCTCGCGCTGCTGTTCGTGCGCCGCTTCCGCGAACTGGTGAAAATCATCACCGCGTTCAGCGTCGCCCATACGCTGACGCTCGCGCTGGCGGCGCTGGGCGTGATCGCGTTGCCGACGCGCTGGGTCGAGAGCGCGATCGCCGCGAGCATCGTCTACGTTGCCGCGCAGAATCTCTGGCGCGACCCCGAGCAGCTGCACCGCTGGCGGATCACGTTCGCGTTCGGGCTCGTGCACGGTTTTGGGTTCGCGACGGTGCTGCGCGAGTTGGGGCTGCCGGCCGAGGGACTCGTCCGCAGCCTGCTCGCGTTCAACCTCGGCGTGGAAGTCGGCCAGCTCGCCATCGCCGCCGTGGCCTGGCCGGTCATCCTCTGGTTGAGCCGGCAAACCTGGTCCGTGCGCGCCCGGATGATCGTTTCCTCCATCCTGCTCGCGTTCGGCGCGCTGTGGCTCGTCGAGCGGCTGTTAGCGCTGAAGTTCATGCCACTGTAAATGTAGGGCGGGGTCGCCGGACCCCGCCGAACGCGGTTCTGTAACGCACAAACGGCGGGGTCGGGCGACCCCGCCCTACATTGCGTCTCTTATTACTCTACGGCAGCCACGGATACTTCCGCGCGTCGACTTTCCGCTTGTCCCGCTGCGCGTGCATGAAGTCCTTCGCTTCGTCGCACATGTAATAGAGCATCGTCGCGTTGCCGGCGAGTTCCTGGATGCCGGCCTGGCCGTCGAGTTCGGCGTTGAAGCCGCTCTTGAGCAGCCGAATCGCCAGCGGACTCTTCTCCAGGATTTCGTTCGCCCACTTCACGCCCTCGGCCTCGAGCTGCGCGACCGGCACCACCGTGTTGACCAAACCCATCGCGAGCGCTTCCCGTGCCCCGTATTGCCGGCAAAGATACCAAATCTCCCGCGCCTTCTTCTGCCCGACGATGCGCGCGAGGTAACCGGAGCCGAAGCCCCCGTCGAAACTTCCCATCTTCGGGCCCACCTGCCCGAAGATCGCGTTGTCGGCCGCGATGCTCAGATCGCACACAACGTGCAGCACATGGCCGCCGCCGATGGCGTAGCCGGCCACCAGGGCGATCACGACCTTCGGGATGGAGCGGATCAGTTTCTGCAGATCGAGCACGTTGAGCCGCGGCACCCCCGCCTCGTCGAGGTAGCCGGCATGGCCGCGGACGCTTTGATCGCCGCCAGCACAGAAGGCATACTTGCCGTCCGTGTGCGGGCCGGCGCCGGTGAGCAGCACGACGCCAATCTTCGAGTCTTCGCGCGCATCGGCGAAGGCGTCGTACATTTCGCGGACGGTCAGCGGCCGGAACGCGTTGCGCTTCTGCGGCCGGTTAATGGTGACCCTGGCGATGCCGCCCGCCTTGTGATAGAGGATGTCGGTGTAGGTCTTCGCGACCTGCCAGTCGATCGTCATAAGCGCGCAGCGTGAAAGTTTTCCGGCGGTTTGTCCACCGGGCAGCACGCGGCAAAAGCAAGCTGATTTCGAACGACGGGTTGAAACTGCTTGGACGCGCGCCGGCGTTGGCCGACACTGCGCCTCTTTTTCCCGATGAGTAAACCGTCGTCGATGCCGTTGACCCGCGCCGCTCAAATCGCGCTGGCGACCAGCGCGCTCGGCGTGGTTTTCGGCGATATCGGCACGAGTCCTCTTTATACGGTCAAGGAGTGCCTCGCGCACCTGCCGGCCGGTGTCGATCTCACCGCCGGCGTGCTCGGCACCCTGTCGCTGCTGTTCTGGTCGCTGGTGGTGATCGTGTGTGTGAAATACCTCGGGTTCGTGACCAAGGCGGACAACCAGGGTGAAGGCGGGATCTTTGCGCTGCTCGCGTTGTTGCACGCCGGCAAGGAAGCGCCGCGCACCACGCGGCTCGGGCCGGTCGTGGTCATGATTCTCATCGGCGCGGCGTTGCTCTACGGCGACGGGATCATCACGCCGGCGGTGTCGGTGCTCGGCGCGGCGGAAGGTTTCATTTCCATCAGCCCCGCACTCGAACCGCTCGTGGTGCCCGCGTCCTGCTTCATCCTGGCCGTGCTGTTCTGGTTTCAGCACAAGGGCACGATGCGGATCGGCCGCGTGTTTGGCCCGGTGATGCTGATCTGGTTCATCACCCTCGGCCTGCTTGGCGCATGGCAGATCGTCCAGCACCCCGGCGTGCTCCGTGCGGTCAACCCGGCCCATGGCCTCGCCCTGCTGAAACACCGCCCATTCGAGGTGGCCGCGCTGCTCGGGGCGGTGGTGCTCGTCTTCACCGGCACCGAGGCGCTGTATGCGGACATGGGCCATTTTGGCCGGACGGCGATCGCCCGCGCGTGGTATGGCGCGGCCTTTCCCGGGCTCCTGCTGAATTACTTCGGCCAGGGCGCGTTCGTCCTCACGCATCCGCAGAGCGTCGAGAATTACCTCAGCAACGCCGCGTTCTTCAACGCCCATCCCGAATCGGTCCAGAATCCGTTCTTCATGCTCGCGCCCCAGGGCGTCGCGCGCGGGCTGCTCACGGCGCTGGCGTTTGTCGCGGCCATCATTGCGAGCCAGGCGCTGATTTCCGGCGCCTATTCGCTCACCCGCCAGGCCATCCAGCTCGGGTATTTCCCGCGGCTCAAAGTCACTCACACCCACGCCGAATTCGCGGGCCAGATCTACATGCCGTTCGTGAACATGCTGCTGGCGGTCGGCTCCATCGCGACGGTCTTGTTCTTCGGCTCAACCACCAATCTCGCCGCCGCGTATGGCATCGCGGTGACCGGCACGATGGCGATCACCACCATCGCGTACTATCTCGTGTTGCGACGGCAGTGGCACCGCTCGCTGTGGCTGGCGGTGCCGATTTGCGGGTTTTTCCTGATCGTCGACCTCGGCTTCTTCAGCGCCAACGCCCACAAGATCCACGAAGGCGGCTGGTTTCCGCTGGCCATCGGCGCGCTCGTGCTGGCGGTCATGCACACGTGGAAGATCGGCCGCGCCGAGATTTACAAGATCGTTTACGGCAACAACGTCACCGAGGAGGAACTGAAGAGCATCGCGCGGAGCAAGCATGTCGTCCGCGTGCCCGGCGCCGGCGTTTTCATGGTGGGCTCGGCCAGCGGCACGCCCATCGCACTGCTGCACCACGTGAAATCGAATCGCAGCCTGCACCAGACCATCGTGCTGCTGAGCATCCTCACCGAGGAGGTGCCGGCGGTCTCGGCGGATCGATTGACGCTCTCGGAACTGGGCGAAGGCATCTGGCGGGCAGTCGGCCGCTATGGCTACATGGAGTCACCGGATGCGAGCGAGTTGATGGAACTGGTCCAGCAGCGTGGCGTGCCGATCAACCCGGATGCCGCGACTTACTTTTTCAACCGCGAGATGATCATTTCCGGCGGCAATGCGAAGATGTCGGAATGGCAAAAGAGCCTGTACAGTTTCCTCAGCCGGAACGCCCTGCCGACGAAGGACTACTTCCGCATCCCGCCCTCGCAGATCATCGAAATCGGGTTGCCGCTGCAGCTGTAGGAATTCCATCCGCAGGCTGCCGCAGCTCGGATCGTCGCCGCGCTCATCACGGCGCAGCTTTCATTTTGTAGGGCCGGTTTAGCCCAAATCGGAAGACTTTGGCCGGCGTTCGTACCAATTGGCCAAACTCGGCCGAGTTCGGCCACTGCGGGAGAGGCGGCGGGGTCGGGAGACCCCGCCCTACAACCGATCCGCGATTTCCGCGAACAGCGCTTTTCGCTGTGCCGCGTCGCGCTTCCGATCGGTGCGGATTTCGAGCACGCGGATTCCCCTCGGCGGCAAAGTGCTCACGAGCGCGGTGAAGTGCGCCCAATCGCGCACGAGCACGTGCTCTGCTCCGTAGGCGGCGGCGAGCTGCGCGAAATCGGCCTCCTGCGGCGTCGCGAAAAATTCCTCGAAGGGCGGTTCGAATTGCGCGACCGGCAGATGATCGAAAATTCCCCCACCGCGATTGTTGATCAACACGACCGTCAGTGAGCCGCGGAACTTCGGCCGCAGCAAAAAACCATTTGTGTCGTGCAACAGCGCCAGGTCGCCGGTCAGCAATACGGCCGGCTGTTCGCTGCCGTGCGCGAGGCCGAGCGCGGACGACAGCGTGCCATCAATCCCGTTGGCCCCGCGGTTGCAGAGCAGCCGCGTGCGGCGATTGGCCGCCGGCCACACGGACTCGACGTCGCGCACCGGCATCGAGTTCGCCACGAACACCGGCGTGCCGGCCGGCAGGTCCTGCGCGAGCAACCAGGCGGCCTTCGGTTCGAAAAGCGCGGCCTCGCTCCGCAGCTTCTCGTCCAACTGGGCTCGCGCCTTTTCTTCGTACCGGGCCCACATCCGCTGATAGCCGTTCACGTCGATGGCCACCGGCAGGGCAGCCGCCAGAACGGGCAGCGAGAACGCCACGTGCCGCGTGCGGAGATGCAGCGCATCGCGGTTGTCGGGCCGCTCCGTCACGAGCCAGGTGATCGGATCGCTGGCCTCGAGCCACGCGCGCAGCACCTTGCTCGTGGGCCAGCCGCCGAGGCAGAGCACCACTTCCGGTTTCAGTCGTTCGGCCGCGTGCGCGTTGCGCAGGATGGCATCGTAGGTCGTCACCACATGGGGAACGCGATCGGCGTGCGGGCGCACGGGCGATAGTCCGTCGGCGAGCACCGGCCACCCGAGCCGCCGGGCGATTTCTCCCACCGCCGCAGCGTACGCGTCCGCGTCGGCCGGCTGGCTGGGGCCAATCAGAATCGCACCGTGAACGTCGGGGACCAGCGATGGCGGCGGCCCGGCCATGGCACTCGGCGTGGCGGGAGCAAGGCCCGCGAAAAACTGCGGCCAGTCGATGCGGGCGGCGAGTTGGGCCGCGGCCCCGTCGTCGCCGATCGGCGGCAGGGGATCGCGAAACGGCACGTTCAGGTGCACCGGCCCGGCGGCTGGGACGATCGTGCGCTGCACGGCGTGCGCGACCGTTTGCCGCAGGTAGCGCAACCGGCCCACGTCGAGCCACGGCAGGGCCAGTTCGTGATGGAAATTCACGTACGCGCCGTAGAGCTTCTGTTGATCGATCGTCTGGCCCGACGCGCATGACCGCAGCTCCGGCGGGCGATCCGCCGTCAGCACGAGCAACGGCACGGCACTCTCGTGCGCCTCGATCACCGCTGGAAAAAAATTCGCGGCCGCCGTGCCGCTCGTGCACAGAAGCGCCACCGGGCGATGCTGGCGCTTCGCCAGGCCGATCGCGAAAAACGCCGCCGAACGCTCGTCGAGCACCGGAATCGCCTCGAGCTCGCCGTGCGCCGCCAGCGCGAAGGTCAGCGGCGTCGACCGCGAGCCCGGCGACACGACGGCTTGCCGCACGCCGCACCGGGCGAGCGTTTCCGCGAGCACGCCGGCCCAAAGTGAATTGAGGTTGCGCGCGTCCGGAGTTCGCATTCGGCCGTAGCGTGATGGCGGCGGCGACGGTGCGCGAGCGCGATTCGGCCCCTCACCGCTGTTCGCCGCCGCGAAATCAGGGCGCCGGTCGCGGCTGCGTGGGCAACCGCTCCAGGGCGAACGCGATCAGCGACGTGATTTGCGCCTCCGACAGCGGCCCCTGGTTCCGCTGCGCAAACCCCGGCATGAGGCTGCCCTCCTTGCCGTCCTCGATCCACTTTCGCCAGAACGCGGCGTCGCGCGGCTCGCGCGCCACCAGGAGGTCGGGCACCATCGTGGCACGCGGGCTGGCCAGGTGACAGATGGTGCACGCCGCGCGAAAAAGATCCTCGCCGACCTTGCCGAGCGCCGGCGTGACGTGGCAGGTCGCGCATTCGCCGCGAAACACCGCCTGCCGATCCATCGACGCCATCTGCCGGTTTCGCTCCCGCGCGGCTTCCGGCGTATCCGGAATGTTCACCGTCACGTGCAGCATTTGCGTGCCGGGCGGCGAGGCGACGAAGATCGACTTCGAGAATTTTCCCGTTTTCCCCCGGAAGTCGACCGTCGCGGTGAACGAACCCTTCTCGCCCGGCGCCAGGATCCAGGGGCGCCGCGGCATTTCCGCCACGGTGCAGCCGCACGACGGGGTGACCGCGGCGATCTCGACCGGCTTGTCCGACGTGTTCGTCGCGGTAAACGCGAAGTTTGCGGCACCATCTTCGGGCTTCACGTCCAGCGATTTTTCCATCGCGTCCCAGACCAGGGGATGTGGCGGGCTGGCCTCCGGCGCGGCGAACGCGAGGTGAGCGAGGAACAGCAGTGAAACCGTACACGACGTCCAAAGTGACCAGCGTCGTTTGTGGGCGCGGTGCCCCCACCGCGCGAGACATCGCCCGCGACTGCCCAACTCGCGGGGTGCCGCCTCCGCCCAGCCTTCGGCGCGCCACTGGCATCTTGCCGCGTCGAAGCCCGCAGGGCGAAGACGGGAGGGCACCCCGCCGACAACTGCGCGGATTAATGATGTTCTGTATGGCAGGGGTAGCTTCAACGCGAACATGGTTTCATCGGTGGCGCGGCATGACCCCAAGCGGCTCAATCGAG
>Ga0082335_1004402_pt1 | contig 21226 bp, 17 predicted proteins | sample Subgrocontami58m_FD_72375 | JGI IMG/M metagenome (GOLD analysis project Ga0082335, IMG submission 72375) | Subsurface groundwater microbial communities from S. Glens Falls, New York, USA - GMW37 contaminated, 5.8 m (SPADES assembly) (version 2) ...
CCGAATCGCTCCAGCCAGGCGTCAAAAAATAAGATCGACCATATCTTTGTGGTGAAATCTCTGTTGCCTCTGCGATGGTCACTGACCACATTTCTCACGTAGTCCATATTCAGATAGTCCGACAATCTTGTATGCCTAGCAAGAAAGCGGTCGTCAACGTATTCCTTAAGATCCTTTTTAAACCACAATTTAAAGGGAACGCTGAACCCCTGTTTCTTGTGATTGAGTATGGATGCAGGAAGATAGGGAGACATTGCTTTCTTGAAAATGTATTTCTGCTCTCGATTATGCAGTTTATATTGCGCCGGAATCTTCATCGTCAATTCGACAAATTTATGATCCAGGAGCGGCACTCTCACCTCAAGGGAATTTTGCATACTGGCGACATCAACCTTCGTCAAGATATCATCGACCAGATAACTCCGGAGATCTAATTCCTGCATTCTGCTCACGTATTCTTTGGCCGTCGAATTTCTGATGATCTTTTCTTTCTGAGACTCAGCATAACTTTCTTGCAGTTTATCGTATATAGAGCGTGCATACAGCTTTTTTCTTTCGAGCTGATTGAATACGGCGATGTGCGCGCCGACAATATCTTCGTCTTGCGACAGTAAATACGAAAGTCCTTTCCCCTTAATTTTATTGGGAATAAATGCATGAATCGTTTTTGCGAGGGGTTTGCGCACAAGCGCAGGAAGAAAATTGTAGCGGTCAATGTTGTTTAATTTATAGTAGTCGGTATAGCCGGCAAACAGTTCGTCGCCACCATCGCCGGAAAGAGCAACCGTAACAAATTCGCGTGCGAACTTTGATACATAGTACGTTGGTATAGCAGAGCTATCGGCAAATGGTTCATCATACGCATCTACGAGAGTGGTCAGAAGACTAACCGATTCTGGCTCAAGCACCCGTTCGTGATGATCCGTTTTATACTGTCGCGCAACTTCTCTCGCATATTGAAGTTCATTGAATTGTGATTCTAGAAAGCCAATGGAGAAAGTCTTCACGGGTTCATTGGAGTGCCGTGTCATGAGGGCTACAACAGAGCTTGAGTCAATGCCGCCACTCAAAAAGGCACCAAAGGGCACGTCACTGATCATATGCAGGCGAACTGATTCGGAAAACTCTTTTTCGATCTCCACACGCCACTGTGCCTCTGATCTCGAAAAGTCGGGTTGGAAATGAAGATCCCAATAACGCGTTATCTGCGGTTCCGATGATGAATTTGGGTGGAGTGACAGGGTATGAGCCGGAAGAAGTTTTCTAATGGAGGAATAAATTGTCCTACTGCCTGTCACATATCCATAGGTGAAATATAAATCCATTGCATTCAGGTCTATCGCGCGATCGACGTCGGCCGCTTTCAAAATAGCTTTGATTTCGGAGCCGAAAACAAAGGAATGCCGATCACAATAGTAGTAGAATGGCTTGATCCCAAAACGGTCTCTTGCGCAAAACAACTCTTTTTCTTTATTGTTCCAGATAGCAAAAGCGAACATTCCCCTCAAGTGAGCGACACAATCATTGCCAAATTCCTCATAGAGATGCAAAATGCACTCGGTATCTGTTTTTGTGCTCAGGACGTGCCCCTTGCTTATTACAAGTTCCCGAAGCTCTTGAAAATTATAAATTTCGCCGTTGAAGATGATCCAAAGCGATCCATCCTCATTCGTTAAAGGTTGATGTCCTGTGCTAAGATCAATTATGCTTAATCTTCTAAATCCCAAACCGACATTGTCCTGCACATAGTACCCTTCGTCGTCGGGTCCTCGGTGTCGGATTGAATCGGTCATGCCTCGGATTTCGCTTTTCTCAACTCTTCGGGACGGATCAAAATATATTTTTCCGCAAATGCCACACATAAACTTTACCTGTTAAGAACTTATTTTTGTTGAGGAAGCATAGGACTGTCGGTCTTGTATGTCAAGCAATATTGGGTTGCCAAAATATACTTGACATTCCAGAATCTCCTTCGTATTCTTCCGCCACAATATTGACGAATAGCAAAAGGATTTTAATGGAACGGTTGTTTCTTCGATAAAATGGTTGGATTTGCGGCCCGGCTGTTATAACCGATAAGGATTGAAGTGAGGATTCACCGCTTGCCGATTCATGTAATCGAGAGGGCGGAGCCGTACAATAGTTTCAGCTCAAAATGCCAAGGAGGTTCATCATGGCAGGCACAGGCACAACGTATAAAAAAGGGAAGCTCTACCAACTTGAACTGATCAGGCTCCAAATCGATCCCAAACAGCCCCGTAAGTATATGGATCCCCTTGCAATGGAGGAGATGACTGTCTCAGTCGCCAAGCACGGAATCCTGCAGCCGATAATTTTCCGCGCGGATGAGGAGGGGGGCGACCCGATCATTGTCGCCGGCGAACGCCGTGTCGAGGCCGCGAAAAAGGCGGCATTGCTCACTATCCCCGCCATTTTTGTTGAGGGCAACCATGCCGAGATCGCCCTTGTGGAGAATCTCCTCCGCCAGGACCTGACCCCCGTCGAAGAGGCAGAGGGCCTCAAAGCCCTCATGACGGAGCAGAAATACACCCAGGAGCAATTGGGCGTCATCATCGGCAAGGCCCAGAACACCTTGAGCGAGATACTGAGTCTCAACAAGCTCCCCCAGGAGGTCCGCGATGAATGCCGGGGGGATCGGACGATCTCGAAAAACGCTCTTATCGCCATTGCCAAGAAGAAGCAGGCGCGGGGTATGACGACGGCCTACATCGCCTACAAGGCCAAACAACAGAAGGGAAAAACCAGCCGTCAGAAGAAAGACGCCAACGAGTTGCAGGGCATCTTCGACATGATGAATAAGACCATGACGAAGGTTCGCTCCATCGATACCTCGGCTTGGTCGGACGACAAAAGGGAAAATTTTCGGAATTACCTCAATAGCCTCAAGGCGGAAATAGACAACTATCTAAACACACTGCTAAGGTAGGAAAACACAAAACTTTTTCATGATCATATGATTATCCTACAATATCAGTTGCTTTAATAGTATCGGAGCTCCGATACTCCTCCTTACGCCCGGCCGCACGGAGAAAAACGAGCGGGGGTTTGCATAACTCCGATTTTCTCAGGGGCAATCATAAATAATAAATCCAGTTAAAAGGAACTTTATGTTCAAATTCAATAAAATAAAACCTGAAAATCGAATGCGCTGGCTATGGAGATGTTTAGCGCTGCTGCCTTTCATAACCATTCCAATATTAGGATCATTATTTTATTTCCGTCATGATGATGCTTCAGTGCTTTTATGGGCGAAAGAATTTACAAAACCTTTCTATTTTGCATTTTCACACGATTTAAATGTTAATGAATATTATAAATATCCTGGGATGGGTGCGTATTGGCGACCGTGTACATATTTATATGTGAAACTACTGTGGCTTCTTTTCGGTGCGAATCCAGCTCCATATTTCATTGTTGGCGGCCTCCTTTTTATGATTGCCGTATATTTTCTATTTAAAATTGCGGAGGAAATTTCCGGAACAGGATTAGCATTCCTTAGTTGTTTATTCCTATTTGTTACCTTTCAGAATATGATGTACAATCTATTTCACCTCACTACAGAAGTCGCTTTTTTCTATCAATTAGGAATGATTTATTTCTTTTTGTCCTATTTAATAAAAGAGAAGTGGGGATATTTATTGGGCGTAATAGTATTTTTGCTGCCCGCAATGGGACGACAGACGACTCCTCTAATTTTAACAGCACTGTTAATTGTAACGGCATTGAGTCAGACTGCAAAGAAAAATATTTTGTCAATTAAGCATGGAATAATTCTCATAATATTAATTACTTGCTTTTATATAATGACATTGTCTCCAATCATTCATAACAGTACTGTTTTTGCTGTATTTCCGGATGTGCGCAAAATGTTTACTTTTATTTATGAGCGTTTTTTATATTATGGCACGATTCTTACGAGTGGCCTGGTTGGTCTGATAATAGTCTCCGGTTTTACATTCGGTTTCACAAATCATTTTGCCGCAGTCGTAAAAGATAAATTCAATTTTAAATTTTTAAATCAATGGGTATGGTCCATTTTAGCAATTATTATGGTTGTATTGTTATTACTGTTCAAGAATGTTTCTATTTACTGGTTGGCATTCAGTATTATATATCTATTTATGTTTGATGAAAAATTACGATTGCCCTTAGGATGGGCTGGAGCATCGTTACTTTCTTTTTTATCCGCGAACTATTATCACAATGGCTATTTATTAGAGGCAGGCTTTCCATTATCACTTGCCTTAGGTATTATTGTTACAACAATTATGGCACCCTACGTGCAGCTATTGTCAACTATCAAGAAAAAGATTGCTGGTCGGGAATTAATCTTTATAGTCAGCAGTGCATTGATCGGCTGTGTTGTTGTAATAGGGATAGGAAGTAGAAGCAATTTTATACAAAAAAAATTTGAGGTAATTGAGGTAGTTAAAATAGGTGTTGATTCCAATCGCAACTTTAAACAGCTAATGGATTACCTACAGCAGAAGCTCCCCCCGAATGTTGTTATCTACGAGTTGTCTGAAGAAGAGATAGGTACAACACTTTTTGACAGGCGTTTCTTCTCTCTTAGAGAACGAGCTTTACGCACCAAGACGATGAATATAGAGGATACACTGATGATGCTTAAGGTATTGAATAGAGGTGATATACATTTATATCCCGCATCAGAATTGGAGTTAGCAGCTCGAGCTGGAGAAAAATATTTTATTGCCTTAAATAATTTTGAGCGAAAAATTGCGGAGGATAAATATAAGTTAAAAATCATTAAAGAGTTCAAAAGCAATCGTGATTCGGCAGCAGTATATCGAATCACGATGTAGCGGGGTAGGGGGGCGAGCTTGATCTGGGAATGTATATATGCCGACATTGCTGTCCGGTTAATAGTCGAATAAATTTAGTTGCTTGTGCATTGGTCCTTCAATTTTCGGGATATTTTTGTAATCGTAATTTTCAAATAGCTGATTTAGCGGTACTTTTTCGAAGATGGTGACGCTCAGGATCTGTAAAATTGTGTAGAGATTTTGCTCCAAATGGAGTCGTTTTCGAATGATGGCGACAAGTATATAGGTGGAGACAGCAATCCAGATTTGAGTTTTTACCGCATTTTCGGAAGTGCCGTAGAAGGCCTTGATGCGGAGATGCTGCTTGATCCATTTGAAGAACAATTCAATTTGCCATCGGCATTTGTAGAGTTTGGCAATGCTAAGGGCAGGAAGGACGAAATTGTTGGTCAAAAAAACGAGATGCTTTTCCCTTTCAGCATCGAAGTATTTTACACAACGGAGTTTTTCTGGATAGCCTGCCAGTGATTTGGGCGTGACCAGCATGATGGTCTGATCGCATTTCAGACCGTCGGCACAATCCACCGTATGGGAGTAGATTCTTCGGAACCTCGTATTTTTCTTGGCCCGCGTGACGAAAAAGGAGAGGAGTTGAGTCAAGACGTAGAGCCTTCCGAAGTCCAGGTAAGCGCGGTCCATAATGTAAAAGGATCCCGGTTCTGGAACCAGGGTGTCAAGGATATTGACGTCATGGAGCCTTCCATTGGTGATCTCGATGAAAGAGGGTATGCTGCCACGGAGATCCATGAGGGTATGCATTTTGACTGCGGCCTTATGCTTGCGGAAAGACGCCCAAGGAAAAAGGGACAGGCAAAGGTCGATGGTGGTAGAATCCAGGGCGTAGGCAGATTCTTTGAGTTCGATGCCGAAGTCTTCCTCGGCGTAAAGTGAACGTGCTTGAGAAATCATGATTTGGCAGAAGTCCGCGTATATCCGCCAGTCGCGTTTTTCGTTCGCCTCGGCAAGAGTGCTCCGCGATATTCTCCCTCTGAAGCCGAGATGATAGAGTTTCTCCCGGCGAGAACGGAGACAGGCCTCAATATCCCGGAGGCTCTCACGGTATGTTAGCTGCGCGAAGGCCATACTAAAATATTGATCCATACAAGAGAAACTGCTTGTGTGATAATTACCATCGTACCGATCAACGCATTTGCGGAATTCATACATTGGCAGATAGTCCATGACTTGTGAAAATACGGTCTTTCCATTGTACATAAGCCACCCCTCTAATGATTTTGGAGTGGCTATACGGCAAAATAAAATTCAAGTCGATAAAAAGGTAAAACATGCTTTAGACGATGTTTTTATTAATGTTTATACGTTTTAATTTTACATTAACCGGACACTAATGATATGCCGAATAAAATATTAGATAAAAATTTGGACAGTTGTTCAAGTTCCAATAAGAGATTACGGGTTCTTGTGATGGGAGGACTTGGTTTTATCGGTAGCAACCTCAGTCGGTTGTTGCTAGCCGAAGGTTATCAGGTGCGTATCTTCGACAAGCTATATGGTTCACGCCATTTAATATCAGATATCGCAGAAAAAGTAGAAATTGAAGAGGGAGATGCCAAAAGACCAGACGACATAGTGCGGTCACTTCAAGATATCGATATTGCGATAGATCTCATTCACACCACGGTACCCGGGGCATCAATGAGCGATCCCGCTTATGATGTCCAATCCAATGTCGTATCTCATGCGGCTTGGCTATCCCGCATAAAAAAGAACAAATTGAGCAGGATAATATATGTTTCCTCAGGGGGCACTGTTTATGGTGTTCCGCAAAAGAGCCCGATCAGTGAAGACCATCCGACTGAACCCATAAGTTCATACGGCATAACCAAGTTGGCCATTGAAAAATATATTGCCCTTTATGCGAATATTCAGGGGATTGAGTATAGAATTTGTAGGCCGGCTAATGTTTACGGGGAGGGACAGCACCGCCATGTCGGTCAGGGCGTTATCGGTGTATTCTTGGAACATTGCTTGAAGGGGCAACCAATAGAAATTTGGGGTGATGGTTCCATAAGGCGTGATTATCTTTATGTGGCCGATCTGGTGCAGGGAATTGTTAATTTAATAAATCATCGGGGAAGCAGCAGGATTTTTAATATCTCCAGCGGCATAGGATATTCTTTGAATGATATAATCGCGCTTATTCGTGATGTGTTGAAGATACCTGTGGCAGTAAAGTATATGCCATCAAGAGCGTTTGACGTCCCTGTTAATGTTCTCGATAGTTCTCGGCTTAGACTCGAAACAGGTTGGAAACCGCAGACTGACATGGTGGATGGTATGCGTCGTGTCTGTGATCATTTAAAACGAATACTTACTCTATGATATCAGGCTTGCTATTTTTAAAGTCTTTAATAGAAGTTATGCGCTAACATCGTTTCTGACCGGAAGGTACCTATGAAAGAATTATTACATAGTATTATCGTTCCTGTTTACCAATCCAGAGCGTCCATCGAAACACTGGTGACGAGGGTTTCAGCGGTTATGAATGGCGCGGGGATTCGCTTTGAACTGATTCTCGTGGACGATGGCAGCCAGGATGACTCTTTCGCCGAAATCAAGCGACTCTCATCAATTCACCCGTTTATCAGGGGAGTTCGGCTCTCCAGGAATTTTGGGCATCAAGCTGCGGTAACGGTAGGATTACAGAAAAGTACGGGAGAAATCACTGCCATTATCGACGATGATCTGCAAGACCCACCGGAAATCCTTCTTCGTTTCTTCGAATGTCTGCATCAAGGGAAAGATGTTGTCTATGGTGTCAGGAAAAAAAGGAAAGAGCATCTCCTCAAGCGGGCTGTCTTTGCAGCCTTCTATCGGATCATTAATGCTGTTTCCGATATTTATATACCGGAAGATTCCGGAGATTTCTGTGCCATGCGGCGGTGTGCTGTGAACGCCATGCTTCAGATGCCCGAAGCCAATCCTTTTTTACGGGGCACCCGGGCCTGGGCGGGATTCAGGCAAGTAGGTTTCGAGTATGAAAGGGACGCGCGCTTTCAAGGGGAATCCGGCTATACTCTGTCAAAATATTTCAAGTTGGCGTTGACCGGTATTCTCATGTTTTCCCATATCCCTCTTCGACTGGCAACTATCTTTGGCGTGATCACATCCTTATTTTCTTTTATCCTTTCCTTTTATGTTATTATCTCCTGGCTGATTAAACCATTCGATGTTCCGGGCTACCTTTCTACCTTTTTGGCCATCAGTCTAATGGGGGGTGTCCAGCTTACTGCTATCGGCATCATTGGCCATTATCTCGGATATCTGATCGACAATAACCGACGGTGGCCAGTCGCGTTTGTAGCGGAAACTACGGAGGAGAGAGAATCATAAAGGTACTGATCACGACATGAACCCTATCGAAAAGAAATCCAAATTTGACAGGTTCGCTCGCGGTTACTCGGGAGGTAATGAAGATCCTCTCAAGCGTCTATTCGGCGAGAACCTAGAAGAGTTTATTTATGTCAAGGCTAAATGGCTCTGGAACTACTTGACTCAGTGCCAGGAAAAAATAACGATAGATGAAAAATGTCAGCTATTGGACTACGGTTGTGGGACTGGGGAGATGCTAAAATGGCTCAAGTTACTCGGATTTCCCGGCCGTTTATATGGCGCCGATGTCTCCCCGGCTATGCTCGATGAAGCTAAAAAGCGCTGGGATACGTTTCCAAAGCCCATATTTACCTCTATTGGCGAAACAAAAACAAATTTTGCGGATGATTCATTTCATTGTATCGTTGCCACATGCGTCTTTCATCATATAGAACCAGAGAAACGGGATGACGTCCTCCATGAAATCAACCGTATCTTGGTCCCGGGAGGAAAACTTATCATTTTCGAACATAACCCGTTCAATCCCATGACTCGTTCGGTCGTGAAAAGGGCAGTTATCGATAAGAACACAGTACTTCTGTATCCAAAGGAAGTATTCAATCGCTATAATAAAGCATCATTTGCAAAGTGTAAACTTGAGTACCTCATGTTTTTACCCCCAAGAATGAAGGTTTTTCTCGGGATTGAAAGGTATCTCAGGTGGTGTCCCCTAGGGGCGCAATATGCCGCTGTTGGAGAAAAGCGCTGCCGCTTCCCTGATCTCATTTCACTTTAGAAATTTTCAGCTACCGCCCTTAAGAATACGGCCAATGTTTTCTCCGGAGAGACCTTTGCATAATGCACCTACCTTGTCATTCCCGCGAAAGCGGGAATCCGGAACGGCTTGACAATTAAAGGAGAGATGAAAGATGGTTCTCGTTCATAGTCGCAAGCAAATCCTTATCTTTGGATTGATAACATTGATTTACGTTTTGGTCAGATTCTATGGTTTTACGGAGTATGGACTGTGGACAGACGAAGTTTATCGCGTACAGTTTGCCAGCACACCGCTCAGGAACCTTCTATCAGCCATCGCGCGCAACGATGCGGCTCCGCCGCTTTTCTATATAATATTGAAAGGCTGGATCGCTCTCGGCGGTAACAGCCTTATGTGGCTGCGACTCCTACCGATTGTCGTGAGCATAATCACTGTGTTTCCGCTCCTCAGATTGTGTCGAGTTCTGCAGTTCACGGACCGCGAAACAATCGTCGTCCTTACACTTACAGCCCTTAACGCTTTCCTGATCAAATACGCACAAGATGTTTCGATGTACAGTTTTTCATTCCTGTTTGGCACGTTATCCCTATGGCTGTTCTTCCTCTGGCTGACAAAAGAAAAGCTTTTCAGCTGGCACTGGACTTGTTGGACAGCAGCAAACGTGCTGTTGGTTTTCAATCACTATTTTGGTTGGTTGCTGGTCGGCTCACAGATATTACTTGTAGTGTTGCTTAAGCGAGAGCGTTGGGTGGCAGCATTTCTCTCCGTGGTTACAACCGCTATTTGCTTCGGCCCTTGGGGATTCTATGCCTTTGCATACCAGTTCTCAGAATATGGTCTCATACGAATGCTCAGCTGGATTGACCCACCCACATGGCGATCAATTGTCTGGTTCTATGGTGAGTTAAACGGCAGTTTTGGTGTGCGGGGTGCCGGCATGGTGGCTGGGGTCCTATTTTTCACTCCTATCAGCTTGTCTCTTTTCCAAATCATCTCCAGTCGTGCTCAACCCGGTCAGTCCGATAAGCGATACACCCTGCTGGCCCTGCTTATCTTGGCCACGATACCAATCATGATAGTATTTATTGCCTCGAAGGTTTTGCCTACTTCTATCTGGGCAGAGCGCGGCTTGATCTTTTGTGCCACTCCATACTTACTGCTGGTGACGATCGCTGCGTGCCGCCTACAAACAAAGTGGGGCCGGACGATCTTTATCACTGGTATTATTGCCTGGTCTCTTTCTGCCGGTTTATACAACTTTGCACACATTAACAAGAACCCAAACTGGGATCTTGTAGCTCAGCGGCTTGTGCAAGACTGTCGACATTCTGGTCTGATAGCCCATATTTATTGCACCGAGGATTGGCTCGCGGCCCCCTTGTTATGGGCTTTACGGAATGACGGATTGGGATCGGTTCAGGTCAAGATCGCAAGCGATATCGAGATGATTGGAGATCGGTTTTATTGGCTTTTATTCAGGAACTACGGCAAGCACTCTATTGAGCCGGCCGCTTTGGTTGCCCTGCTCAGCAAGCGCCAGCGCAAGGTTGAGTTCCTCTTCGAAACAAGGAACAATTCTAATAGAGTGTGGCTTTGTCGAATTGAGCCAGCAGAAGTTGCCAAACATTGATTACGCGAACAGTTCATCGGTGAAATGGACAAAGGAGTAAACGGAGATAAAGGCTCGCCCCGTCTATAGGGAGTACCGACTCTTTGGCTAATGGAGGGTAAATGATCTTTCAACTTTTTACTATTATAGGCATAGCGGTTTTTATATTATTTGCCATTATTGTACAAGAAGCCTACGCATATTTGGATGCTGGAACAGGAAGTTATATTTTTCAGATTGTTATAGCTTTTGTGATTGGTGGATTATATGCAGTTAAGCTATTCTGGATGAAAATTATTTTTTTCTTTAAAAATTTATTTAAAAAAAGTAACAAATGAATAACGCAAATAATAATCTGAATGCTTCTGGATCATTCCGTGATCCTGCCGGATTTGTTTTTTGGCGAGAAGGGACAATTTATCGGCAAATAAACCTTGTTTACAAAGAAGAATATGATTTTTTTGTTAAGTCTGGTCTCTATAAAGACCTTGCAGATCGTAATTTGCTGATCTCGCATGAAGAAAGCGACATTAACGGTCCTTCACCTGATAAGCTTTACAAAGTGATTAAGCCCGGTAAGATACCATTCATATCATATCCATATGAATGGTGTTTTTCCCAGTTGAAAGATGCGGCTTTGGCTACGCTTGCAATACAGAAAATATCCCTCAATTTCGGGATGTCGTTAAAAGATTGCAGTGCGTATAATATCCAATTCAAAAATGGGAAACCAATATTTATTGACACCCTTTCTTTTGAGAAATACAAGGAGGGCCAGCCTTGGGTCGCTTATAGACAGTTTTGCCAGCATTTTCTCGCTCCTTTGGTTCTAATGAGCTATAAAGATATCAGGCTAAATCAGCTGCTAAGAGTTTATATTGACGGAATTCCTTTAGATTTAGCCAGCTCACTTCTCCCCTTTTATACTCGCTGCAAATTTTCCTTGCTTGTACATATTCATCTTCACGCCAAGGCTCAGAAACATTTTTCTGCCAGAACTCCTAAGATAACAAAAGGCAAAATAACACGCTTGTCTTTTATGGGGCTGGTTGACAGTTTGGAATCTGCTATTAATAAACTGAGGTGGAATGCCCAGGGCACCGAATGGGGTGATTACTATGATAATGTAAATTATTCACCAGAGGGGTTTCGACACAAAAAGGTAGTAATATCTGATTTCTTAGAAAAACTTAATCCGAAAGTTGCCTGGGACCTCGGTGCTAATATAGGAGTATTTAGCCGTATTCTTAGTGATAAAAAAATACGGGTGATCTCTTTTGATGTCGATCCTGCGGCAGTGGAAAAAAATTACGTACACTGCATCTCAAAAGGCGAAGAAAATATTCTGCCACTGCTGCTTGATTTGACAAATCCAAGCCCAGGGATAGGTTGGAGTAACGAAGAACGAATATCTATGTTAGAAAGGGGGCCGGTGGATGTAGTGTTTGCTCTTGCATTGATTCACCATTTAGCAATTTCCAACAATCTGCCACTTAACGAGATCGCCGATTTTTTCAGCAGAATTTGCAATTCGCTCATTATCGAATTTGTTCCCAAAGAAGACACACAGGTACGGAGGCTTTTGTCAACCAGGAAGGATATTTTTCCCAATTATACTCAGCAAAATTTCGAAGACGAATTCGAAATTTTTTTTGTAATAAGAGAGTCTATACCTGTAAGAAGTTCTCGAAGGATTTTGTATTTAATGGAAAGGAAGCAAATTTGAGTACAAGGAAATATCCTATTTTCCACCCGTTTTTGTTTGCTGCATTTCCCGTGTTATTTCTATTTGCACATAACGTTGGGGAACTTGAATTTCATGTAGTTATAATTCCAATGACGGTTGTGTTTTTTTTTACGTTCTTTGGGTTTTTTTTATTTAGAGTCATTTGCAAAGATGACCAAAAAGGGGCGGTGTTGTTGTCCTGCGCTCTTATCTTATTTTTTTCTTACGAACCATTTTCTAGTCTTATGCAAAGTTTCCGTTTGTCGGTAGGTAACTTTGTTATGGGACAGCACAAATTTTATTTGACAGGAGCTAGCATCCTATTTTATTTGGTAGCCCATTTTATCATCAAAACTCGTAATAATTTGCAAAATCTTACGAAAGCACTGAACGTTGTAGCTTTATCCTTGGTCCTGATTTCCTCAATTTCCATCAATATAAATAAATTTACAAACTGGCGAGTAAGTCTTGACAATAGAGGAAAGATCAACGCGAAAACTAACGAAATAATAACAGGCAAGACTACCAAACTTCCTAGCATATACTACATAATATTAGACGGTTACGGAAGGGCAGATATTCTTAGTGAAGTATATGGTTATGATAATAGAGAATTTATCAATTATTTAAAGCAGAAAGGGTTCTATATAGCCGAAAAGAGTAAGTCTAATTATCAATCTACGTTTCTATCCCTGGCGTCATCTTTGAATTTATCGTATCTTGAGCTTGGGGATGGTTTTAAAGAGAAAGAATATTCCGATAATAGAGTGTTTTCGATTATGAAACAACATGGCTATACGACTGTATTTACTTCTTCGCTGGATGGGGATGTAAGGATGAGTAATGCTGATTTTATTTTAAGAATTGGGTGGTTAAATGATTTTGAGTACAAGCTTATCAATCTCACGCCTATTCCGGAGTTATTGAGAAGATTACACTTATCTTTAGGCTCATACAGCCGGCACAGAGAAAGGATCAATTATGCCTTCGATGCTATTGCAGATACAACTAACTGGGCCCCCCCTGTCTTCGTCTATGCCCATATTCTTGCCCCCCATCCTCCGTTTGTGTTCGGCCCTAATGGGGAAAATGTCCAACTAAATAGAGAGTATAGTGCTGATGACGCGAAAGATTTTTATGCCGCGGGAGGAACGGAAGATGAATACATAACAGGTTATAGGGAACAAATTGCATATATTAATAAAAGGTTGATAAAACTTATAAATCACATCCTTTCTAGAAAAGACAATTTATCGATTATTGTTTTGCAAGGTGACCATGGCCCCAAGTCCAAAACGGATAAGTCTAATCCAGATAAAACATATTTGAAGGAGTGCTATTCAATATTAAATGCTTACTATCTACCAAGTAATGGCAATAAAGTGCTGTATGAATCAATAACGCCAGTAAATACATTTAGGTTGCTTTTTAATCTTTATTTTGGAGAAAATTATGATTTGTTAGAGGATAGAAATTATTTCTATAAGTTTACCTCGTCGCCGGCAATTTTTGATGTCACCAGTAAAGCAGAAAATTGATATGTTTAATCGCTGAAGTAACAATTGTTAGAGGGAGGGGAGAAAAAAATGAACGTATCAGAGTTATTGAATTTGACAAATTGGATAGACGAAAAAGTTGTAAAAGCGCAGATAGTAAAAAAATACGAAGCGCTGCACAGCATTCTCCAAGAAAATTCACAACCCAATCAACAAAAACAGCCTTTTGAGTCTCAAAAAGATGAGCTAATTACTACCCTCGAAAATGTAAACTTAGATGGACTCACAAAAGATCAATTGAATTTTCTCAATAATCTCGGGATAGGGAACGCCGTAGGGGGGGCAGGAATAGGGTTAGTAGAAGACGTTTTGTTCAAGAACGTCATCGACGTAGCAACCTCTGCGCAAAAAGTCGAAGAAATAATTAAGCGAATAAAGGAGGGTATTGAAAAGTCAAATCAAATTAAAGCAGGTATTGAAAATTGTATAGAAGAAGAAAGATATGAGGCAGAAGATGAAGTGTTGATGCGAATTGCTTTTACAGGAAAGGCATCAATGTCAAATGTTACGGATTTCAAAAGTTGGGGGAATATTTGGTGCGATATCTTTCGTGGCATAGCAATGCTTCACAACCTACCGCCAGAAAATGTCAAAATAGTTGGCGCCACACAAGGATCAATCGTTCTTGAGTTGGCTGTCATTATGGATATTGCTACAACTACAAGCGGAATAATTCTAGCTGCCTTGCAAGTCACTGAAAAGGTGCTTGATATACGTATGAAAGCAGAGGAAATCCGAGAGCTGAAACTGAAAAATGTTAAATTGGCCAAAGACCTTGAAAAAGAGGCCGAGAATGAAAAGAGAATTGGAATTGACGAAATAACCGTAAGATTGGTTAATAAATTTAGTCTTGATCAAAATAACCAAGGAGACAAAGTCAATGCCTTGGATAAGGCAATAAATAATTTGGTTGATTTTGTAGAAATGGGCGGTGAAGTTGATTTTGTTATGTCATATGGGAAGAAGCCCGATGACAAAAATAATCAGAAGGAAAAGCATGAACTAAGAATTGCATTTCAAGAAATCAGAAACTTGGAAAGAAAACTTTCATTAATTGAATCACGCCTGTCCGGTTAACTGTTTAATAAATTTAATTTATTGCATGCAACAGGCTCTGCTTCTTGCAGAGTGGAGATGAGATGTAGAATGAAACCATTAGAAAAACCAATATATGTTACCGAACCCTTTCTCCCCCCTTTAGAAGAATTTCAGCCATATCTCGAGCAAATATGGGAGAGCAAATGGCTCACCAATGCCGGCCCGTTTCATCAGCAACTGGAGGACAAGCTGAGCGAGTATCTTGGCATAGAGCACCTTGCCTTGTTTGCCAATGGCACGCTCGCACTTGTTACGGCGCTTCAAGCGTTGCGTATTACCGGAGAGGTCATTACCACGCCATTTTCATTTGTAGCTACAGCCCACTCCCTGCTCTGGAACGGTATCAAGCCGGTATTTGTTGACATCCATCCGGAAACGTTCAATCTTGATCCGGAAAAGATCGAGGCGGCAATCACGCCTCAAACTACGGCAATTATGCCTGTGCATGTGTATGGAAAACCATGTGATGTGGAAAAGATACAGAAGATTGCAGATTTGTACGGTCTGAAAATTATATATGATGCAGCGCATGCGTTTGGGGTAACTTATAAGGGGGAAAGCCTTTTGAAGAACGGAGACCTGTCAACATTAAGCTTCCATGCGACAAAAGTATTCAATACCTTTGAGGGTGGCGCCATAGTTTGCCCTAACGCTAAAACGAAGAAGCGAATCGATGACCTGAAGAATTTTGGCTTTGCCGACGAAGTAACCGTAGTTTCCCCTGGCATAAATGGCAAGATGAATGAGGTACAGGCTGCCTTTGGGCTGCTACAGCTTAAATACATTGATAAGGCGATTGCCAGAAGGCGCGAGATATATGCGCTATACCATGACCAACTTTCGCATGTCCGGGGTATTTTCTGCCCACCACTACCTGCCGGCACGATCTATAACTATGCCTATTTCCCGATATTGATTAAAAAAGACTATCCACTAGTGCGCGACGAACTTTATGAAAAGTTTCGTCAACATAATATCTATGCCCGGCGCTATTTTTACCCATTGATTAGTGATTTTCCGATGTATCGAGGCTTGCCGTCGGCGGCGCAATCTAATTTGCCGGTGGCGAGGCAGGTTGCAGATCAAGTGATTTGTTTGCCCATATTTCCGGCTTTAGAAGTATCAGATCAAAAAAAGATAATTGCGCTTATTGCTGGGGGATGATGTGGCTTGGTTGACAGATGAACAAATGAGAGAAATGGGCTTTGCCTGTTGGGGGAATAATGCGAAACTTTCGGATAAAGCTTCATATTACAACTGCAAGGATATTCGCATTGGTGACAACGTAAGAGTCGATGATTTTTGTGTCTTGTCAGCAGGAATAGGGGGTATAGACATTGGCAACTACGTACACATCGCAGTTTTCTCATCTCTAATGGGGGCTGGGAACATCTCTCTTGATGATTTTTGCAATATTTCCTCTCGGGTTGCCATTTATAGTAGTAACGATGATTATAGTGGGGCAGCGATGACTAACCCTACTGTACCCCCCGAGTTCACAAGAGTGCAGCACGCCGATGTCTTGATTGGCCGCCATGTGATCATCGGTGCCGGCTCAATTGTTTTGCCTGGTGTGAGATTAGAAGAAGGTGTGGCTATGGGCGCATTGAGTTTGGTTAAAAATGACTGTAAGTCATACGGTTGCTATGCTGGCATACCGGCAAAGCGAATCGGTGAGCGTAAGCGCGATTTACTTGAATTGGAGAAACAACTTACAGAGGTTACACTGGTAGCGCATAGGACATGAAGAATGTGTGGCTGAGTCGCGTAAACCAGGTATCTGTCCGTGGAAGAGGGCCTAATATGCTTGGCTTGAGGAAATCAGGCAGCAGTGACGAGGCTTACGAGCGATATTTTATGTGGTCCCTGATTGCACTATTTCTGGTTTTCTTTATCGTTGCCCACGGTCTGTGCTGGCTTAATCCATCAACAGGGAGGCCGAGTGTATCATTTCCGATTCCATATGGATGGGAATACGACTGTGATTCGGGAGTGGAGTTGTGTTCTGCGATTGATTTTCCGGAGGGGATGCTCCGAGAGAAATTTCGGATTGCCAGACCTCTCAAGAATGCATTGCTCAGTGTTCCTTCAAAGCTGCTTGAACTCGTTGTACCGTTATCTCTGAAAACGAAAAAGGCCATTTCCTACATAGGGCATCATCTGATGAATTTCCTCCTGCTCTTCTTGATTCTCTTTGTCTTGTTTCGTCTCGGTGCCAGGGCGCGGGTTGAACCAGAGGGTTTATTTGTTGTTTCGGTGTGGCTTCTTTTTGCCACACTCACAGGCATGGCAACATCTCACACATACCTCTTCCAGATTGCAACGCCGGCAATGTTAATGCTATTTTTGCTGAGAGCCATGGAAATTGAAGAATGGTCGAGACGCGACAAGATTGTATCTTACATCTTGTATTCTGCTTTATGCGGTTTCACGGCGCTCATCAAACAGCAATATGCTCCTTTCCTTGCGGTATTGGCATTTGTATTATTGACCCGCCGGTGGATGCTTGCTTTGATTTGGGCAACGACATTTCATCTTCCTTTGCTTTTCTACCGACTGAGTCTTCACTTGACACACGTTCAATGGTACAGCCATGAAACTCAATTCCATCGTCAAGGAGTGTGGTGGCTAGATTCCCTTCGAAGTAATGGACTCTCGAGTACTGTAAAAAAATTCATGGAGATTGCAGCTTCGAGCGCTGATCTATTCGCTTCATATTACGGCCTCGTCCTGCTCGGTACGGCATTCCTTGGCTTTTGCGTCAAACCAATCGGCGCTTTCCAAAAGAATCTCAGACTATTTGCAGTTCTTATGATAGGCGCAAATTTTATTCAAACAATCGGTGCTGCGCGACTAAGAGGATACATGTTTGGTGATTCGTTTCTTGTTGTGGCACTCTTTTTTTCGACTGGATACGGGTTTCTGCTAAAGGAATACTCAAGTAACAGAATTGCCGTCCGATTAGGATTTTTCGTCTTCCTGATTGTTAATATCAGTATTGTCCTGGCATCTCATATAAATCTACCGTGGGTTTCCCCGTTTGAGCAGCTCCAACGTCCCTGAAAAACCGTTTAGAAAAAGGAACCCAAACTAAATCTTGGAAAATCCAAAGCCTTTACCGCTTGATCGGCCCAGAAATAAAACTATAATCGCTCTCTTATGGAGTTTCTTAGAGCGTATCGGCCAGGACTTGATGCAGTTTGTTGTTACCATCATTCTGGCTCGCCTACTTGCACCTGCGGAATTCGGAATGATTGCGATGCTGGCGATCTTCATGGCTGTTGCCCAATCGCTCATCGACAGCGGCTTTGGGTCCGCTCTTATACAGAAACAGGATGCCGGTTATGTTGCAGAGTGCTCAATCTTTTATTTCAATATTCTCGTCGGAATCATCGCCGCCGGACTGTTATGCCTCGTAGCTCCAAGGATTGCATCGTTCTACGATACCCTCATACTCGTCCCGCTTACAAGGGCGCTTTCCCTGAATCTTGTCATCAATGCCTTCGCTCTCATCCAAACCTCTTTGCTGACAAAGCACATCGATTTCAAGACGCAACTGAAGGTAAGTCTGCTTGCGATGTTCTTTTCCGGTACGCTTGGTATCTTCATGGCATATCATGGCTTCGGCGTATGGAGCCTGGTAGCTCAATCCCTGAGCCAGAATTTTTTCAGGACATGTCTTTTGTGGTTTTTTGTGAGTTGGCGTCCCTCTTGGGCATTCAGCTTTAGTTCCCTGCGGACGTTATTTGCTTTTGGATCAAATCTTCTTTTTTCAGGGTTGCTGGAAACAGTCTTTCAGAATATCTATCTCGTTATCATCGGGAAGTTTTTTTCCTCCGCAGATCTGGGTTTCTATGCGAGGGCCAAAGGCCTTCAGCAGTTGCCGACCCATAACATTGCCGGGAGCGTAAGCCGTGTCGCATACCCCGTTTTCTCATCAAGGCAGGAAGATAAAAAGCGGTTAAAAGTTGGTGTCCGTAAGGCGCTTTCATTTATGGCGATGGTCAATTTTCCGATAATGATCGGCCTGGCTGTTGTGGCTGAGCCGCTCGTCCGTGTGCTTTTAACCGATAAATGGCTTCCTTGTGTTCCCTATTTGCAGCTTCTTTGCGTCGCTGACATCTTGTACCCGCTTCATGCCATCAATCTGAATGTTCTGAGTGCACAGGGTCGTTCCGATCTCTATTTGAAGCTCGAAGTAGCGAAAAAAATTCTCATCGTGCTGGCGATTGCCCTTACCTACCGCTGGGGTATCTCCACGATGATCATCGGTCAGATTGTTACTTCCTTCATCGCCTATTACCTGAACAGTTATTATACATCCAAACTACTTGACTATTCCATTACGCAACAAATGAAAGATATAATGCCGTTCCTCCTCATCTCGTGCATAATGGGCGGAGCCGTTTATGGACTCAAGCATCTCCAAATATCAAGCGACTATATTTTGCTCATTACGCAAATAATTCTGGGGATTCTTTTTTATATCGGGCTTTGTTTTCTCCTTCGCATATCGGCGTTTTTAGAGATTATGGGCATGATCAAGTCAAGGTTACCCGCTGCGAAACGTAATATTTAACAGCCGATCGATGTATTGATGCGTAGCAGAGAATAACTGAAGAAAGAAACAACAATGATGAGGTTATCTTAGGTGCCATTACTTCCTTTGGCCAGCGTTTTAATCCTGGCCTATAATCACGAACCTTATATAGCTCAGGCGATAGAAGGAGTGATAAATCAAAAAACGGATTTTCTTTTTGAGCTGGTTATCGGTGAGGACTGCTCAACGGACAGGACGCGTCAGATTGTGCTTGCTTATCAGGAAAAGTATCCCGAAGTTATAAAAGTTATTACGTCTAATGATAATGTAGGCATGTTCCAAAATTGTTTACGCACGGAAAAAGCATGTCGTGGAAAATATATTGCTTATTGCGAAGGGGACGATTATTGGCATCACCCTCTGAAGCTGCAAATGCAAGTGGACTTTTTAGAAAGTCATCCTGACTATGGCATGATTCACGGTAACGCTCACTTCTTTTATGTGAAGAATTCAAGACTGGGAAAATCTGTTTATAAAGTTCAGTCTGATTTAGATGATGGTAATGCGTATTTTGATATTCTTACAGGAAAACGTCCCGTGGCGACACTCACGGTATGTGTTAGAAAAGATATATTATTTGAAGTTCTACAAAAAAATCCTGAATGTAAGGACGAACATTATTTAATGGGGGATCTGCAACGCTGGCTGGAAATATCCCGTATGACAAAGGTCAAGTATCTCACTGAAGCACTTGGAACGTATAATGTTTTATTGGAATCCGCAAGCACTAGCCAAGATCCTGAAAAAGCTTTGAGGTTTCAGTTGTCAGCAAAAGAGATTCGGTATCATTATTTATCGAAATATGATTGTCCCAGGGAGATAGCTCGACAAACGAGGTACGCTTGCAGCGTCAATGTGCTAAACTACGCAGTCCATGCTAAAAATGCAGATGTCGCAAAAAGGGAGATATTGGAGCTCCGTGCACTGAATGCCAGGCCACCATGGAAGGATTATATCTTATATTTGGGGTGTAGAAATAGAATGATTAGTTGTCTTGTAGATTTTATGCGTAAAATCATGAAGTTCAAGAACATTAATTCGTTACTTAGATTTGAGTGAGGCAATTTCCGCTGTTTCTGGGCGTTAATCAGCCGGTTTTGCCGCTTCACAAGAGGCAGACCTTTTGAACAAAGAGCTAAGCAATTTATAAAGACTAATTTCCGGAGCAAACCCGAGGAAAGGACCTTTTAGCCTCAAATAGGCCCATTTCCTCACTAACTTCGACTTATGCAAAGCGCGAGTCTTATCAGAAAGAAAAAGGGGGTCGCTGTATCTAAAGTATAGATTATACAGCTCAAAAAAGTTTTCATAGAGGGCCAGGTTCTTGATCCACTTCTTGTTCTTCAGGGTTGCCCAATGCAGCCATTCACAGTCAGAGAGTTTTTTGGGGTAAAAATGATATTTTTCTTCCAGTTCCCTATACTCTTCCGTTCCATAGTTAGGCGTATATATGTAAAGTAAGAATTGGGAAAGAGGGTTAATCTCTTTCAGCCTTTCACTTACCTTAACAGTCGTCATCATGTCGCCGTAAGTTTCCGAAGGATAGCCGCAGATAAAATTAAAATGGCTGATGACATCATATTTTCTGCAAATTTCAGCCATGTTGAAGACCCGTTCAATGTTTATCCCTTTCTTATAGGATTTCAAGATATCTTCTTTAC
>Ga0082335_1004403_pt1 | contig 21222 bp, 21 predicted proteins | sample Subgrocontami58m_FD_72375 | JGI IMG/M metagenome (GOLD analysis project Ga0082335, IMG submission 72375) | Subsurface groundwater microbial communities from S. Glens Falls, New York, USA - GMW37 contaminated, 5.8 m (SPADES assembly) (version 2) ...
TGGACCCGGATCACCATGGCCGAATGGTATGGCGGGCAGACCCGCACGCTCGACTATGTTTCTGGCACCGCGATCTGGTACTCCAGCGGCATGCCTCCCGCTTCGAGTGCGGCAGACGCCTCACGGCACATCGATGCCCTCCGGGCCTCGATCCGCTGGATGCTGGTCCGCGATCCGTCCGGGGAGCGTGACCCCCAGGCGTTCTTGTGTACCGATCTCACCCTCGAGCCGGCCGCGATCCTGGGCCGTTTTGTGTTCCGCTGGCGAATCGAGACCACGTTCCAGGAAGTGCGTGAGCATTTGGGCGTCGAAACGCGGCGGCAGTGGTCGGACCTGGCAATATTGCGCACGACACCGGCGTTGCTGGGGCTGTACTCCCTGGTCGCCATCTGGGCGCATGCCCTGATGGCGATGCCGGATGCCGCAGTTCGGCCCCATCGGGCCGCTTGGTACAAAAAAACCGAACCGACCTTCAGTGGCGCAATCGCCGCCGTCCGCCGGGTACTTTGGACGCCAGAGGGTTTTTCAATGTCCCGGCAGGGACATGGAAGCGTGGAAATTCCCGCCGCTTTGTTAAAACGCTTCGTGGACACCCTATGCCTCGCGGCGTGAAATGCGGAAAGTCGAGTTAAGCAGCACCTTCGAATCAAGACGTTCTACGGGACGTCGGAGAACGCCGTGAAGACACAGATCTGGATCGCAGTGTCGGTATACGTGCTGGTTGCCATCATCCGGAAGCGGCTGAAGCTGGAGGTGTCCCTCTACACATTGATGCAGGTGTTTTCGGTCACAGTATTTGAAAAAGCGTCGATAGAATCAATGATCTTGCAAACGGCCTACAGTTCCGAACCTGTGATAAATGATAACCAATTGGATTTGTTCAGATATTAACCGGACAGCGTTGATGAAAATTCGAGTCTTTTAAATGGTTTTATGTAACGGGGAGTATGAAGTACGGCTTAGATCTCCTTGATCCCTCTCCTACCCCGAAATTCCCGCTATATGATACTGCAAAACCCTGATCAGAAGGGGTTTTCGGATCTTGGGTGCGCCCACTACTGACTACAAGAAATCAGCGGCTTTTGCCATCCTCCGATGAACTGCACTACACCCTTGCCGGCCGTCAGTTCATATCGTTACGTTAATGCTATTCGGTCGTTTTTGATAGGATCGGCACATTTTCAGTGGGCAAAGAAGCTCCAAGAGGAAAGCTCGGCCCTACCGCTGAGGTCCACCTCACTGCTTTCTCGTTGTTGGGTCGCCTAACCTGCCAGGTTGCACCGTCTCGCCAGCAAGCGAAAGAGACGGTGCAACCACCCCTGACACAGACCAGATTTCGGGACATCAGGGCACACCAACCGAAATCGGAACAGGTGTGAGAGTCGCAGCAAGAGGATAGTCTTGATTCCAGTCATCACCCAAGTGGTTTCCAACGTTCCACCAATATGTCCTCTGCATAACAGAATAGTTGTCTGTGATTGCATTCCCGCGGCCGATAACTGTACTACCATAGGGATAGAATATTCCGCACAAACTGGGCGCATTCTCGAGAGCGCGTGACAGCGTCACCAACAAATGGGTCGAATCGACGCGCTGGCAGGCGATCGCCTCCACCAAAGCCCCTGATCTACCTATGATCCCACCATCCATCACCGCAAAACCCTTCCCACTCCCGGCCTGTCGAGGCAACACCAGATCGGTGCCTCCGTCATGCTGGATCGTCAAAAGAATCTGTGTGGCAGATTGCAAGTGGGCATGCACGATAGTGGGACCTTTGCCCGTAGGAGTCAGTTCCCAGAGCTCTTGTAGTGAGTTATCGTCGAAGGTCCCGACGATCGCCCGTCCCACTACCAGCGCAGCCAACCTCGCAAATCGGCGATTGTCATCGCCATCGCGATGGGCAAAATCACCACCTGAGGCGAACCCGGTGGTCTCATTCCAGGCACTGCCTCTGGCATTACTGTCGGCAGTCTGTCGGTTGCCGACAACCACGTTCACAGCCGGATCATCGGCAAGTAGCGACACCGCCCGCCGGTGCATGTCGGTTCCGTCTGGCGTTCCGTATGGAATTGCACTCCACAACACCAGAGGAAGCTCTCGAGCCGTTTTGCCAACCATCGACCGCTCCAACTGAACCAGGCGCCGAATAGCCTGCGTGAACCGCGCCAATTCGCCGCTGCTGCGAAGGGTATCCGTCTCATTCCACGGCCAAACAATGGCGCAAATATCCTCTCTATCTTCCAATGGAAGTGCCAGCAATGCTTGCTGTAGTGCTTCGCCATCTGAGCCGAGGTCCCAAGTCATCGGATCGGACCCGTCTCCGGGGTCCTGCAAGAAGCTTCCTGGATACGCACCATTTGCGACGGGGTAGATTCCATGGCCGCTCTGCATGGTGTAGCTCGACATGGATCCCGTACTGGCTATCACATTGTACGCAAGAGCTCCTGCATACCAGGCTACTCCCTGCGCCAGCAACAACGCCGCACCATCGTTCAAGGCATAATTAATAGCGTTGGATTGGCCATTTACCAATAGGCTGATCCCTCTCCGCCGTCCTCGAACCCATCGAGACGCGTGAGAAAGCACCAAACCCACTTCGGAGTCGGGCAACGCAACCGACCAGCACGCTGCTTCATGCAGCCAACATTGGGCAGCGCCTTCAGGTTGCCCACTGTGAAGCAGCAGCGTGCCTCCCCCCCCCGATTCCGGCAGCGAGACCGAAACACCTATTGCAACCTGCAAGTCATCCAACCACACGTCCAAGCCAGAGCCTACCGAGTAACGAATAATCAACGAATGGGTATGGCGCCGTTCCATAACTCCGCTCAACACCAATGGACTCAGGCTCGGCAACAGCACCAAACGCCGCGTCCCACCCGAACTGTCAACCTGGACAATGGCCACACCATCCTGAGACAGTAGAGTGATCGGTAACTGATCGAAGCCCGATCCTTGTCGCCAATTGGGCCGCGACCAAACGATGTACCACGTCCAAGACGTGGAAGCCGAAACGACACTAACATCGGTCCTAAACCCAAAATCGGGATCCAGGACAGGGACCGCTTGGCCTGGCCCCCCGCTCATCCTCCCGACGCCACCCAAAACCCCCGACAGGTGGGATCGGATGATGCCACACTTCACACCCGGCTCGACCGAATAGGGATGCAAACCGCCTCCAGAATCCGACCTGTCTGCCACCCCAGCGACCTGTCCCGACCAACGTGCCAAAAAAGCCCCATCCGGACCGATCACGAATTCAGGTCTGGAAGCATCCCACCACCCAACTAGTGCCCCTGTCGCCGTAAGATCGACACCGCCGGTATTGATCCCTCCTTCGTCGCCAATCGGCCTGCTCAATGCCTCGCAAAGTGCTACATGCCCCGCTCCCAGGTCGAAAGGTACGCCCGGTTGGAAGAAGAACACACTCATCTAGACAACGGTAAACGATGTGGGATGTGCAACAGACGCGCTACCATCCAATCCCTGTACCCACGCATACCACGTTCCGAAAGTACTGGGCGTAGGTACATAAGCTGCCCAGAAGTCTGTATTAACATGTGTGCCAACGGTCCACGTGATCGGTGCCACCAGCGATGATGTCGAAAAGCCAAACCGGACGGACGCATCCGCTGGCTGCACTCTTGCGTTAACACCTATGGACCCGACTCCGCTACTATAAGATCCAACAGGCACTAGATTCCAGACGATTAAAGCAACCGCGCCGGCTTGCGGGAACGTTGTCGCCACAATTCCTTCCGTCGGCAGACCAGCCCCGCCCTCATTCATCGCGTACACTCGGAATTCAAAGCCTGTGGCTGGAGTCAAATCATTCACCACCAATGCCGTTGCCGAAATACTCGGTATACTATGGCTCCAGGTTCCGGATCCGCTTACGCGGTACTGCAACGTATAACTTGTAGCCTGACCACCTGACAGTGGCGCCAACCAGCTTACGGAAACGCTATTGCTGGACTGCGGCGTAGCAAGAAGACCCAGAACAACTCCAGGTGCCAATTGCCCAGCCGGGATGGATACGTTCAATATACTGGACAATGCACCACGCCCAATCATGTTGCTTGCTGCAACTGCAATATCATAGGACAAACCGGGCAGAAGACCTACAATCAAAAAATCGGTTCCGCTAATACCATCCCCTCGTATGGTCCAATCAGCTGTCCCGACTTGCCTTGTCAATAGTGTATATCCCAAGACGGACCCGCCGGAGACAGGTGCGTCCCAGGCAACTGACACACTATTAGTGGAAACGTCAATATGCCTTAGGTTGCTGACGGCACCTGGCACAACATCGCCTGCAAGACCTCCAAAGCCCGAAGCGTACACAATCGTACCCCGCGAACAACTGAAGCTCCGAACTATCGCTGCCGTGCCAGCAGGTATTGTGCCGACCCCGGATGCTGTCACCATCGGGTAGGCCAACGACACATCTCCGGGGCCGAGATTGATGATCTCACAATGGAAGCCACTACCGAGGTTTATCAATATCGGGCTGATCGTAATCGCCGCAGTGCAAACGAGAATGCAACCATTATGAACGGTCGCATCCAATGTCGTGTTCCCCATTAATTCGACAATCGGAGGTCGTACTGAAGCAAGTTTTCCAGAGATCCACTGCCATACAGCGGCTAGGCTTTGGCGCGCCATGACATTGCCACCCTGCGCCACCAGAATACAGTCCCCATCCGCGGCATCGCCGGCAGGCTGCAGTTGACTTACGGTGCGGCCATTTAAAAATTGGCTATAGGTGACTGCCTTAAGAGATCCCTCATGCAACACTGGCAACAAATCATCCATTCCGACGCTAGTCACCCTTGCCATAGCGGTAACGTCGATAGGCCAGTTCGGTGAACTCCCCGCGCCCGTCCCCTCCGGCCAAATGGCAGAAATCACCCCGGACGGATCAATCTGGATATGGTCACCAGCAGAGTACACCGCGCACACTGCGTCAGCCGTCACCGCCTTCAAACGACCGTCCTCGACGGCGATCAAGCGACCGTTGGGTGACACCGATTCTACGGTCTCCAGGGACTGGAATATGCCATCGCCAACGTCCAGCGTACCGTCATTCAGGGCCAAGCCGCGGCCCAGCGTAATTGCCTCGGGACCGCCCGCTCCAAAACTTCGACGCCCTAGTAGAGTCCCTGCTGAAGCTAGAATCGCGGGTTGCGTCCCTGCCAGCAAATTCCCAACGGAGACAGCCCTAACAACACCGGATTGACTGACCGGAACCGCGTCTGATGCGGCAATTTTTGCTGCCGTTGGTAGTTGCGAAATCATAGGCATTTGAGGGGCCTTTCAATTGGATGATGCTGGAACAGGTGGCTATATGGTCTACGCAGTTACCTGCGAGCCACTGCACACCGAGACCCAGCGGATACCATCGAAGAACACTTCAACCCCTGTTCCTGCAGCGGCACCTTCACTTGGCTTGCGGCCATTCGAAGCAAATGCCTTTGCACCGGCAGTCACTGACGTCGGCAGACTTGCAACCAGATAAGAGGGAAGAACCGGTGGCGCACTAAACCGGGGGCTTACAGCATTGGTCCTGAACACCTCACGCCAAGAGCTTACACCATCCGACACGATATGATAACGATCATGCTGCCTCAGCACCACGGGAGATACATCAATGCCTTCCCCTGCTGTCGGGGCGATAGCGACCGCGACCGCCCCCAGCGTGGAAAAAGTATATCCAGTTCCGGCAGCAACCAATCTTGCAGATGGAAGATTGACAGTATAACTCCCCGAGCCCACCAAAAAGATAATATTTCCTACGAGATATGGTAGCAGCGTAAGATTGCCGGATGCAACGTTCTGCCACCCGACCGTGATACCCTTACCGATAACCTGAGACGACGCGCCCTGGTACCAGCGCAACGCACCGACCACACTGTCGTACGCAAGTCGAGCCGAGCCAGTAGCCTCAAACGCAATTGCATGTCCTGCGGCTAGCCGGATCGCGGTTGCGCCCGCCAATTGGGTAGCATAGGTCGTATCAAATAATGACTTGGAGAAAGGCACACCAAGCACAAAGGCGCGCTGAACTTGACCGACATGCCCAGAAAATAAGCTGACCTGTAGCACAGATCCGAGTTCGACCGGCTCCCCCGTCGTATCAGCCTGCCCGATTACGAGAGACTGTATGGTCCGGTTATTTGCATCATCGGCACCATTTCCCATCCAGTCCATCTCAACAACGAGGCTGGCCCCGGTCGCACTCGATGGCTTGTTTGAATGGTCCCTATATTCTAAACAGGCTGCCCACATTTCTGGCTGCGGCAACAACGGTGCACCATTTGAATCAGTGGCAGCAGCCGCCCTTATTGATTGGATATACCGTGCAACATGTTGAGCTGGAGGCGCGCCCGCTGGACTCTGGATACCGGCCCAAACCAGTCGATCCAGCCCCGACCATACAAAGTTACCAGGACTGTTGTATATTATAGTATCAGTTCTGGAGTTACTTATTACGTCTGGCGGCCCCCCGCTGTGGTTCACAAGGTACGAGACATGAAAGGTACTAAGATCCGTAGCGGTCGATCCCGCCTGTGACACAACCAAACCGCGTCCCGAATGTCCCGACACCACGCCAGGCAGCGATACAGCCGCCGGTCCCCAACCATCGGGAATGCAGTCACCAAGCGGCACCCCGCTCGGCAAAACTGTACCATCCACGATCCACTTGACCCGCTTCGTCACGGGGATCCCCCATGCTCCAGGCGCCTCAATATTAGCAGTTCCATTCGGGACATAAATCGCGCTGCCTGCCGCCGCCGCCTGGTAGGCGGCCTTAAATGCAGCGGTATCATCTACAATGCCGTCCAATTTCGCATTGTACGGAGGCAATTTGACATTTATGACGCCGTCTCGGCCCGGATTTGCGTCAACATAGCCTTTCGAAATAGCGTGCAGGGGAGAGGACGCTGGCTCACCAAGGGTCAACGCTCCCGCTAGCGTTCCACCCGTGAGCGACAACTTGGCCGAAGATTGGCTATCAACATAAGCCTTCGTCGTTGCGTGCTGAGACCCCGTTGGCACACTCAATAGTGTTAAACTACCCGACACCGTCCCGCCAGAGATTGGCAGGTTCAAGCTAGACAACGTGTCGACATAGCCCTTTGTCGCTGCGTGAGGTGATGCGGTTGGATCGCCACTCAGTGTCAGTGGTCCGGACAGAGTTCCCCCAGTCCTCGCCAGGACCAATTGCACTTTACCATCCACATAGCTTTTGGTGGTAGCGTGCGCGTTGCCAGTTGGGTCGCCAGCCAACGCTAAGGGGCCTGACAGGGTATCGCCGGATCTAAGTACCCGACCGTCAACATACTGTTTCGTCGCAGCCTCGCGCGCCGTTGCAGGATCTGCCGCCAGGACCAACGGACCACTAAGAGTATCTCCGACCCGAGCCACCCGTTCATCCGCGTATTGCTTTGTCGCAGGATGCATCGTCGCTGTCGGTGCCGCACTCAGGAAAAGCGCGCCCCTCATCGTTCCTCCTGCTAGAGGAAGAGCGCCTACTGCCTGAGTATCGACATAGCGCTTTGTGGCGGCATGAACATCGGCGACCGGATCTTCTGATAGATTGAGGTACCCACTCATCGTATCTCCGCTGCGAAGAAGCCGTCTGTCAACGTATTGTTTGGTAGTCCCCTGCATAGCCGCCACCGGATCTGCACTTAGATTGAGTGGTCCGGACAGTGTACCGCCAGTACGGAGGAACGCGTTGGCGGACACAGAATCGACGTAGCTTTTAGTCGCAGCATGCATGGCACCTGTCGGCGCCAATTGTAGTGTGAGCGGCCCGGACAAAACCCCACCGCTTGCGGGCAGTGCCCCATCAAACAGCGCATCGACATAATGCTTGGTCGCTGCCTGCTCAGGCTGGGTCGGATCGCCGGCCAGCTCTAATGCCCCTGTAACAGTCCCGCCGTCACGCATGAGGAACCTAGATACCAAGTCTGCTAATTTCGTGGGCGTCGGTTGGCCAGTGGGCGTGACTAACGTCTGAGAGACATCAATGTTTGGAACAGAAGGAATTCCGCTCAAAAACTGTCTATATGTCACGGCAGTATTGCGTCCCCCCTGCCCGACCCCCACGAGGTCTCCACTCGCCGGAACGACTCCCGCGTCCTGAGTTGCCAAGGCGAACGGGCTCGCTGACGCCGATAAAGTGCCGCTGGACAGGACTAAATTGTCACCGACCGCGATAACCTCTGGCGCCCCAATGCCCTTGCTCGTGCGGCCGAGCAAACTACCACTCGGTGCGGATAACTGTGGTTGCACACCAGCAAGCATCTGCGCTCGTGTAGCCTTGCGTGTCGTTCCGCCTTGGCTGACGATCAGCTCATCGGAATCCGACGCTGCGGTCGCAGGCGCGAGTTGGGATATAGTTGGCATTCTAACGGGGCTCCGGCAGGTCGGACAATAATTGGGGCAAAACGCCCAGGGCTAAAGCGCTTTTGCGCAACCTGATGACTTCACTTAGTTGAATCTCACGCGGAAAGTAACGGATTGCCCGAATGATCCGTAAGCATCAACCCCTCTGAAGTCTGAATAGCATTTTGTAATACAGAAGGCGTAGACAAAGCCATGACGGGTAGAAGAATACTGCGATTTACGGATCGGCCGCTGGTAGTTGTGATTGAAATTGTGATCGTGTAAACACGTCCAGGCTGGCCGCCCGCCACCCAAACGATCGCACGCGGCCCATCAGCCGTGACTTGAGTGATCTCCACGTCCCCGGCCTCATTCGGTCGTGCCATAACATCGAGAGTAGCTATCCCGTCCCCGTCATTTCCAATGACAGCCGGTGAAATATCAAACTGATAGTCTAAAACATCGTCCGGATCCTTCGCGGGCCAGTTGAGGGGTGCCGGAGCGGCGAATGTGGCCCCCCTCGGGACAGGCACGAACGAATCCAGGACGACGACTCGACTATCGCTGGGCTTCCAAATGTGCGCGGCGACAGTGGACATGCAATATATTTCCTACCAATTCAAAAACGATGTGTGGTTTTCGACTGTGATATGTTGTCGGCTTGCTACACTCTGGCGTAGTTCATCGCGTCCGAGCGATGGAACGCCTACCACCTAACCACAACCAGCCCGGCCGCACCTGCTGCTCCGTCGTACCGGGTAAGGCCATCCGCTCCAGTGCCCGGACCGGATGCACCCCCACCCGGAAAGACCCCCGATACACCCGTTGTGCCGCTATTTTGGCTCCCCCCCATGGGGGCGCCCCCCCCCATCCCACCATTGTTCAACATGCCGACCTGCCCCGCCGACCCGCCCAAATTGACGTCACCGCCGACGCCGACGCCCGGAGGCGTTGCACCAAATGTGGGAAACGAGTGGCTAGCCAGATAATTCAGAGCACCGCCAGTTGCGGTCACATACGTGCCGAAGCTGGAATTTCCGCCCCCACTGGGCTGTACGCCGCTCACCAAACCGGCATCGCCACCCCGGCCGACGGCAACCTCCACAAGCTGTCCCGGCGTCAAACCGGTGACACGCTTTCGTGCATAACCACCGCCAGACCCACCGCCGCTTGGCATAGCAGGTGCTGATGGAAATGTTCCCGACCCGCCTCCCCACAGCTCTACTTCAACCTGGGTTACGCCAGATGGCACTACAAAGACTCCGGAAACGGTAAAGGTTTTCACGCCGGTACCGAACCCAGGTCGCAAGGTTGGCAGTTTTATATCAAGAAACGGAGCTGCTGGCAGGATCTTGATCGCGGCCTGATCGATCGAACTTTGACCATATGATACCGTAATCACGTGTAGGCCTATCCAACCATTATCGATCGGCGGCGTGGTCTGGACTCCAGTATTGGCAGAAATTCCCGCCTTTAATTGAAGCTGAACCCTCTGCTCCCGAATTGTATTTTGAGGTAGGCCCGAATTCGATGGGCCGCTGTACGGCTGGCTCGGGTTACTCGCATTGTAGTATGGTAAGACGACAGGTCTTGTGTCAGCCTCTTGGAAGGCTGCTTGAATGAGGTAGTTGATCGATTGCCCAGACGCGGTCGGTGGCGTCAGAACAAACGAAGTCGAGTTCAGGTTTACGCCAATCTTGACAATGGTATTGGCCACATTAGGAGGGAGAGAACCATATTCCAACGCGTCGACCATACCAAATTGCGTGATGCAACCTGGCCCTACACTCACCGCGAGCGAAGCCGGAGTAGTGGGTGAGCATTTGAGCCCATCAACCACTGGGTCCGTTCCCAGAATAGCTTGCGCCAGAGACCCAATCACGATCATCGAATTACGATTGATTGATAGCAGATCCGTATCTAGCGGTATGCTTCCGGGGTATACAATTGTCCTATCCATCATATCCTCTTCTGATCATGTGGCATTTGCTAACCCATGATCCTTGTCCATGCGACACCGCACGTCGGCAATGCGTTGGCAACCGTTTCGTTAATGTCGTTGTCAGTCACCATACCTTGAAGAACAGTCAGGTCGGCATAGGACGAATGGCCATTGCTGTATCCACCGCCACCCCATCCCGCACCGTTCAATCCACCTTCTCGCACCGGCCTGAACGCGGTGACAAAAACCTGAAGCGGAAGGCTGAGATTGCCCCAACCTCCCATCATACCATACGCGAAGGCGTACACGCCAAGATTGCCCGCAGAGGTGGTAAAGCCATAGCCGCCGGTATCCCCGGTGTGACCTGGCTCAAAGATTATCGGGGTGCGACCTGTGAGGTCCTCGAGAGCCCGGGTCACACCCTGCCGAGTAGCCCTTTCTCGAAACAACTCCCTGCTCACTAGGCCCCGGAAGGACGCGTCGCTCTGCCGATAGCGTCGCTTGATGCGTCGTCCGAAGAAATCAGTTGCAATGAGATCAAGCCATCCGTCTGTCGCTGTGGCTAGACGCGTCTGCTTTTTTGAGTAACAGACCATCTGATAAAGACCAACCCAGGGGTCCGCGAGCGCGCCTAACAGCGTATCCAGTACTGGGGTGTCGGAATCGAACCACCCCGGAGGCATGACATCCCGGAAACGCGCTGCAATATTGTCCCGATCTCCGATCATCTCAAATGATCGCAATCAGGCCGGCTTTGACGATGCCACGATCGGACACCACCAAATCATGGTTCAGTCCATTTAACGTAATGCTACTGACGTTGCCCACTTTCGCACTCGCCTGATATATAATCTGGGCGACGCGTGTGACCGACAATCCGGCACCGACCGGAAGGCCATTGACGAATCTCTCGATCGCATAAACTAGTTCCACCCGTATCTCGCTAAGTTGAACCCCCGCGATTAGGTCAACATGTACCGTGATATCAACGGGTTGTACAGACGGAGGTCGCACTGAAAATCGAGCTCCAATCGGGCGCACGGCATCCACGGCTTGGGCTATAAGCGCGAGCAAAGGTGACGGTGGCGTGCCGCTCCCATCGTCTACAGTTACGACGAAGGTTCCGAGCTGCGGATGACCTGCGGCATCCACATTCTCATGTACGACGAAACTAAGTCCTTGCCTGACACTCGACACGGCAAACCCTATGGCGTCGGCCGTTGCCCGGCTCCGGCTATTAACATAAACTAAAAAGCGACTTCGAAGAGACTCGTCGGACTCTGCTTCAATTCCTCCAACCAAGGAATAGGGGTTAGAAACTTCGTCAATGCCGACAATGGATGAAGCCAATAGCGTAATCATACCGGCCTGAACGTTGCCAGAAGGCCCCGAAGTTAGGGCGGAAATTGGCACAGCCAATTGATCAATGCCGATCGGAAGAACGTAGGCGCTCTCCGCGTTCGACCAATCTCGATTTGTCGTGTCGGCTACCACCTCGAACGTAAGACTGCCGTCGGACGACTTAACCCGCACACCAGCAGGTATCGTTACGATATTCGTGGCTACGTACCGAGAGAAAACCACTGTTCCGACGGCTTGGCTCGCGGGCAATCGACTTAGTCCGAAATCTTGCACCCAGGAGTCCAGATCATCTGCGGAACATGTAGCGGCTCGCGTCGTCTCCAACATCTGGGTAATCAGGAATTGGATCCATAGGGCAACCGACGCGTTCGCCTCGAGGATCGAGCGCAGAACGGAACCTGGCGAAAGATCCAGGAGCTTGATGACGGAACTTTGAAGGACAGCTGACATATCCTGCATCAGCTGGGAGAAACTTCGGATCGGCAACTGCATCTTATAGTCTCATTGGCAAGGTTGTCATCTGCTCCCGACCGCTCTGAGCGTTCCGGTACCTGATCTCCACAATCATCGTCCCGGGAGAGCCCGAATTCGCAGGTCGTACGTTGATGGAGGGCGCGGGCTCCCGAGAGACAGACGATTCAAGGAGGAGTTGCATCGCCACGATGGCCTGTATACGGCGCCGATCGGCTGGCCGTCCGACCAGACCGCCCAGACCTGCTCCAAATGAAAGCTGCCAGATATACTGGCCAGGACCGGTTAACAGTCGCCTCAATATTCTTTGGGTCGTCACTTCATCAACTCCGCCCACACGAATATCGCCTGTCGGACCGACCTCGAGATCGCCTCCCCAACGATGGGTAGCGTCGGTCATGGTACCGGATCTTGCGGCGTTGGATAGGAAGTCAAACCATTGCCGGCGCCCGTATGTCGGTGATGGTTATATGTGTGGCGAAGGCCACTAAGCGGTCCCTCGTGATCGAAGACCTCTCCATCTACATGCAGGTCGCCTCTAATGCGGATCGAACCATCATTCGTGAGTTTCAGATGACTGCCGGATTTGTGAACCAACCAAAGTTCTCCCACAGGTACCGCGGGAGGCCGATTGGAATCAGAAAAGGCTCGTCCAACGATCACCCCGTGCTCAGATAAGCCTTCCTGAGCCACCACCAGCACCTGATCACCCGGGCTCGGCGGGCAGAACATGCCCCATCCGGCCCCCGTCCATGACGAAAGAACAGGCAGCCACCCTGACAATACCCCATCAGGTTGCAACAGAACACGGGCAGTCGCGTTGTCGATATTTACCGACGTCACAGTACCAAATCTCGGCTGGGCCGATCGCAGGTCCAACCGGCTGGCCCGAAGTTTAAGCGCATTCACAAGGCGGTCCATAATCTTCACCTATCGGATTGTAGGCATTGCAGCGTGGCCGTCGTCAGACTGCCGTGCACGAACCCTCTGCACATACCCCGAGACAGGTCCAAATAGACGATCAACCGACTCTATGTCGTAGCGTTGGTCAAAGGCGGAGCCGGTTCCCGAAAGGGATATCCCGCAGCGGGGTGTCATTTCCAGCTCCCCAGGCATTTCCAGTTCGATAGTCCGACGATGTTGCCTAAGCTCCTGGCTCATCATTCGTTTCATTCTGATAATATCATCTGGCCGTAAGTTTGGAGCCATAATCATGGTCGTTGGTCGCGCGGTTCCCTGGGAATTGAGAGAATTCTGGAAGAAAGATGCCGGCATAGCAGCGAGGTCATTACCAAGCGACCGTTGCAGTTGCGAGTTCCAGGACCGAACCGACACATCCGAGTCCGCTGGCGTAGCTAGAGACCGTTCTAATCTCAGGTCGATTACGTCTTTCCCAGTGATCGCAAATATCCTGCTGTGCGCCCCCCCGGGGGGACCAAAATGCAAGGTCTTGCCCTTGACATAGACATCGAAACCCTCCCGACGCGCAAGATGAACGATGAGATCCCAGTCCGTCATATTGTTCGAGTGGTGCCCTATCAGCATTTCGGCGTTACCGCCTCCGTAAAAGCGGCCGATCAGGTCGTTCGTAGGACGTACGTCTGGAACCAGTCCACTACGCCGCGCTATGAGACTTACAATCTCCCCAGCATTCAAGTTCGCAAAGGCGGTTCGCGAGCACGAGCCGACCAACGAAGCCGAATGGTCCCGTCCCTCTATCCGGATTATTCGGTGGATTGGATCGATAACGACGGAGTCGACGCGACCTTCTATCAGGCTGCGGTAGTCGTCTCGTGGCTGTAGGCGGCACTGAATGTCAATTTCGCATCCCTCAACCGATGCCCAATAAGCCATGGAGGGCGTCTGCTCCCCTGCATATGTAAAGCTTGCGTGGAACCAATCGGCACTGTAATAATTAGTTGACATCACACGCACGTCGATGGCGCCAGTCGCTACCTGACCATCGACAACCACTTTCGGGCGGGGAACGCGCGTCGCAGCGCTCTCGTCATCGGCCACTCCCGAGCCCCCGGTCGTCCGACGTATCCGGGATCTGCAACCGAACCATCCCGGTGATCATCGGATCCTGCAGACCGTTCAGAAGAGCTATTGCGGTCCACTGGGTTGGGTCCGACAAATAATCCGCAGCAATCTGAAAAAGATTGCCACCTGCAACTGTAATTTCCCGCATCTATTGTCTTCCAGATATGAGGCGCGCCAAAGCGCGGCGGGTATATGCTCGCGCTGTCGTCAGAATTGCCATGGCTCTAGTCGAGCCAACCATTAGACCAAGCCTATCAACGGCCGGACTGACAAGATCAAATCCTAAACGATTGGATGCGGTTCCATCTTGCTCGGCGGCAATCAGACGGACACCGATTTGACCATCTAGTTCCGAGAGCGCTGAGACCGCGGCCAGGTGAGCCTGCGAGTTTCGCGCCGGAATACCCGCCTGAGCCAAGGTTGTCGCAATGTCGACATACTTCAACCTACCGGACAGAAATAGCGAAGCCGCCTGCTTTAGATCTTCAATAATGGCGTCCGCGACCGATGGGAGGACGCTGGAGTCGACCGGCTTACCCGGTGGCGAAATTACGCAACTCAACCGATAAGGGATCCACCGGTCTGACTTATAGTCGGCACTGAATTCTTTGACGACTACCAAAAAATAATAAGCGTCCCAGGCCAGGGGGATCACCCTACCCGAGCTGCAAAGCGCCGCAAGCTGAGATGCCCGTTCAATGGCGTCGGTTCCAAATAGCGCGCCTGAAAACTCAATGTCGGCGTCGTCGTTCCCTAGTGCATCGATCACCCTTCCCCCGCCGCCCAAACGATGGATCGCGATCCGCTGACTGCCTCCAAATTGAATTGTTGGCGGTATTTCGAAATCCCGAAAGGTAATATCACCTAGAATCACGAACGATATGTCCTTAAATTTCTGGTGGACTGTTGGCGCTCGATCGCCAATATTCTTGCATCTGCCATCTGACTTTGTCAGCGCCAGGCGGACGACAGCCACTAACAGGCGGCCTGGCAGGGGTCAGCCTAGTAGCCTGCATTCGCTGCTCGCCAGTCTGGCACGACCCGCGTATCAAGCGCCGTCGGGCCTCGCTCCGGTTGGAGGAGCACTCTTTCCAGATGACGCGCCATCCATTGTCCAAGGGCGTTTCCGTCCAGGTGTATGGTACCTTGCGTCGGGGCCTGGTCAGCAGATGTGGCCCCGGCTTTTTCTCTGGTGGCTGGTGCCCAGTCCGACCGGACCATTCGCGATGAGGGCGCCATGATTCCACGGTCCAGTGACAGGTCACTTGCGCGCGCTACCGGAGCGAACGAAGGCTTCTCGTTGCCCATGGCGCCGGCCGCCTGGCGCGTTAACACGGGAGGGTGCGAAGCCCCGTCCGCAAAAGGACGATTGGCATTCCACGGGAGACCTACCGCTCCGCCACGGTTATAGTAACTCCGCCACTCCGAGCTTGGTATACTAATTGCGTCCGCCCTCGCCGGCCGACGTGCGGTAGCTAAGGCTTGGGCTGGAGCATGGCGAACCGGAGTAGCGCTCTCCTCATTTGAGCCCAAATGCCGTGCCGATCCGAAGTCTGATCCGATATCCTCATATGGCGGCGAACGAGGTCTGGTACCGCTTTGTGAGGACAGTTCGGATATCGCTCTGTGTTGGACACTGACTTCGTGTGCGGGTCCAGGACTCGGGGTTCGGGGTCGAGACCCAGGCAGATAGGGCTTATCTGTAGCGTGATTACGATAGGCAATCGCTCCACCCTTTGTCGGAAACCTCCTAGACCCGCCTCTGGCGTCGGCGCGCGTCGCCGACGGGGCAAAAGGTTTAGCGGGTCCCATGCGAAGCCCTAGGCGGCGTGATAGCCTAGCGGCGCCCGCCCAAGTACCCATCCGGTTTCCCTGGCCCGGCGGGCGGATGATCGCGCCGGTCAGTGTGTGGCGACCGCCCGCTGCACGTCGATTGCTATCCGCCATGGGCACTCACAATTGGGGTTTCGTAAGAAAATGAACTCGGGTCAGGGACTTTTTGATTTACCTAGCGGGGCCCGTTTCAGAATTGCTCGTTCTCACTTCGTACCCACCGCAGGGCCGACCAGTCGAAGAGTTCTCCGTCCAATGTTCCCAGTGCTACGACATAAGCCAGCCGGTCGTCGGACGGCAGAGCAAAGGCGACGTCGAAGGGCACCCCGTTCCTGACCAAGTACAAGCAGTCGATCAGATCAGGGTGCCGGGCGAGTTTCCCAGGTTATCCAAACGATCGGACGTCGCCCTTTCGGTATTCGCATCCAAGAAGTCGGAAATGGCCGAAAGCCCCTCGTCGCCAAGTCTTGCGACCATCGCCTCGATCTGACTCTCGCTGGCCGGGGTCGGCACAGGAATAGTGTCGATTTCGACAACAGACGTTGCCAACGATGCGACTGATATCCAGGGTTCGTTCTGAGAAAGGACTGGACCTGCGGCTTTGAATAACCTCAATGTATCAAGGGCGGTCAGCTTACGGATTTTTATGGATCTATCCAAGCTATCTCGGATCTCCCATTCCTGTTGCGCGGCTGCCAGAATCGCCTGAGATGGGGTCATTCTTAGACTCTCCGACGACGAACAGAGAAGAATTCAAGTTTCTGCTTGACGCTGACATCGCCCTTCCACACACCGGCATTGGCAAGCCGAAACACCACTCCGTCGTACTGGTACGTTGACGTGGAGCCGTTGGTCTCCGTCACATACTGATACATTGTGCCGACAGAAGGCCCGGTGCGATCGAAATATTGTTGCTCTGTAGCAGCAATAAAATCATCGAGATTTGAGTTGCCACGCTCAATTTCGAAACTCCCCTCCCATCCTCGGGGGATTTCCGCGCCGAGCTGGGTACCGTCAATTCGATTGACACGAACAGACTGAGTGTTTTGTCGGCTCTCAAAGCTCGTGACATGTGCTAGGTCAACCCGGCCGGCAGGTCCCATAATGACGAGCTGCGTATCTCGACCGATCGAAAATGTGGTGAGCGACATGAGTGACTCCTATCTAGGTAGCTTGCCCGCTGGGAAGCGTCTGCCGAGACACTTGAACAGTCTGGCCACCTTCTACATTCACAATGAATTTCTCATTGATTGCCTGATACTGTATCTGTACGTCAGATTGTACGTACCCGAGCCCGGTGCGGCTGGCCGGATTGTTCGATCGATCGCAAATCACTGTGAATGGGACGCTTCCATCGTAACTACCCAGGAGACCTTGTCCCAGCATCCCCTGCAGAAAGGCCAGCTGGGTTGATCTGATATTACGAAACAGATCCGCGTTGATCACCTGTCCGACATAGAGGCCCATACCGGATGCCAGAGTTGCGGCAACATAGTTGGTCAGTCGAGTGTAGTTGTCTCCGTTGACGGCTGCATTGGACGATGAATTGTGACCACCTCGGACCCCCCAAAAACGACCTCCGGGTTGCGGATTGCAGATGACGTCAATGCCAGCCTCAAGCAGAGCGGTCAGCTCGGAGGAAGAGTAGGACGCGCTTTGCCCTGATCCCGGTGTGCCCGACCGCTGACTGCCAATGACCCCGTAGAGCGGCTTGTTGAGGCTGGATTGCTCCGGCGACAGATTGGCAAGACGGCCAATCACAAATCCCTGAGGTGACACCAGCCGCACAGTCTCATTCGCTTGGTCAGACCACCATAGCCAATCACCGAACATCAACTTCGCCGAGTAGCTATCGAGGCCCGCCTGATGCTTCGACGTGATTGCCGCCTGGATAGTACCACCAGCGGCGGTGGTCATCACCATATAGATGCCTTCCTGGAGGCCGAAGCCGGCCTGGACAACCCAACTCGTGGGGTCGTCACAATCGACCAGTGCACACAGCCCGCATCCCTGGCCACGCAACGCATACATCCCGGACCGGGGCGGCACGTCGACACCGATCAAACGGGGGCTTGCTACGCCCGTCGCGCCGTCAGTGCCGACCGACGCTGTCCCCAATGTGATCGAGAGCTCAACTGGTGTTGCAGTTGCCCCACCATGGCTGGCCACAACTAGCTGGGAAGGTCCCCGCTGCACACCTTGTCCCGCGTTGACGGCCTCTGCGAGGTTGTGCCAGAAAATAGACCCAGCGCCTTCGATGTTATCGAACAACTCCGGCTGAAAACCCGGAAGCATGACGCGCAAGCGCCATGTCCCGGGCCGTGAGCCGGGGCTCAGCGTGAGCGTGATTTCGTTGCCGAGGGAACCCGTATAAAGCGCCGTAAAGCTTGCGTTCGTTCCGGGGACAAGGGCTTGCGCAGCGACATCGGTTCCGTCCGTAACGCGCACGCAGCGAAAATTCTGAGCACCCTGCTGAATCGCGATTGCGACGGCGGTGCCCATATCATGCTTGCGCGCCATGATCGCGCCAAAGCTGCGCGCATAATCGGCCATTGTAGCGATGATGACAGGTTGGTTTACTGGCCCCCAGGCAGACGTACCGACGACGCCCGCGACGTTCGTGGGGACGCCGTTCAGCATGAGGTTTTGGGGTGGTACGATCTGGACGTAGAGGTCCGGAACAACCAACGAAGTCGTATTAATGGTCCCCCGTGGAACAATCGCCATGAGTCTTAATTCCCCATTGATGTCGCGACACGAACGACGTAATCCTTGTGCTCGCTCGCCAAAATTTCTTCGATCCGTGCGTGATCTTCGATCAGGGTCCCTCTACGGAATGCCCCGAAAGGCTTTGTCACCACCAGAAAGTAACTCATGCAATATTGTCCTCAGGCTACGAATTGGGCTGCATTCAGGTTCAATGCCCCGAACAACATGGCGGGGAGGTTTTCTGTCACGATGGTGGGGTATTCTACCCGGTAGATCAGGTCTCTCCGGTACAACTGAGCGTTCTGCGCCTGGTCGAAGACAGCCGAGCCGCCATACGTAATGCGAGCCTGACTACTGTCCGAAAGTTCTATGAACGCCTTCCCTGCTACCAAAATGTCGACTGCAGCGGCCGCCCTGTCCCGCAACATCGGATTTGGGCACCAGAATATCACCCTGATATCCCGCTCCTGACGACGGATCTCCGTGTAGGCCGGGGCATGCAACACCACGCGCACCCGCAAGTTACCAGCCCAGGGGACCGAAATTGAAGCGCCGGTAACCTGTGCCGGTTGATCTTGTGCGACCAAGGCACCAAGGTTCGCGGCCACCAGCATGGGTGTGTCGTTTTCGACCGGTGAATAAACATAAGCTTTGCCATCAATCAGCAACCCTACGAGTTGCCCCAATTGGACATTTCCATGGAAATGGATTGTATTTCCGGAAATACTGGCTACCAATTCGGGAACAGCGGGCTCGGAGTGCCAGGTCGTGGCAAAGCGTGTCGTGGTGGTGCCTATGGCGGTGTCGGGAGAGATTGTAACATTGACATATCCAGCCATGAGATCCCCGTTCAACGCCGACGAGTTGGGCCACCCTCGATAGACCCGGCAGGTTGTGTCGAGAAGACTGGGTGACCCAACACCGTCCGGATAAAGGGCAGTTGAGACGATTGACGTCAGAGCATCTTCAACATCCGACAAATCGGCCATCAGGCTGTCGCCTGCTTGACGGTCAGACGCCAACCGAGATGGGTCAACTCCGCCGCCGTGATGACGCCCTGCCGCCCTTGGTCGTCAGAGATAATATCGGATACCATCAAAGCGATACCGGCCTGTGCAGGCAGGAGCACCGACCACCCTGGGACCGATACATCTCCTGGCAGGCCCGCCCGCGATTGTCCGCCTCCTCCGACCCCCAAAGCACTGGCAGGCCACGCAATCATGACGGAAGTGTCTTCGTTCTGTCCCCCATTATAACCCGACATCCCTATGGTCGCTGGCAATGCCGGACGTCGAATTGATACGACACTGTTCGTTCTCACACAAAGTGTGGGAAGCAACTCATCCTGTTCGGCGACGAAAAATATGCGATGTCCCTGAACCAGATAGTCACCCGGCCGCGTATAGGCCGTGTCAAAAAATCCCTGATAGAGACCAGATCCATAGACCTGTGAGCGGGCAAAACTGCCCGTGGTTGTACTGAAGGCAGCATGCAGGCGCAGATACCGATTGGCCGGGGAAAGTGGGCTGTGCGTCCCCTTGGCACGAAACGCATCCGCGGGGCGGCCGACAGCTCTAGCAGTAATGTTGTAAGCCCAGCTAATCCGATCCTTGATGTGATCGGCATTCATACTACACAATCCATGCTATGCCGCCTCGACCCAGGCCGGGGCCCGGGCGGACCCCGAGGAAGTCGCACAGCCGCCGTCGCCAGTCATCCAGCAGCCGTAGCCTATCCTGAGGCTCCGTCCTGTTCCGGGTCCACACTGCGGCTTGGTCGGTATCGAGATGTTCACTCGACCTCGGCACCGCGATTTCAAGAATCGTCAAGTTACCCAGATAGCGCCGCACGATGGTCAATTCAGTCGCGGACAAATTGGCAATTCGGTATTCCAACGGCCCGTAGGTTTGGAGGTGCTGCAAGCCAGCCGATACCGCGTTCGGGCTCCCGACTACCGGATAGCCACAAAAACGTCGTACATCCGTACGTTCCACATCGGAGAGAGCCATCAGAGACAACCGCCATCACCGCTGGTAACATCAATGATTCCGTCTCCGGTCTGTACGACAGCGGCACCATGGGTGATCACGTTGTTGATCGAAAGCATGACGCAACTATGCGGGAGCACCGGCATATCCGCATTGCCTGCCGAGATCGATATATCAGGCCCGAACCTGACAAAAACCCCAGCGTCCGCGCTACTAGTCACAGCCACGGATGCACCCCAACCGGCCAATAAACCCGAGGACGAGGCGGTCGTCGCTGAGAGTGCAACAGTCCCTGTGGGACTGAACGCGCTTGTCGCTCCTACGGCCATTCTACGATGCTCCCGCTTGGGTCAACCGATATGTTCGACGATCACCGCGCGCTTGAAAGCTGCATTGGTCGCTGTGGGTACCGTTGTCGGATTGGTCGTCGTATCGGACGGTGCACAGAACCCGCCAATCCAGGACCAAGATTGCGCGAGGATC
>Ga0082335_1004404_pt1 | contig 21221 bp, 15 predicted proteins | sample Subgrocontami58m_FD_72375 | JGI IMG/M metagenome (GOLD analysis project Ga0082335, IMG submission 72375) | Subsurface groundwater microbial communities from S. Glens Falls, New York, USA - GMW37 contaminated, 5.8 m (SPADES assembly) (version 2) ...
CCCACTTCCACCCCCACCTTGATCAGGACCTGCGACAGCATCCCCAGGGGCAGCTTGTCGTCGGGGATGATGCCGGCGCCGTAGAAAGCGAGCGGATAGAACAGGGCCGAGTCCACCGCCTCGCCGAAAATGGTCGAGCCTATGGTGCGGGTCCACAGCCATTTGCCGGCGGTGAGGATTTTCAGTTTCGCGAGTACGTAGGAGTTGACGAATTCGCCGCAGAAATAGGCAAACATCGAGGCAAGGACGATGCGCCAGGTCGAGCCGAAGGCGATTTCGTAGGCCGGCTGGTTGTTCCAGAACGGCGCCGGCGGCAGCGCCACCACCACCGCCGCCATGAACGAGGCGAAGCCGAGGCCCGCGAACCCGGCCCAGATCACCTTGCGCGCGCGGGCGTAGCCGTAGACTTCGGTGAGGATGTCGCCGAAGACATACGATATCGGGAAGAACAGCACGCCGGCGCCGAAGGTGACCGCGCCCAGGAGGGGCAGGTTGAACTGCGCGATTTTCGCCGGACCGATCAGGTTGGAGCAGATCAGGACCGTGACGAAGGCGGCCATGACGAGCTCGTAATAGCGGTAGTGTCGCGCCCGTGAGACGGATTGATTCATCGGCGGATTCGGTTGATGGTGCGCTATTAGACCCTGTTCGGCGCACGCCGGTCAATTACCGGAGGTTCGCAACGACGCTGAGGGTTGCCCCAGCGGGCTGTCGGCAAACATCGGGTAGGCTCGGGTTTTGAGCGTATAGCCAGCGCCCGAGTGAAGCGACAGCAGCTTGCCGCTCGACCCGTGCTTGTCTATGATGGCGCGATCCTGCGCTCGATTCCGGGCGCTGTCTCCACACGGATGAGTCCTCATGAATCCCGGCCGAAACGGGTCGCGGTTTTCTGCTGCGTGATCTGATCCTCGAGCGCGCGCGGCAATCGCTGCAGCCGGCGGAGGAAAGCAAGAACGAGGAATTGATGCAACTGCCCGAAGTGCGCGAAAAGCTGCGCGAGATGCTGCTCGGCCATTACACCGGCTGGCTCGACACCGAGCTGCCGATCTTGGGAAAACGCACGCCGCGCGAGGCGGTGCGCGATACGGATGGGCGCGAGGCGGTCGAGGCGCTGATCGCGCAGATCGAGCGTGACGCGCAACGGAAAACTCCACCACTCGATGCCGAAATCACGCAGATGTTGCGCCGCGAGCTGGGGCTGCCCGCGGATCCCGAAAGCTGATCGATAGGGTGTTGCCGCGGTCGATCGGGCGCCGCTCTGGTGTTTGCGCTGCACCAAGCGCAAAATGCGGTGCAGGGGGGCACCGCGGTGAACAAGCTCGACAAATTCGACCGCATCTACGCGCTGCACAACATTCTGCGCGAGCGGCGCACGCCGATTGCGCGCGCAGACCTGATGCAACGCCTGGAGTGCTCCGAGCAGACCGTGTACCGGCTGATCCGCGTAATGAAGGCCTACCTCAACGCGCCGATCGAGTGGCACGACGACCTCTGTGGCTACTACTACCAGCGCGATGCCGCGGGCGGCACGTTCGAATTGCCCGGTTTGTGGTTCAATGCGAAGGAATTGCAGGCGCTGCTCGTTTTCGAGCGCATGTTCGAATCGCTCGAACCCGGATTGCTGGGCGAACATCTGGCGCCGCTCGCGCGCCGGGTGGGCGAACTGCTCGAACACAAGCGCCTCGGCCTGGGCGAGGCGGCGCGCCGCATCCGCGTGCTCGGCATGGCCGCTCGGCCAACGGGCGAATGGTTCGGCGTGCTCGCCAGCGCCACGCTGCAGCGCCGCAGGTTGCACCTCGTATACCACGGCCGCGGGCGCGATCGCGCCACCGAGCGCGTCGTCTCGCCGCAGCGCCTGGTGCATTACCGCGACAACTGGCTCATGGACGGCTATTGCCATCTGCGCAAAGAACTGCGGACGTTTTCGATCGATCGCGTGCGCGCGGCGCGCGAGCTCGATGCGGCCGCGGACAATATTGCCGAGACAGATCTGGATGAACATTTCGCCAGCAGCTACGGCATCTTCTCCGGGAAAGCCAACAAGACCGCGGTGCTGCAATTCTCGCGTGAGCGCGCGCGCTGGGTTGCGGACGAGCGCTGGCATCCGCAACAGACGGGGCAATACCTGACCGACGGCCGCTACGAACTGCGTATTCCCTATCGCGACGAGCGCGAGCTGGTGATGGACGTGTTGCGGCATGGGGCGGAGGTGGAGGTGGTTTCGCCGGCGGCGCTGCGCGAAAGCGTGACAGCGCTCCTGCGCGAGGCGCTGGAGCACTATGTACCAAGTGATGCAAGGGGATAGTGGCGATGATGGGTTCCTCCTTCATTGGTTTGCGCAAGAGGGCAGGGGTGCGGCTGGGCGCCGATGGGTCGGCAGACTATCGTCATTTGATAGTCCGGCATGGCAAGGTGGCGGGGTGAGGGACACCGAGCATGTCGTTGGATGACCGAATTCCTGATCGAGGGAGCGCCATGAACGCATTGAGCCGTCCGGTTAAGCCGCAACAGTCCGCACTGCCGTCCGGCTATGCCGTTGTTCTGGCCGAAGTGAGACGGATGATCGGCGATTCCCGCCGCCGCGCTCTCGCGAGCGTCAATCGCGTACTGGTCTGGCTGTATTGGTACATTGGCCGCGTCGTCGTTGCGCAGCAGGACAAGGCCGCCTGGGGCGACGCGGTCGTGGAACGATTCTCGGCAGACCTGCGGGCTGCGTTTCCGGACATGAAGGGATTGAGTCGCGACAACTTGTTTCGGATGCGCCAGTTCTATCGGACCTGCTGCCGGACCGACAAATGGCTGTCTGGAAAGGTCACGCTGGGAGCCGCGAAAGTCGGGACACCGTCCCGACTTTCGGCGTCGCGGCGCGATCTGCGAAGAATTGTCGGGACACCGTCCCGACAACTACACCGCGCAGACCATGCTTTCGCAATGTCGGTGGAGGAATTGACGTCGCCGGGTCTCGCCGATGTGGTCTTCGGACAATCGTGGTCGCACCACTGCGCGATCATCGCAAGCGTGACCGGGCCGGAACAGCACTGCTTCTACATGGCGATGGCGGTGCGCGAACGCTGGTCCGTGCGCGAGCTGCGGCGGCAACTCGATGCCGACCTGTTCACGCGCTATGTCTCGGTCAAGCGCGATCCGGAAAAGTGCCTGCCGGTGGCGGCCGAACAAGGCGACCTGCTGCCGTTCAAGGATCACTACCTGCTCGATTTCCTCGGGCTGGAAGAGTCCCATACCGAACGGCAGCTCCGCCAAGCAATGCTCGCGAACCTGCGCGACCTGTTCCTCGAACTCGGCCGCGATTTTACGTTCATCGGAGAGGAATACCCGGTCGTCGCGGGCGACGACACCTTCCGCGTGGACCTGCTGTTCTTCCACCGCCGCCTGCAATGCCTGGTAGCGACGGAACTGAAAACGGGCAAGTTCAAACCGGAATACGTAGGCAAGTGCCAGTTCTACCTCGCGGCGCTGGACGAGCAGGTGCGCCTGCCTCACGAGAAACCGTCCGTCGGCCTGATCCTGTGCAAGAGCGCAAACAGCGTGCAGATGCGCCTCGCGCTCACCGCTGCCGCCCGCAAGATAGGCGTCGCGACCTACCAGACCGCGCTGCCGGAAGAGCGCTTGATCCTCGAGCGGTTGAGGCAACTGCCGGGGATGCGGGCACAGACTATCCGCGATGAAAGCGAAGACGGGAAGCAAGGCGGCCACGAGGTGGGGCGATGAACGTGTTTGATGACTCTTTTGAGCGTCTCACCGGGCACAAGCGCCACGACTGGCAAGCGCGCCTTGCTGCGGATGCTGAATGTAGCGACCGACTCATGCGCATCCCCACCGGCTTCGGCAAGACCGCGGGCGTTACGATCGCGTGGCTCTGGAACCGCGTCCATCGGAAGAACGACGCCTGGCCACGGCGCCTTGTTCTTTGCCTACCTATGCGCACGCTCGTCGAGCAGACGGAGCGCGCGGTTTCCGAGTGGATAAGCAAGGCAGAACTGAACTCGAGAGTGAAGGTACACTTCTCCGCGGGGAACGTGCAGCGGCTCGTGCGGTTCGAAATAAATGTCGTGGCTTGCCGAAAGGGGAATCGGGATCGGCAGCACTTGAATAGTACTGCGAGGCTCGCGCTATACCGGAGGGACTGTTGATGGCGGGCGGGAAGAAGCGGGTGGATTGGGACGCGCGCGAGGGGGCGGATGTGGATGCGGCGTCATCGCTGGTCGCCGCAGCGGAGGTCAGCGGTCGCGCTGGCGGGGTCGGCTCGCAACGTCAACGCGGTGATGCAGGTGGTCGCCTGCTTTCCGAATTAGATCGGTCGCGCTTCGATACCCTTTTCCACGCGTTGACCGGAAACGAGCGGTTCCCCTGGCAGTACTCGCTGTATGAACGGCTCGTCGAAGGGAACTTTCCAGAGCGCTGCGACATCCCGACCGGACTCGGCAAGACGTCGATCATCGCCATCTGGCTCCTCGCCCTTGCCCGTCGCGCTCGAAACGGGGTCGCAAGCGGTTTTCCGCGGCGTCTCGTCTACGTCGTCAACCGAAGAACCGTCGTCGACCAGGCAACACGTGAAGCGGAACTCCTGCGCGATCCCGACAAGCTCAAAGACGCGCACCTTCAAGATCTGTGGCGCGATCTGCGCTCTCTCGGGATCCAAGATGCGCGTGGTCTCCACCACCTTGAGGCTCCGTTCGCGATCAGTACGCTCCGCGGCCAATTCGCGGACAACGCAGAGTGGAGAACTGATCCAGCTCGGCCGGCGATCATCGTTGGCACGGTCGACATGGTCGGCAGCCGGCTCCTCTTCTCGGGCTACGGGCGGGGCTTCAAGGCGCGACCGCTCCATGCCGGGTTTCTCGCCCAAGACACGCTCCTGGTCCACGATGAGGCGCACCTGGAGCCCGCGTTCCAGGATCTCGTCACGGCCATCGAGTCCGAGCAGCGGAGGGCAAAGGGCACGTTGCGAGACGGCTTCGGGCGGCTCCGCGTGATGGCGCTCACGGCCACATCGCGCGGAGCCGAGGAACGGCCGGAAGGTACGACGCTTTGCCTCGGGGACGCAGACCGCAAGAACGCCGTGGTTCGGAAGCGCATCGGCGCCAAGAAGGGGATCGCGTTTCATCCTCTCCAGGAAGACAAGAGCGCGGCCGAACAGGTTGCCAACCTGGCTCTGGGCCACAAGGACAGCGGGCAAGCGATCCTCGTCTTCGTCCGCAAAGTGGAAGACGTGACAAGGGTCACCAAGAAGTTTCCGCCCAGCAGCTACGCAACTCTCACCGGCACCATGCGCGGACGCGAGCGCGACCGGTTGAAAAGGGCGAACCCGATCTTTGCTCGCTTCGATCCCAAGTCGGAGGTTCCCAAAACCGACGTTCGGAAGGGCACGGTCTACCTCGTCTGCACATCCGCTGGCGAAGTCGGCGTTGACATGTCGGCCAATCACCTCGTGTGCGATTTGACGCCGTTCGACAGCATGGCGCAGCGCTTCGGACGCGTGAATCGCTTTGGAGGCGGCGACGCCAGGATCGATATCGTCCACGCCGTCGACGAGTCGCCGCCGAAGGGAGACTCGAAGAAGAAGAGCAAGGAGAAGAACGATTTCGACGTAGCGTGCGAGCGCACTCGCGCGCTCTTGCAGAGCCTGCCATTGCTGAAGCTGCCCGGAGCACACGCGCGGCATGACGCGAGCCCGGCAGCACTGAGCGAGATCTCTGCGAAGGAACGTCAAGAGGCATTCACGCCAGCACCAGGCATCCTCCCAGTGACCGATATCCTCTTCGACGCATGGGCGTTGACGTCGATTCGCGAGAAACTCCCTGGGAGGCCTTCCGTTGCCGACTGGCTACACGGGGTGCCTCAAGATTGGGACCCGCCGGAGACCTATGTCGCGTGGCGCGAAGAGGTCGAGCTACTCAGCCAGGAACTACTCGAGAAGTACAAGCCGCAAGATCTCCTCGATGATTATCCGCTGAAGCCGCACGAGATCTTGCGCGACCGCACGGATCGCGTGTTCAAGCAGATCGAGGCAATTGCGGAGCGGTGCGAGGACCAGCTCGCATGGCTGATCGACTCCGATGGACAAGTCCGCTGGCTGTCCTTGTCCGACCTCGTGGCGAAGGACGGCCAGAACAAGCCGCGCATCAACCTCGCCAACTGTACGGTGCTGCTTCCACCGCGCGTTGGCGGCCTCGAAGAGAGTGGGCTGCTCCGCGGCGAGGCCGGTTTCGAGGAAAGACTGCGCTACGACGTGGCCGACGAGTGGCTCGACGAACGGGATCGAAGTCGCCGCTGCCGGCTGGACGGCGATGCTGCTGACGACAATGAGGAGAAGCTCGCGAGGCGAAAAGGCATGCGGCTCGTTTGCACCATCCATCTCCGTGAAAATGCGCAGTTGGAGGACGACGAGACGGAGGGCGATTCAGACTCGAACGCGCGTCGCGTCTGGCGTTGGTACGTCAGGCCGCAGTTTGCCGACGACGACGGCTCACGAACGGCAACGAAGGCGCAGACCCTCCCGTTTCACCTGGAGTCTGCCGAGCACTTCGCGCGCGAGATCGTCACGCGGCTTGGTCTAAAGGAACCGGAGAGGTCCGCGGTCGTGTGGGCAGCGCGCTTTCACGACCTCGGCAAAGATCGAGCCCTCTGGCAGCGTTCGATCGGCAACCGCGACCCGGACAAGGTGCTCGCCAAGTCCGGAGGCAAAGGATCACGCGAGACAACGGGTTATCGCCACGAGTTCGGCTCACTGTTCGACGTAGAGCAGGAACCCGAGTTCCTCAAGCTCTCCGTCGAGGCGCAGGAGCTCGCTCGACACATCGTCGCGACCCACCACGGCCGTGCGAGACCGCACTTCTCCGCCGAGGAAGCGTTCGATCCGATCCATTCCGACAAGGCGTCCGCCGCAATCGCGCGCGAAGTACCGAGACGCTTCGCCCGTCTTCAGCGGAAATATGGGCGCTGGGGGCTAGCCTACCTCGAGTCCCTCGTACGGGCGGCCGACGCGCTGGCGTCGCAGGTGCTCGAAAGTGCACATGACAAGCCCTCGGATCTGGAGGCTGCGAAATGACCACGATGCCGCAGGCGCACATTCGCGTTCGAGTTGACCCGACGAACCCGGGGCAGTTCTTCGCGTGCTGCGGGCTACTGGAGCTTGCCGATCGATTGTGGGGTGGCGCTGAAGGGTGGTTCGCGGATGGAGGAGGCATTTTCTGCGTTTCTCCGACCGATGCCCTGTCTCCGGCGAGCACGACCGCAGTTTCGCTCATCGACCGCCTCCGGTCATGCCGACTCGAGAACACGATGACGCTCGATCAGCTCGAGCGCCGTAGCATGCTCTCGGCCATGGGAAAGACCAAATTGGCGGCGCAGGACGGGTTGGAAGAAGAGAAGAAGTCGCTCGACGGACTCTGGCGCGAGGCTCCTCTGGTCCTTCACGAACCCTTTCACCTGCGGCTCGATTGGTTCACCGACGAACGCGCCGGAGGCGACACGTTCAAAACGTGGGCAGGTCAACAATCGGTGATCGACATCGCGCGCGGCCTCAAGGCGGCCGTCGACGCCGCGGCCTGGAACGAACCCCATCTAGATTGGCTCTTTGCGCGCACGAGCTGCGAAGGTCTTCCGTTCAACTTCGACGCCGATCTGGGGGCGATGGGCTCCGATCGCGACGTTGGATTCAGCTTTGATCCATTGACGAGCGTCCACGTTTGGATTCGACCACTAGTGGAGCTTCTCGCGTTCGTGGGCCTTCAGCGATTTCGGCCATTCAAGCCAGGGAAAGAGAACCGATATCGCTTCTCCCTGTGGTTCGATCCGCTAGTCCCGCCTCTCGCTGGCGCCGCAGCCTGCGGATTGCTCGGTTCTCCCAGCGCGCGAACCTTCGAGTTTCGGTTTCTGTACCGGACGAAGTACCTGAAGAGCTTCCTTCCCGCCATCCCAAGAGGAGATCAGACATGAACAACGTATCGGTTATCTGCTTCGACGATTGGCTCAAGGACAACGGTCCGGCCGCACTGGTGATTCGCGAGCACCTCATGCCCGTTGAGGGCGAGGACGGCATCGTGTTCCCCGCAACGTTCGCGGCTAGCGAAGATAAGACCTTCGAGGGCGGCTACAACATTGACGTGTTTGGCGAGGCGAACGTCTGCTTGATCGATAGCGTCGGCGCGCAGGCAAACCGGATCGAACCGCTTTTCGCGAAGCCTGACTATGCCGCCCTCGTCCCGCAGATCGTGGTGAAGGCGGGCGACAAGGCGATTAACCTACTCGAGGTGGGCCATCGCGCTGGTGATGCAATCGTGCGCTGTTCTGCATTGCAGGAGGAGCTTCGAAGCGCCTTCAAAGCCGACTTGAACGGCAACGCCGGGCCGCTCGCCAAGATCGCGCCGACCTCACTGGTGTTCGGGGTCTGGGATTCCCGCGACACGCAATGCAAGCGTCCCCGGCTCATCGCTTCGACGATCCGAGCCTACGACGTCAAGAAGCTGACGCGGTCGGCGCAATACAATCCCGCAACGTCGTACGCCGACGAAGGGTTGCTTGAGGAGCCTGGCGATCTCCGAACCGCTGAGGGGAAGGTCAAGACCAAGCACCCCTTCGCCCAGCGGGGCTTCGTCCACGTCCCGGCGTCCGGTTCTCACGGAGGTGTCATCGCGACCGGCGGAATTCGCCGAGAGGCAACGCTCCACTTTGCGGCGCTTCGTCTCCTCGATGCCCCGGACAAGGACAAAAGCAAGCGCGAGGAGACGCTTGCTCTTCGTCGTTACATCCTGGGCCTCGCACTGACGGCGTTTACGTATTCGCCTTCGGGCTATCTACGGCAAGGTTGCATCCTCGTGCTGGATTCCGGGAAGAAGCGGGAGTTCACGGCTGTCTACGGCGACGGTCGGCGGGAGGATGTCGTCGTTCCGACCGCGCCCAAGGTCGCGGTGACACACGAGCTAGCCCTCGACTTCGCACGGGCGGCGGCAAAGGCCTTCGGGGTCGGCAAGGACCGCGAGGTTCCGTTCGACAAGGAACTCGCGAAGAAGGACCTCAGCGGCGACGCGAAGCCGCCGAAACCGCCAAAGCAGGCCCGCACAAGGGGATGAGGGGTGAACGAAAGCGTCATGTCTCTACACTTCGCCCTATCGATCCAGTTTCTTGATCCCCGTTTTCACGGAAGGGGGGACGGCGGGCACCCTGAGTGGCCGCCGTCACCCCTTCGAGTCTTTCAGGCGCTCGTCGCAGCCGCAGGCGCGCGCCGCCGCGGCGAGGATCTTGCCGTTGAAGGTCCTGCGTTTCGGTGGCTTGAGGAACTCTCCGAGAAGACCCCTCCTATTATCGTCGCGCCAGCGGCCGAGACGCCGCGGGCCGGCTATCGACTCTCGGTTCCGAACAATGCGATGGACATCGTCGCGAGCGCCTGGGTCCACGGCAACGATTCCAACTCCGGAGACGCCGATCCTCGCACGCATCGGACGATGAAGGGCGTGCGGCCTACGCACCTCATGAGCGGCGACACGGTGCATTTCCTCTGGCGGCTCCCCGAGGAGCCGACAAGAGAGGAGCACGGCTATGTCGAGGTGCTCGTGGGACTCGCACGCAGTGTCGTCGCGCTAGGTTGGGGCGTCGACATGGTGGCCGGTAGCGCAGCGGTCCTCTCCGACTTGCAGGCCGACAAGCTCCACGGCGAACGATGGCTTCCGAGCGCCCGAGGCAACGACGGATGGCGCCTGCCCGTGATCGGGACGCTCGATGCGTTGATCGATCGGCATCAGCGCTTTCTACAGCGACTCGGAGACGATGGCGGCTTCACCGCGCCGCCGCCCCTCACCAAATTCAAAGTAGTCGGCTACCGACGGTCGGACGATCCCGCGGAGCGCGCGGTTGCCGCGTTCGCGCTCCGAGATCTCGAGACTGGCAGTTATCGTGCGTTCGATTCGGCTCGTCGGGGACTCACAGTGGCCGGGAGAATGCGCCACGCGACGTACAAGGTGGCCAAGGTCGCGACTCCGTGCGATTGGTCCGAATCGCAACTGATAGCGTTCGTTCTCGGTCACGGAGAATCGAACGACGCAGCGCATGTGGCCGGGGGCGCAAGGCGCTTCGCTTACATGCCTTTGCCGAGCATCGAGTCGCTGGGACGTGGCGGCGAGCGCGTGGGCGCCATCCGTCGCGTTCTCGTTTCGACGTTCGCGGAAGACTGCGACGGCGAAATCGCGTGGGCGCGTCGATCTCTCTCCGGAGAGGAATTGATCGACGAGCACACGAGGAAGGCGACCGCCGTCCTCGAAGCGATCGCGACGAAGGAACGGACGATTCAACGCTACCTGGTGGCGGCTGATTCATGGGCGAGCGTCACGCCCGTCGTGCTTCCCGGGTACGACGACCCACGTCACTACCGGAGACGTCTGCTGAAGGCGCCGCCCCCGGACGAGCAGAAGCAGCTGCTTTCGCGCCTCTCCGATCGCATCGACGGCCTCGTCCGCAAAGCAATCGTGCAAGCCGGCTTCTCCGACGTCCTCGCCGAGCATGCGGTCGTCGACTGGCGGAAGGTTGGCTATTGGCCTGGCGTCGATCTCGCGGACCGCTACGGAGTGCCGGATCACCTGAAGCGCTTTCCCCGCTACCACGTTCGTATTGGTTGGCGTACCGCGACCGGCCGGCCGACGCGCGTGCCCGGCCCGGTATGTATCGGTGGTGGTCGCTTCGTTGGCCTGGGGCTCTTCGCTTCTCTATGACCCGAACGCGTCACGAAGGCCGAATACCGGGGCCGCCGCCTGGCCTGTTTCATCTCACCTTGACCCTCCAGAGCCCGGTTGCCGGTCCGCGCTGCCTTGGGTGGGGCTGCCCCTTCGGTATCGAGTGGTTCGTGCCTGGAGGATGCTGAAGTGATGCAGTGCTCGTGCTGATGGGCCCAAACCAATGATCCGAATCATCGGCCAGCGGATGAGTGCGCAGAACCTGCTTGTGATCGCCGCCGTGCGCGAGCACTTCGAGCTGCCGGTTGAGATCGATGTCGAGACCGGGAAGGCTCGCGGTTGCGTGCCGACCACGACGAGAAGGGTGTCCCGCAGTAGCGAGCACGGAGCGCTGGAGCGCGCGCTGCGGGCGGAGGAAGTTCTCAAGTCCCCTGACCGGTGGCGAGGGCAAGCATGACCAAGCCGCTGACGCTCGCCGCCGTCAAGCAACTCGTCGCCGCGGGGGAGTCGGAGACGCTGGAGTTCAAGCGCACGACTGGCGAGCTGCGCGAGGCAATGCAGGCGCTCTGCGGGTTCCTGAACCAGCGCGGCGGCGTCGTGGTCTTCGGCGTCGCGCCCGACGGCAGGATCGTCGGCCAGGAGGTGAACGACGGCACGCTCCGCGACGTCGCGGCGGCGGTGCGCGATATCGACCCGGCACCGCAGGTGGACGCCCGGCGCATCGATGTCGGCGGCGGCCGCAGCCTGATCGTGCTTCGCGCGGACGCCGGCAGCGCGGCGCCATACACGCACGACGGCCGCCCGTTCATCCGGATCGGGAGCACGACGCGCCGAATGAAGCGCGAGGAGTACGAGCGGCTGCTGCTGGCCCGGCTCCACGCGCGGCACCGGTGGGAGACGCTCCCCGCGACCGGCTGGTCCATTGCGGATATGGATGCGGACGAGATCCGGCAGACGGTGGTGGAGGCGGTCGCCGCAAAGCGGCTCGCCGCAGTGCCCTCGGAGAAGCCAGAGGCGATCCTTCGACGGCTGAACCTCTTGGCCGACGGACACCCGACGCAGGCTGCGGTTGTGCTGTTCGGCAGGAACCCGCTCCCGCAGTTCCCGCAGTGCGAGATCCGGCTCGCGCGGTTCCGCGGGGTCACGAAGTCCGAGTTCATCGACAACCGCCAGTTCCAGGGCCACGCGTTCGCGCTCCTGCGGCAGGCCGAGGCGTTCTTCGACATGCATCTTCCCGTCGCGAGCCGGATCGCCTCCGGACGGATGCGCCGGGAGGATATGCCCCAGTACCCGCCTGAGGCCCTGCGCGAGGCGCTGGTGAACGCGTTCTGCCACCGCGACTACAGCGAGGCGGGCGCCTCCGTCGGCGTGGCGATCTTCGACGACCGGCTCGAGGTGTGGAGCTGGGGCCGGCTCCCCGGCGACCTGACCCCGGAGAAGCTCCGCATCGATCACCCTTCGGTCCGGCGGAACGAGATCATCGCCGATGTGTTCTACCGGCGCGGCTACGTCGAGAAGTGGGGGCGTGGGACGCAGAAGATCATCCGGCTGTGCCAGGAGCGGAAGCTTCCGGAACCGGACTTCCTGGAAAGGGCCGGTGAGGTGGGCGTGAGGTTCTGGTCGGCGACAGCGGCCGCAGGCAGCGAGGCGGCCCTTCCTCGTCGACAGCGCGAGGTGCTCAAGGCGCTGGCGTTCCTCGGTGAAGGAACGCTCGAGCATATTCGTGCCCGGATCGAAAGCCCACCCACGTCTCGCATGATCCAGAGGATACTCGCATCCCTCCTCGACGAGGGTCGCGTGCTGCGAACCGGAATGGGCCGGTCAACCCGGTACCGGCTGGCGCAATAGCATATGGAGCCGAATCGCGACATCGGGTTCGCGAAAGGGTTCGCGATTGTTCGCGATGGGTTCGTGATGCAACTGCGCGCGCGGGACTGCTGCCTGTCCATCACCTCGCTCACGTCCTCACGCCGGTCGTGCCGATCCTTGAGCAGCTTCGACGCGAATTGCACGGACGTAGTACTGTCGCGACGCGTCGCGTGAGCGCACGGGTGGACCCGGTCGCGAAATCGATGACGGCCTGCGACGATAAGTCAATTGCTTCGAACCCGGGATAATGAGCATTTACGCAACCCTCTGGACGCTCAAGTTCCCCCGGTATGGCGACGACTATCCCGGATGCGAGTGGATCAGGGTCACAGCGCAGGGCGTCCCGTCGCATATCGGCGCCGAAGGCGGCGATCCGTTCGCGCAGTTTCTGCCCCCGCCGGTGCCGGCGAGCGACGATACCGGGCCGCGGCGCCTGCGGGCGGTTGTTTTCGTCACCGAGGGTACGCACAAAGGAACCGACCGCAATGGACAAGAGTACGTCGCTCCGCTCCTCGTGCTCAGCGGCGAGGCATACGCGGACACGGCGTTTCATGTCCTGCACGCGCGACTATGCGACGCCCTGCGCGGCGACAGGCCGCGGGTGGTCGCGACGCTGATTGCTCCCGGCCGGGATGCCCGTATTCTGTTTGAGGACGGCTCCGCTACGGACGGGTGAGGTGGCGGCGCACGCCGTCTGCATCGAGTTGTGGATGCGGTATTCAGAGTCGCGAATGCGGTGAGGCCCGCAGGCGTGGGCGTGGGGAGCGACTGGGGGGCAAGGGGACCATGACCGAAGACGATTCGCAGCAACCCGATCTGCCCCTGCCGTTTCCCGATCTCGCGCAGGATATGCCGCTGCTGCCGGCGCGCATGGTCAACGAGTACCAGTACTGTGCGCGCCTCGCGTATCTCGAATGGGTGCAGGCAGAGTGGGCCGAGTCCGCCGACACGGTCGAGGGCCGCCATACGCACCGGCGCGCGGACAAGCCCGGCGGCAAGCTGCCGCCGCCCGAAGAGCTGGACGCCGAGGCGCATATCCACGTGCGTTCGATCACGCTCTCCAGCAACCGGCTGGGATTGATCGCAACGATGGATTTGATCGAGTCCGAGGACGGGGCCGTGGTGCCGGTGGACTATAAGCGCGGCAAGCGTCCGCACGTGCCGAAAGGCGCCTACGAGCCCGAGCGCGTGCAGCTTTGTGTCCAAGGGATGATCCTGCGCGAGCACGGTTACGCCTGCACCGGGGGCGTGCTCTATTTCGCCGACAGCCGCGAGCGGGTGGAGGTCGAGTTCGACGACGAATTGCGCGCGCTGACCGCAAACGCCATCGATGGCCTGCGCTTCATCGCGGCCGGGGGACAGGCGCCTTCGCCGCTCGCGGACAGCCCCAAATGTCCGCGCTGCTCGCTCGTGGGTATTTGCCTGCCCGACGAAGTGAACTACCTCAGTCGCGCCGAGACGCCGCCGCGCTCGCTTGCGGTAATGCGCGACGAAACGCTGCCGGTGTACGTGCAGGCGCGAAGCGCCAAGGTGGCGAAGAGCGGCGAGACGCTGGAGGTTTTTGTCGATGACGCCAAGGTCAACAGCGCGCGGCTGGCCGAAACCTCACAGCTCGTGCTGATGGGCAACGTCTATGTCACGACGCCCTGTTTGCACGAACTCATGGGCCGCGGCATCACGATTTCCTGGCACAGCTTCGGCGGCTGGTTCATCGGCCACACCGTCGGAACCGGGCACAAGAACGTCGAATTGCGTACCGCGCAATATCGGACGAGCTTCGACGCCGCGGCGTGCCTGCGTATCGCGCGCGGCCTGGTGGTGGCCAAGATCCAGAATTCGCGCACCATGCTGCGGCGCAATTGGAAGGAGGGCGAGGCGCCGGAGGCCTTGCTCGATGCGTTCCGGCAAGACATCGATCTTGCGCGCCGCGCGAACGGCCTGCCGGAACTCCTCGGCGCCGAAGGCAATGCGGCGGCGCGGTACTTCCGCGAATTTCGCAACGTTCTGCGAACCACCGCGGGCGGCGAAGAATTCGCTTTCGATTTCTCCCACCGCAACCGGCGGCCGCCGGCCGATCCGGTGAATGCGCTGCTGTCTTTCGCGTACACCCTGCTCGCGCGCACGTGGACGGTCACATTGAGCGCGGTCGGTTTCGACCCCTATCGCGGCTTCTACCACCAGCCTCGCTACGGCCGGCCGGCGCTCGCACTCGACATGATGGAACCCTTCCGACCGCTGCTGGCCGACTCCAGCGTGATCCAGGTGATCAACAACGGCGAGGTCCGCCCGAGCGATTTCGTTTCGGCAGCCGGCAGCGTCGCACTCGATGCGGACGGCCGCAAGCGTTTCATTGCGGCGTTCGAGCGCCGTATGAGCCACGAAGTGACGCATCCGTTGTTCGGCTACAAGGTGAGCTACCGGCGGCTGCTTGAAATCCAGGCGCGGCTGCTAGGCCGCTTTCTTCTCGGCGAGTTGGAAGACTACCCGAATTTTGTGACGCGATGAACAACGACGAGCATCTCTACATCGTAACCTACGACATTCGCGAGCCGAAGCGCTGGCGGCGAATCTTCAAACTGATGCACGGCTACGGCGAGTGGCTGCAGCTCTCGGTATTCCAGTGCCGCCTGTCGCGCCGCCGGCACGCGGAACTCATTGCCATGCTCGACGAAATGATTCACCATGACGACGATCACGTGGTACTACTCGACTTGGGGCTGGCGGACCAGGTCAAGCCCCATGTGGTCAGCCTCGGCAAGGAATTCGATCCGATCGAGCGGGAAGCGGTGATCGTTTAGTTCGCCGTGGCGCGGCGCGAGCGCTCCAGTGATGCGAATCGCCTAGTGCAGCGCTCGCGGCGTTTAGCTCTTTGACAATTCGGGATTTTGTGTGACGTTGGTGTCTGCTGCGGTGATTTTCACGGGCGAGCGCGCGCTATAATCGGCCAGCGCTCGCAATTGGCGGTTCCGCGCTAGAATAAGCGCGGTCGCCAACGGTGGCAGTTTTCCGCGGTGTGATGCCGCGGCCTCATTGAAGCATTGCATCCATTAGTCTTTGCTGTTCTTGCACCAGGTTTTCCGCGGTGTGATGCCGCGGCCTCATTGAAGCCCATGTGAATATTCATATCAGATGCGGATGCATTACGTTTTCCGCGGTGTGATGCCGCGGCCTCATTGAAGCTGCGCCGGCAATTTCGCATCAGGCTTCCATTGAATTGTTTTCCGCGGTGTGATGCCGCGGCCTCATTGAAGCGATTGATACTTCTGGCGCGCCCAGACCTAGACCTAAGTTTTCCGCGGTGTGATGCCGCGGCCTCATTGAAGCACCTTTAAGTATATAGTAATTTACGCCTGTATCAGGTTTTCCGCGGTGTGATGCCGCGGCCTCATTGAAGCACCAGTTGCTGGTACTACTGGCATTTCTTGCAATGTTTTCCGCGGTGTGATGCCGCGGCCTCATTGAAGCTGTCAGGCTTTGTCTTGACTACAATCACCACCTCCATGTTTTCCGCGGTGTGATGCCGCGGCCTCATTGAAGCTCTTCTTCATCGAGCGAATCCTTATGCCATACCCAGCGTTTTCCGCGGTGTGATGCCGCGGCCTCATTGAAGCCACCTCTGTGTTGTTGTGCCGGCGCAGCAGGGCCAGGTTTTCCGCGGTGTGATGCCGCGGCCTCATTGAAGCTCAGCATCCAAGTGGTGCATCCACACGATGCGCTGTTTTCCGCGGTGTGATGCCGCGGCCTCATTGAAGCTTCGGCTGTTTCTTCGGGAAAGAGGCCGGGCCGTAGGTTTTCCGCGGTGTGATGCCGCGGCCTCATTGAAGCCGGCGGCATATGCTTGAACATTCGTGAAAAACGGCGTTTTCCGCGGTGTGATGCCGCGGCCTCATTGAAGCATCGCCCGCAGCATAGGTGGGTTCGACGGGTCGAGGCGTTTTCCGCGGTGTGATGCCGCGGCCTCATTGAAGCGCATCTTTCTCCACGCCGATGCGTTCGTTTTTTAGGGTTTTCCGCGGTGTGATGCCGCGGCCTCATTGAAGCCTTCGTGCTTGTTCCCTTCCTTCCCGCCGAAGTAGGTTTTCCGCGGTGTGATGCCGCGGCCTCATTGAAGCCCGGTAGCGAACGTGAACGCAGTGGCATTAGCGTGGTTTTCCGCGGTGTGATGCCGCGGCCTCATTGAAGCATGGTAACAAAGGGCTTACCCACGTCCCCGAGGCCAGTTTTCCGCGGTGTGATGCCGCGGCCTCATTGAAGCCGGTCTCAAGCCGGTGGTGCGAATACCGGCGCCGCGGTTTTCCGCGGTGTGATGCCGCGGCCTCATTGAAGCCGCTTGCCAAGCGGTGGCTTCGCCGCGTTCCTACCCGTTTTCCGCGGTGTGATGCCGCGGCCTCATTGAAGCTTGTATTTGTATCTGTATCTGTGTTTGTGTCTGTATGGTTTTCCGCGGTGTGATGCCGCGGCCTCATTGAAGCGTTGAGTCCACCGCCGAAGGCCGCGGTGGGGAGTTCGTTTTCCGCGGTGTGATGCCGCGGCCTCATTGAAGCAACGATAGTAGACCACCCAACATCACCGTTTCGTTTGTTTTCCGCGGTGTGATGCCGCGGCCTCATTGAAGCATGCAAGCGGGCACCGCGGACGCCGCACCATATCCGGTTTTCCGCGGTGTGATGCCGCGGCCTCATTGAAGCAACCCTTCAAAGGTCAACCGCGCCGCACCATGAGCGGTTTTCCGCGGTGTGATGCCGCGGCCTCATTGAAGCCTGTTGCCCCACGTAGTTCCGTAACGAGAGCGGTATGTTTTCCGCGGTGTGATGCCGCGGCCTCATTGAAGCGTCATCCCAGCGAACCAGCGCAACCACGCAAACTTCGTTTTCCGCGGTGTGATGCCGCGGCCTCATTGAAGCTTGATCCAGAATACAAGGCCGGCGAGTGGATGGTAGGTTTTCCGCGGTGTGATGCCGCGGCCTCATTGAAGCCCACTGATCTTCGCGCTCGACGATCAGGTGGGGCAGGTTTTCCGCGGTGTGATGCCGCGGCCTCATTGAAGCCTGGATCGCTCGGCGAAGTGGCTCAATACCAGCATGGTTTTCCGCGGTGTGATGCCGCGGCCTCATTGAAGCGATTCTCCTTGAGTGTTGGAACCGGCGCGGATGCGCGTTTTCCGCGGTGTGATGCCGCGGCCTCATTGAAGCTCGACGCAATCCGTGAACTTCGACGTTGCGACGGCGAGTTTTCCGCGGTGTGATGCCGCGGCCTCATTGAAGCGCCACACCTGCTTGAGCCCGAGGCGCTCCGCCAGTTCGTTTTCCGCGGTGTGATGCCGCGGCCTCATTGAAGCCCAGCAACCCGGCGTCCATGAAGTACCGGGGAATATTCGTTTTCCGCGGTGTGATGCCGCGGCCTCATTGAAGCGACATTCTAGCAGCGTTGAACGTGGGCGAGCGCAACGTTTTCCGCGGTGTGATGCCGCGGCCTCATTGAAGCCGCAGCAGAATGATCGCGGTCGTAGCTGACGCATATGTTTTCCGCGGTGTGATGCCGCGGCCTCATTGAAGCCATTTCGATTTCCCTTTCAGTGATGTGCCCTTGGTGGTTTTCCGCGGTGTGATGCCGCGGCCTCATTGAAGCTTCCCGGCCTTGTGCTTGATGCTCGGTATCTGCCGGTTTTCCGCGGTGTGATGCCGCGGCCTCATTGAAGCTTTCTTACGGCCAGCGGGCACTTGACACTTTTTCCCGTTTTCCGCGGTGTGATGCCGCGGCCTCATTGAAGCGTCCCGGTCTCGAATGTCCGGGGCAACAGCTTGGCGTTTTCCGCGGTGTGATGCCGCGGCCTCATTGAAGCTTTTCGATGGTTGCCTCTTTCGCGGGCCGCGCCCAGCGTTTTCCGCGGTGTGATGCCGCGGCCTCATTGAAGCTAGGTGTGCCTATAATCCCTCCATCGCCTCAGTTCGAGGTTTTCCGCGGTGTGATGCCGCGGCCTCATTGAAGCGATTTTGCTGGAGTCGCTCATTCCGCGGTCTTCCTTGTTTTCCGCGGTGTGATGCCGCGGCCTCATTGAAGCGTACTTGGCTGTGCCGATGGTGACGACGTTGGCCAGGTTTTCCGCGGTGTGATGCCGCGGCCTCATTGAAGCGTTTTGGGTCTTGAACGAAGCGCTGGCGGCGGATTGTTTTCCGCGGTGTGATGCCGCGGCCTCATTGAAGCCCTCGACACGGCAACCGGCATCGTCACCCGCAATAGCGTTTTCCGCGGTGTGATGCCGCGGCCTCATTGAAGCCTTTTTCGGTGAGGGGTAGGTAACAAGCCAACTGTGTTTTCCGCGGTGTGATGCCGCGGCCTCATTGAAGCGTATATCCTTGGCCTGTTTGAGAAGGAGATCAACGGTTTTCCGCGGTGTGATGCCGCGGCCTCATTGAAGCGCGGCATCTGGCTGATGCTCGAGGCCTGGGCCGACGATGTTTTCCGCGGTGTGATGCCGCGGCCTCATTGAAGCTTCGGATACTTCAGCGCGATCTTGCCGAGCTCGGATGTTTTCCGCGGTGTGATGCCGCGGCCTCATTGAAGCTGGTTCGTAAAGTGCCACTGTTGCGCGCGCTATGAAGTTTTCCGCGGTGTGATGCCGCGGCCTCATTGAAGCCTGATCCAGCACCATTGACATATGTGGCACTTCCTGGGTTTTCCGCGGTGTGATGCCGCGGCCTCATTGAAGCGCCAGCGGCACGCCGTTCGTCCCGCGCGATGGCCCGGTTTTCCGCGGTGTGATGCCGCGGCCTCATTGAAGCGTCGGTCTGATCGTCGCGCGCTGGTTGGGCTATGCTGTTTTCCGCGGTGTGATGCCGCGGCCTCATTGAAGCGGTTTGGCTGCTACTGGCGGAACGACGGCTAGTTTTGTTTTCCGCGGTGTGATGCCGCGGCCTCATTGAAGCCTTCGCTGCTTTGGTCTTTGTCTTCGGGGCGGCTTTGTTTTCCGCGGTGTGATGCCGCGGCCTCATTGAAGCTCGATGAGCGCATACGCAAGCACATGCCCCGGTAACGTTTTCCGCGGTGTGATGCCGCGGCCTCATTGAAGCGCGCCGAAGTAGTGCTGGAATGTGATCATGGCTTTTGTTTTCCGCGGTGTGATGCCGCGGCCTCATTGAAGCGATACAGCCCGGTAATCACCCAACGCTGGAAACACGTTTTCCGCGGTGTGATGCCGCGGCCTCATTGAAGCAACTCGTACTGCGCGGCAACCCAGTTATTCACATTGTTTTCCGCGGTGTGATGCCGCGGCCTCATTGAAGCAATCACATCAGCCGACAGCATCGCACATTGCTCGTCGTTTTCCGCGGTGTGATGCCGCGGCCTCATTGAAGCATCACGGGGCAAGTGCCCCAACCCGCGCCGAAAGGCTGTTTTCCGCGGTGTGATGCCGCGGCCTCATTGAAGCTCGGTGAAGGCACAGTGCACGAGCCAGGTGTAACTTGGTTTTCCGCGGTGTGATGCCGCGGCCTCATTGAAGCGGGATCAGCGCCTGCGCGAGCGTGTCCGACAAGCTCGTTTTCCGCGGTGTGATGCCGCGGCCTCATTGAAGCAAGATTGACCCGCTCGAAGGGTATATTTTAAAAAATCGGTTTTCCGCGGTGTGATGCCGCGGCCTCATTGAAGCCTCGTAACCTTCTTCGTGCCGGCACTCCTGATTGGGTTTTCCGCGGTGTGATGCCGCGGCCTCATTGAAGCTAATGTCTACAGGCTCCGGCTTTTGGCCCGCTCACGTTTTCCGCGGTGTGATGCCGCGGCCTCATTGAAGCGCCACTAGCTCATTGAATTTAGCCTCCAGCGCAAGGTAGTTTTCCGCGGTGTGATGCCGCGGCCTCATTGAAGCTTGCCAAGCCGTTCTGCGTAAGCATTGGCCGAATATGTTTTCCGCGGTGTGATGCCGCGGCCTCATTGAAGCTCCTATCGGATACCAGCAATTAACGCAAACAAAAAGGTTTTCCGCGGTGTGATGCCGCGGCCTCATTGAAGCCTTGTTCACCGCGGCGATGCGCTGCTCCGCCCAGACGTTTTCCGCGGTGTGATGCCGCGGCCTCATTGAAGCCGCCTGGACGGCCTCAAGCCCGGCTGGATCAAGACGGTTTTCCGCGGTGTGATGCCGCGGCCTCATTGAAGCTAGCAAAAAGAATGGCCACCCGGTTTTAATAGAAGGTTTTCCGCGGTGTGATGCCGCGGCCTCATTGAAGCCTTAACGCCGCCGGTATGACCAAATCCAACAGTGTGTTTTCCGCGGTGTGATGCCGCGGCCTCATTGAAGCCATGTAATCGACAACATCGTGCTTCGCACCCTCAAGGTTTTCCGCGGTGTGATGCCGCGGCCTCATTGAAGCTCATATTTTCCCTTTCAGTTAAACAGCCATAGCACAGTTTTCCGCGGTGTGATGCCGCGGCCTCATTGAAGCATCTGTGGGACCCCAAGCCTGATGCGGCCGATCTCGTTTTCCGCGGTGTGATGCCGCGGCCTCATTGAAGCGGATTGAGCGCGCTCATAGCGCCTTCCCCTCGCGCCGTTTTCCGCGGTGTGATGCCGCGGCCTCATTGAAGCGCCTGATCATCTTTCGATGATCCCTCGCCGGTAGCGCGTTTTCGGCGGTGTGATGCCGCGGCCTCTTTGAAGCCTCTGCTTCATCG
>Ga0082335_1004405_pt1 | contig 21220 bp, 13 predicted proteins | sample Subgrocontami58m_FD_72375 | JGI IMG/M metagenome (GOLD analysis project Ga0082335, IMG submission 72375) | Subsurface groundwater microbial communities from S. Glens Falls, New York, USA - GMW37 contaminated, 5.8 m (SPADES assembly) (version 2) ...
AATCTGTGGCGGGTGACCCCTTCCGGCACACAAAGAACCACCGCTTTTTTCAGGCGCACTCCCCGCGGATTCAGACCGCCCTCGGATTAAGGGACAGACAAACTGTTGCTCCACCAGTTAATCCCAGTTCGCTCTGAATCTGTGGGGGGTGAACCCTTCCGACACACAAAGAACCACCGATTCTTTCAGGCGCACTCCCCGCGGATTCAGACCGGCCTCAGATAAGGGACAGACAAACTGTTGCTGAGCTCCTCCGCTGAACTTTCCTTGGAAACCTTCCGGAGGCTTCCTCGTCTGTAGAGGTTCACGGTGTCAGCGCGGGGTTGGACTGGTTGGCGGCAGTTCTGAAGCGACAGAACGGCGCAAATTTGCAAGTGCGACCTCGGACCTTAGCGGCCGAGTTATAGCGGCTCAGAGCAAATGAAAACGTCTTTGTGATGTGAGCTTTAGAAAGTCGAGAAGCGGCTTTGGGAAAGCCGCGACGCAGCGGTTATGCGATTGCAGGGCGCTTGTGTGTTAGTACCACCAACACTATGCTGCAGCCATGAGCGAGAGTTTTGGGTTCATCCGGGAAGATCCGTGGCGGATCTTTCGGATCATGGCCGAATTCGTGGAATCGTTTGAAACCATGTCTCAGGTCGGCGCCGCGGTAACGATCTTCGGTTCGGCCAGGACATTGCCGACCGATCCGTATTATGAGGCTGGCCGGCAAATCGCGAAGAAACTTGCGGAGAACCATTTGGCCGTGATCACCGGCGGCGGCCCCGGGATCATGGAGGCGGCGAATCGCGGCGCCGCGGAAGCGGAAGGCAAGTCAGTCGGGCTGAACATAACGTTGCCCTTCGAACAGAAGGGAAATCCGTATGCGAACATCCCGATCCAGTTTCATTATTTTTTTTCGCGGAAAGTCTGTTTTGTAAAATACAGCACTGGATTTATTTTTATGCCGGGCGGGTTCGGGACTTTGGATGAGTTCTTTGAAGTGATGACGCTGGTCCAAACCCACCGCATCCCCCAATTCCCGCTGGTTTTATTCGGCACGGATTATTGGTCGGGGTTAGTGCGCTGGATGAAATCCACGTTGAAAGCGCGCGGATACATCGATCCGGAAGACATCAGCCTTTTCCGAGTGACGGACGACACGGATGAGGCGGTCAAAGTCATTTTAGATTATGTGAAGCAGGTGGGGCCGCCCGAAACGGTCCCAAGGACGTTGGCGTAAATGTACCAGACAACCAAATTTCCAAATGGATTGACCGTAGCCACGGCGACGATGCCGCACATGGCGAGCGTCAGCGTCGGCATTTGGGTCGGCGTCGGCGGGCGGTACGAACCGGCGCCGTTGAATGGCGTTTCGCATTTCATCGAGCACATGCTCTTTAAGGGAACCCGGAAACGCTCCTCGCGCGAAATTTCACAAGCGGTGGAAGGCATCGGCGGTTATCTCAACGCGTTCACGGGCGAGGAATCGACCTGTTTTTATTCGAAGGCATGTTACGACCGGTTCGAGGAGTTGCTGGACGTGCTCACGGACATGTTCCTGAATTCCGAGTTTGATCCACACGAGATCGACAAAGAGCGGAGCGTCATCAAGGAAGAGCTCGCCATGTACCTGGACCAACCGCACCAGCACGTCCAGGAAATGCTGAACGAACTGCTCTGGCCAAACCAACCGCTCGGCCGCTCGTTAACCGGAAGCGCCGAGACGCTCGATTCGATCGACCGCCTGGAAATGCTCGATTTTCAGTCGCGCAATTATGTCACCGGCTGCACGCTGGTGACTGTCGCCGGCCGGCTCGACCATGCGAAAATAGTCAAAGCCGTGGCGAAACTCGCGCCGCGATTCGCCCAAGGAGGCGCCCCGCGTTTTCAGCCGGCGCAAAATGGGCAAACCGCCCCGCGCTGCCGGTTGTTCACGAAGGAAACCGAACAAACCCAGCTCGCGCTTGGATTTCGGACCTGCTCGCGGCATCATCCCGAACGTTACGCGCTGCGAATTCTGAATACGCTTCTCGGCGACAACATGAGCTCGCGCTTGTTCCAGGTCGTGCGGGAGGATTACGGGCTGGCCTATTCGATTGCGAGTTCAGTGAGCTTTTTCGACGACACCGGAGATTTGACCATCACCGCCGGACTCGACACGGATCATTTGCCGAAAGCTTTGAAGCTGGTGATTCGGGAACTGCGGCGGCTGGTTGACGAGGCGCCCAGCGCGGCCGAATTGCGGCGGGCCCGCGACTATTTGATTGGCCAGCTGGATCTGAGCCTGGAGAACACCGAAAACCAAATGATGTGGCTGGGCGAACAGCTGCTTGGATACGGCCAAATCATCTCTGCGGCCGAGATCAAACGGCGGCTGGCGAAGGTCGAACCGCGAGAGGTCAGCGCACTGGCGCGAAGATTCTTTCGCACCGAAGAAATCAACCTGGCGCTGGTCAGCCCTTTGAAAAAGCCGAATGGCCTTTCCAAGCTGCTCAAAATTTAAATGACGCCTTTGCTGGTGCAGGAATATTCCTCCGGCCACACCCCGGAGTCGCTCGCCCAACTCCTGCAAGGTGAGCCCGGTTGCGTGCTGCTGCAGAGCGCGCTCTTCGATCGTGGGCAAGGCCGTTGCTCGTTTGTCACCGCCCGACCCTTCCTGACTTTCGAATCCCGCGGAGCCGCTTGCAAAATCGCCGATTCCACTGGGAGCGGTGAATTCCAATTTGGCAATCCTTGGAGCAGCCTCGAACGGCTGATGGAACGCTTCGAAGTTCTGGACGAATTGGACTTGCCCTTCCCGCTCGGCGGTTGTTTCGGATTTTGGGGCTACGATTTAAAGAATTTTTCCGAACCGAAGCTTTCCCGGCGCGCGGTCGCGGACCTGGAGATCCCGGATTGTTGCGCCGGTTTTTACGGGAGCTTAGTGGCGTTCGATCACACGCTAGGCAAGCAATGGATCATTTCGACTGGCATTTCACCCGACGGATCGCGGAGTGAATCGGTCGCGCGCAAAGAACTGGATGAGTGGAAAAGCCGCTTGGAATCGAGCCCGCTCGACCTCCCGGCTTTGCGCAGATCCCACGCGGTTTTTCAGCGGAATGGGCGCTTGGAATTCGCGAGCACATTTTCCCGCGAACGATTCATCCAGGCGGTGAGCGCGGCCCAGGCCTACATTTGCGCCGGCGACATTTACCAGGTAAACCTGTCCCAGCGCCTCAGTCTGCCTGCGGTGATGCCGAGTTGGGAATTGTACTTGCGCTTAACCGAGCGATCGCCCTCTGATTTCGCGGCGTTTCTCAATTGCGGCTCGTTTCAACTCGCTTCTTCCTCCCCGGAACGTTTCCTTCGGTTGAGCGGAAGCCATATTCAAACTCGACCGATCAAAGGAACCCGGCCACGATCGGCCGACCCGATGCGCGATGCCCAACTGAGCTACGAGCTCCAAACCAGCCCGAAAGAAACCGCCGAGCTGATCATGATCACGGATCTGCTCCGAAATGACCTGGGCAAAGTCTGCCAATACGGAAGCGTGCAGGTTCCGGAATTGATCCGGCTGGAACGATTCGCGCAAGTCCAGCACCTCGTCTCGACGGTCGAAGGGGAATTGCGGCCGGGAATTTCTCATCTCGGAGCGCTCGAAGCTTGTTTTCCCGGCGGGAGCATCACGGGCGCGCCAAAGTTCCGGGCGATGGAAATCATTGATGAACTCGAACCGGTCACTCGAGGGCCATACACAGGCTGCCTCGGGTATATTGGCTTCAACCGGGAATCACAGCTGAGCATCACGATTCGGACGGCGCTTTGCCGGGCCGAACAAATTTATTTTCATGTCGGGGCGGGAATTGTCGCGGACTCTTCGCCCGAAGCGGAGTATGAAGAAACGCTGACAAAGGGGAGCGGCCTTTGCGCGGCGCTGGAAATGGAATTTGATTTTCCCATGGCGTGGTGTAAGAAACCTGTAGCCTTGCCCGCGCCATGACCGACAACAAGCTTAGCGCAGAACTCCAGGTCATCTTTCACAATTCTCGGCGATTTCACTTCTGGCGTGGTTTAGCGCTGACATGGGTCATCGTGGGCGCTGCGGCGTGGCTCTTCACCTGGCTCTATTGGAAAACCGGATGGCGCTCCGGATTCACGTTGCCCGCGCTGGCCTTCGGAAGCTTGGTCAGCGCGCTCGTTCTTCTCTGGCGGAGCCGCAAGCGCGCGGTTGACTTTCACAGGCTGGCTCAGGACATCGAACAGCAGCACCCAAAACTCCAGGCGCTCCTCCTGACCGCAGTCGATCAGTTCAAGACGACGCCGCCGGAAGGCTTCAATTATTTTCAGCAGCGCATCATCCGTGAAGCGCTCGAACACAACAGCCGTTATGAATGGGCGCAGCATAGCCTCCAGCGATTGGTCGTATCTCATGGGGCCCACGCGTTGGCGCTGATTTTTTTCCTCGTTGCGCTGGCGCGCGTGCCGAGCAGCGGAGAAGCCGCGCGAACATTTCATCCTTTCCTCGGCGTCCAAGTGAACCCGGGGCATACCAACGTCGAGCGCGGCTCGAGCTTGGTCATCTGGGCGCGGTTCAAAGGAACGCTGCCGCCCGAAGCGACGCTGGCGGTTTTCCCTTCGACTGGGGTTAAGCAAACCGTGCCGCTCGTGAAAAATTTGGATGACCCGGTTTTCGGGACCACCCTTCCTTCGGTCAACTCGGAATTTACTTACCAAGTCGAATTCAACGGCAAGCGCACCCCGCCTTACCGGGTGCGTGTTTTCGATTTTCCAAACCTCGAACGCGCGAATGTTCAGCTCCATTATCCGGCTTACACGCAGCTGCCTCCCAAAAAAATCGAAGACACTCGCCGGGTGAGCGCCGTCGAAGGAACGGATTTGGAATATTCTTTTCACCTGAATAAGGCCGTGAAGAAAGCAGAGTTGCTCGAATCAGGCGGCGCCCCTGTGACCCTGCAGCGCGATTCGGTCAGTTCGAATGTTTACAATGCCCGGATCAAACTCGACCGCAGCCACAAGTTCGAATTGCGGCTGATGGATTCGGATGGCCGCACCAACCGGCACGCTCCGGAATTCGTTTTCGAAGCGCTCACCAACAAAACCCCCGAGCTCAAGTGGATCTTTCCGCGTGGGGACCAGCGCGTTTCAGCTCTGGAAGAAATGAACTTTCAAGCGGAGGCGTCGGACGATTTCGGGCTGTTGGGTTATGGGTTTGCTTACAGCTTGTCGGGCGCCGAGCCCTCGTACGTCGAACTCGGCCGCAATTCCGGGCCGCTCGAGAAAAAGGCGGTGCAGCGCGTTGTCTCGCTCGAATCGCTCGGCGCCAAGCCGGAACAATTGCTCTCTTACTTTCTTTGGGCGGAAGACCTCGGCCCAGATGGCAAACCGCGCCGGACCGTCGGCGATCTTTTCTTCGCTGAAGTTCGCCCGTTCGAAGAAATTTTCCGCGAGAACCAAATGTCGTCGAATCAGCGGCAAAGCCAGCAACAAGGCGGGGCCGGCGGCGAGAGCCAGAAATTAGCGGAGCTGGAAAAGCAAATCATCACCGCCACTTGGAACTTGCAGAGGAGCGCGCCGAAGGAACCAGCCGGCGGCATTAAGAAAAAGGCGGCCATAATTCACGAATCACAAGAAGCCGCGCTCGAACAGCTGAATCAGATGAAGGAGCGATTGACCAATCCGCGCCTCAAACCGCTTGTCGACGAGGCTGAGAAGGAGATGACGAAAGCTTCCGAACAATTGAAAGAGGCGGTTAATCGCTCATCCGCCGCACCGCTCACGAGCGCGTTGCCGCCGGAACAGGCCGCTTACCAACGGCTGCTGCGACTTGGCGGCCGCGAATTCCAAGTTGCCCAAGGGCGCAGCGGCGGCCAATCCAGCGGGTCAGCGGCCGCCCGCCAGGCTCAAATCGACCAACTGCAGCTGAAACAAGCTGATCAGCGCTACGAAACCGAGCGGCAAGCGTCCGCCGCGCAAACGCCGGAGCAGCGGGCGCAACTCGAAGTGTTGAATCGTCTCCGCGATTTGGCCCAACGACAGGAAGATTTGAACGATCGATTGCAAGAGCTCCAAACCGCGCTGATGGAAGCAAAAACTCCGAGCGACCGCGCAGAGATCGAGCGCCGATTAAAACGTTTGCGGGACGAAGAACGCGAATTGGTCCAGCAACTCGATGAACTGCGCCAGCAAGCTTCCAAAAACAACTCGCAGAAACTCGCCGAAGCGATGAACCGCCTCGACCGCACGCGCGAGGATCTCCGCAAGGCCGCGGACGCACTCGAACAAAACAAAGTCTCCCCCGCGCTCGCTTCGGGCCGCCGCGCGCAGGAGGAATTACAGCAGCTCCGGCAGGATTTCCGGAAGGCCGCTTCGAGTCAATTTGCTCAAGACATGCGGCAGATGCGCCGCGACGCGCGTGAGCTGGCCCAGAAAAATGAGGAGATGCGAAATCAGCTCGGGGAAGTCAATCAACCCAATCGCAAATCTCTCAGCAATCCCGACGCGCCAAACTTCGCCGAATCCACTGAAGCTCAGCAAAAGCAGCTCGCCGAAATCAAAAAGGAGATGCGGCAGGTGATCGAGCAATCGGAAACGGCCGAACCGCTCCTCTCGAAAAAACTTTACGACACGCTCCGCAAAACCGAGCAATCGGAAGTCGATAAAATGCTCGACGCGACCCGCGAACTGGCGCGCCGAGGAATTTACCAGCGAGCGGGTGAAGCTTCCGCTCGAGCGGGCCAAGCCATTGACAATTTGAAAACCGGGGTTGAGGAAGCCGCCGAAACGATTCTTGGCGACGAACGTGAGGCGCTCCGCTTTGCGAAAAGCGAGTTGGATGATTTGGCCAAGCAGTTAGAGAAAGAAAATGCGGCAGCCTCGAACGGCGGGACAAACCAGACGGCCCAGACAACCTCATCCGAGAATTCGCGGACGAACCAAACGGCTTCAGCGTCTCCCGAAGGCTCCGGCAGCCCAAGCCAATCGCGCAATCAATCAGGCAATCGTGACGGACAAAGTCCTGCCGGTGGCCAAAACCAACCTGGAGACCAAGCCCGTTCGCAAGGCCAGCAGGGAAATCAACCCGGGGAACAGGCGCAATCCGCTCAATCTCAAAACGGCGGCCAGAGCCAATCGCAGAACGGCCAACCTGGGGCAGGACAAGGATCCCGTGGACAGAGCGCTCAAGCGAACAACCGGGGCAACGGCGCGCCCGGACAACAGGGAGGCAATCGCGCCGGACAAGCCAATGCCGGACAGAACCGATCCAACCAAAGCGGCCGCGGCAATTCGGGACTGGCGCAACGCGGCCAAAACCCCGGCCAGAATCCAGGCCGGGCGGGAGGCAACCCTCGAACAGGAGGCGAGAGATTCTTCGATGGCGGCTTGGAGGCGGGCGGTGGCGGAGGAGGAGGCGGCCCGATCACGACCACTGAATTTCGACGCTGGTCCGATCGCCTTTCTGACGTCACCGAAATGTTGGAATCACCAACCCTGCGAGCTCAAGCGGACCAGATCCGCGAACGCGTGCGCGGTTTTCGCATGGAATACAAAAACCACAGCCAGCCGCCCACATGGGACTTGGTCGAATCACAAGCTCTGCGCCCATTGACTGAACTGCGCGACCTTGTCCAACAGGAGTTGGCTCGAAAGGATTCGCGGGACGCCCTCGTCCCGATCGACCGAGATCCAGTTCCCCAAAAATTTACCGAGCTGGTCCGGCGCTATTACGAAAAACTCGGTGAGGGAGAATAATCATGATCTCCCGCCGTTGACGCCTTTCTGGCGCCGAGTTCTCTTCCGAGCGGCACGGAATTGCCGCGCTTCCAAAACTGACTGATGCATCTGGCCGCCGTAATTTTTTCGGGACGCGGGTGGGCAACCCCGCTCGCGGGCGTCTGCCTCGTTGCCGCAGCCATCCTTTTCTGGAGTTACCGGCGTTCCACGGTCACCGGATGGGCGCGGGCGGCCTGCGTTCTTTTGAAATCGCTCGGCTTTGCGGCCCTGATCCTTTGCCTGCTCGAACCGCTTTGGAGCGGCCAGCGGGCAAAACCAGGCGCAAACTATTTCGCGCTCGTCGCGGACAACAGCCAAGGAATGCAGATAAAAGACCGCGGCCAGACAAAAACACGCGGCGAGAATTTGCGGGAAATTCTCACGGAAACTCCCAATTCGTGGGAAGAGAACCTCGGCCTGAATTTTGACTTACGGCGGTATTACTTCGATTCGCAGCTGCAGCCGGCGCGCGATTTTGCAGCGATGAATTTCGACGGCCAGGCTTCGTCTCTGATCACTTCCTTGCGCGCCGTGGCAGAACGATATCGCGGGCAGCCGCTGGCCGGGATCATGGTCTTTACCGACGGAAACGCAACCGATGCCTCCTCGACCGTGCCTGACTGGAGCGGGTTGCCGCCTATCTATCCAGTGGTCATCGGAACGGACGATCCAATCGAGGACATCTCAATCCAGAATATCGCGGTCGCCCAAACTTCATTCGAAGATGCGCCCGTCAGCGTGCAAGCGAATGTCCTGGCGACAGGGTGCGCCGGAAAGAAAATTGTGGCCGAACTGACCGAACTCAGCCCGCCTGGGGCCACTGCGCTCACCAAGGAAACAAACCACAACGAAACCACGAGCAGCCGCGACACAGCTCCGCTGCGGGAAATCCTCGAGGCCTCCGGGTCCGCCGCGACGCTGGCTTTTCGGTTTCAAGCTCGGCCGCGCGCCGCTGGCGTGGCTTTTTACCGGTTGCGCGTCCGGCTGCAGGACGAGATGCGCCTCGCCAATGCCGCCGCCTCTGTCGAAGCCACTCTTGCCAACAACGAACGGATCATCGTGGTCAACCGCGGCCGCGGACCTTATCGCGTGCTTTACCTCTCTGGCCGCCCCAATTGGGAATTCAAATTCCTCAACCGCGCGCTGGCTGAAGACAATCAAGTTGAGCTGGTGGCGATCATCCGCATCGCGAATCGCGAACCGAAGTTCGATTTCCGAGGACGCGCTGGCGAAAGCAGCAATCCGCTCTTCCGCGGGTTCGGCAATAAGGACGCTGAGACGGAACGGTACGATCAACCGGTTTTGGTGCGCTTGAATGTGCGCGACCCGAAAGAACTCCAAGGAGGCTTTCCCAAAACCGCCGAAGAGCTTTTTGCGTTTCACGCGGTCGTTCTTGATGACATCGAGGCCCAATTCTTCACGCCCGACCAGATGGTCCTGCTGCAACGCTACGTCAGCGAGCGCGGGGGAAGTTTGCTGATGCTCGGCGGCCAGGAATCGCTCAACCGCGGCCATTACGATCAAACGCCCATCGGCAGGATCTTGCCGGTTTATCTCCGTCCTCCCACCGGTCCGACGCCGCAGCTTTCCAACCTTCGCTTTCAGTTAACTCGAGAGGGCTGGCTGCAACCATGGGTCCGGCTTCGCCAAAGCGAGCCGGACGAACGCCGTCGGATCGAGGGCATGCCGCGCTTCCAGGTTTTGAACCGGCTGTCGGAAATCAAGCCGGGCGCAACCGTGCTCGCCACCGCCAGCGATCCGCAAGGCCGGGCTTATCCGGCGCTCATCGCGCAACGGTTTGGCCAAGGCCGGTCCGCCGTGCTGGCGATCGGCGATCTCTGGCGCTGGGGTTTTTTAAGTGAGTCGCTTCACAAGGACATGGACAAAGCTTGGCGCCAATTGATCCGTTGGTTGGTCACGGACATCCCGGATCGGATCGAGTTTTCCGCCGAACCCGGCCACGTCGATCCGAGCTCGCTCGCGCTTCAAACCCGGCTGCGTGATCCAGCCTTTCTGCCGCTCGAAAACGGCCATGTCACCGTTCGCGTGCGTCTGGCCGTTTCAACGCCGGCGCTCGTCACCAAAACAACCAATGCGCCGGCGGCCGCGATTCGCCTCTCCACCGAGCCTGCCTCAAGCGAAGCGGGTGTTTACCAAACCAGTTTCATCTCGCGTGAAACCGGCGGGTACCTCGCCGAAGCCATCGCCGCGGACGCCAACGGCCGCGAACTCGGCCGCAGGGAAGTCGGCTGGAGTTCTGAGCCAGCCGCGGAAGAGTTTCGCAATTTAAAACCGAACCGGGAATTGCTTCGGGAAATTGCCCGCCAGACCGGCGGCGAAATGATCGCAGTCCAGGGGCTGAACGATCTCGTCAAACAATTGCCGCACCGCCGCGCACCCGTCACCGAAACCTGGTCCTACCCGCTCTGGCATCAGCCCGCCTTTTTCCTTTTTGCCCTGCTCTGCTTGGCCGCCGAATGGGGTTTGCGCCGGTGGAAAGGACTGGCGTGAGGACCCCGCCGCAAATCGTTTGGCGCGCGTTTCTTTTTTTCTTCGGTCTCCTCGCAATCACGTCTCGAGCGGAAAAAGTCGAAACCAACTCGGTGCTCGTGGTCGTCGGCGCGCCGGGCGAAGCGCAGTTCGGGGAACAATTCGAAAAATGGGCGGAGTTATGGGAGAAAGCGACAGCGCGGGCAGCGGCCCGGTTTACGCGAATTGGCCCGAGCGGCGCGGAAGCGACCAACAACGTCGTCAAGACAGCGGCGAGCAGCGAAACGGAGGACGCAAATTCTGACCGGCGAAAAGTCGAGCAATTCCTCGCGCGTGAACAGAAAGAAGGCCCAGCAGAACTATGGGTCGTTTTTCTCGGGCACGGCACGTTCGATGGGAAAGAAGCAAGGCTCAACTTGCGCGGGCCAGACATCTCCGGGGCTGAGCTGGCCACGTGGCTCGCGCCGTTTCGGCGGCCGATCGCTCTTCTATTTTGCGCTTCTGCGAGCGGTCCACTGACGGCGGCGCTGTCGTCATCCAACCGGGTAGTCATTACCGCAACCAAAAGCGGATTCGAACAGAGTTTCTCACGCTTTGGCGGCTTCTTCGCCGAAGCTGTCGCTGATCCCGCGGCTGACCTCGATAAGGATGGCCAGACGTCGCTTCTGGAAAGTTTCCTGAGCGCGTCGCGGCGAGTGACTGAATTTTACGAGAGCGCCGGACGGTTGGCATCGGAGCACGCGCTGCTCGATGACAATGGCGACGGGCTGGGCACGCCCGCGGACTGGTTTCGAGGGGTTCAGCCCGTGAAAAAGGCAACGAATGGAACGGTCGATGGATTGCGCGCACACCAGTTTCATCTAATCCGCAGCGTTGAAGAACAAGCCCGCTCCGCAGAATGGCGGGCTCAGCGCGACGACTTGGAGTTGAAAATCGGAGAACTCCGCGCCAACAAAGCTGACACCCCGGAGAAAGAATATTACGAGCGGTTGGAGGAATGGCTCTTAAAACTCGCTCGATTGTACGAAGCGTCTTCGACCAACAAAAGTGTTTCCCCGTGACAAGTCGCCTTTCGCGTAGCTGAAGACGTGAGTCTTCAGCCGGGTCGTTGCACCACCTGAACTCTCACGAGTTCAGCTACGATTAGGTTCAGCTCCAACTGATCTTCACGCCTTAAGCCCCGGGGAGTGTCACTTGGAATTCAGTCGTCCCAAATCCCGCTTCCGGCAGAAGGCTCACGCAACCGCCCATTGTCTCAAAAATCTGGCCGGCCAGATAAAGCCCGATGCCATGATGCGGCGTGCCCTTGGTTGTGAAAAACGGCTCGAATATTTTTGACCGGATCGATCCTGGAATTCCCGAGCCGGTGTCGGCAATTCGGATCTCGAGCTGCGATCCTTTTCGTTGCAGCCGCAGCCGGATTTCTGGACGCGAACACGCCCCAAGCGCTTCGATGGAATTATTCAGCAGGTAAAGCAGGGCCCTCGCCAATTCGCCCGGCGACCCGATCCAGGTGCAGCTCGGGTCCAATTCCTGAACGAGTTTGATTTTGTGGACGATCAAATCGTAATTGATCAAATCAAGGAGATCCTCCAACAGCCGTGAGAGCGCCACCGGCTCGGGATACGGACTCGAGTGCGCGATGAGCAGCAAGTTGCGGAGTTTCTGAGCGGCTCGCTGCAAACTCTCATCGATCACCTGCAGCCGTTCGAGAACTTCCCCGGTCAACGTCCGGTTCATCTGCAGCAATTGCACGCTCCCGAGCGCGACGGCCAGCGGATTATTGATTTCGTGCGCAAGGCTCGACGCGAGCTGGCCGAGCGTTTTTTGCCAGTGATCACTCAAGCTCTCCTGGTGCAGCCGGTGGATTTCGCGTTGGAGCTCGATTTGCGTTTTGAGTTGGTCCTGCAGAAACTTGACGCGCAAAGCGGCGCGGGTTCGGGCCAGCAATTCCTGCGGATCGACCGGCTTGTTGAGATAATCCTGCGCGCCGGCTTCGAGCGCTTGGACTTTATCCGCCATGTCGAGGTTCCCCGTCAAAAAAATCACTGGAATATCTCGCGTCCGGATATCCTGCTTCAACTGGCGGCAGACTTCATAACCATCCATCTTCGGCATAACCACATCGAGGATGATGACGTCAGCGCCTTCGGTCCGCAAAAAATCGAGAGCGGCGGCCGGATCGGAGAACGGCACGCAAGTCATTCCCGCGGCGCGGAGGCGAAGCTCGAGCAAGCGGAGCGAATCACCTTGATCATCCAAGGCCACGATGCGCGTGGGACGGTCGGAGGGTGGTCCGGGGGAAGGCTCAGTGGGTGGTGGCTCAGCCCGTTGCATGGAAGGTTTGCCAGGGCCGCTCACTTGATCCGGGGAGGATTGTGAGCGGATTTGTCCGGGACGTGGCTATTGTCAAAGCAGCGCTTTCATTGAATATTGCAATAACCGTTTATTGAACCGGAGACGCAAGGCACACTCCGGCCAGGGCAGTTAACCGGCTGTAACACGGGATCACCCCGATTTCTATGCTATGAGCGATCTTTTAAGTCAACTTAAAGAATTCAGCTTGATCGTGGCCGACACAGGAGACTTCGCTTCCGTTCGAAAGTACAAGCCCCGCGATGCCACCACGAATCCAACCCTCCTCCTCAAGGCTTCCCAACAGCCTGAATACCGCGAGATCCTCGACCGCGTCCTGCAAGAGACTCGATCGGCCTCGCTCGCCGCAAGCCAGCGCACCGCCGCGGCCATGGAAAAACTGGCCGTCGCGTTTGGCCTCGAAATTCTGAAAATCGTCACCCACCGTGTCTCGACCGAAGTCGATGCGCGGTTCAGCTTCGACACGCCAGCGTCCATCGAAAAAGCGCGCACGCTCATCGCGCTCTACCATAAGGCGGGCATTCCCCGCGAACGGATCCTGATCAAAGTGGCGTCAACTTGGGAGGGCATTCGCGCGGCGGAAAAGCTCACCCACGAAGGCATCCATTGCAATCTCACCTTGCTGTTTTCACTTCCTCAAGCGGTCGCTTGCGCGGAAGCCGGAGTCCAATTGATTTCGCCGTTCGTCGGTCGAATTCTCGATTGGCACAAAAAGAATTCGGGGCGCGATTCCTATCCGCCCGCAGAAGATCCGGGCGTGATATCCGTGACCCAGATCTACAACTATTACAAGAAGCACGGCTACGAAACCGAAGTCATGGGCGCGAGCTTCCGCAATACGGGCGAAATCATCGAACTCGCCGGATGCGACCTGCTCACGATCAGTCCGGTTCTTCTGGACGAACTCCAAAAAACCTCCGGCACATTGACGCGCAAATTGATCCCCAGCACCGCCGCAGAACGCTGTCCGCTTGATAAAATTTCCTACGACGAAAAGGGTTTCCGCTGGGCGATGAATGAGGACGCCATGGCCACCGAGAAGCTGGCGGAAGGAATCCGCTCGTTCGCGGCCGACGCGGTGAAATTGGAAAAGTTTTTGGAGCGGCAACTCGCGTAGCTGAAGACGTGTTCGCGTAGCTGAAGACGTGAGTCTTCAGTCGAGGCGGTGCACCAACTGAACTCTCACGAGTTCAGCTACCCCGAGTTCAGCTACCCGAAGTTCACGGACGTCGTTTGATCTAACGATCGACGCACCGCGCGCAACAGCGAATCGCCCCCGTACGGCTTTCGCAGAAAATTCACTCCTTCACGCAGCTCGATGCCCTCCTCCTTTGCTTCGAAGCTGTACCCGCTCGTGAACAACGCCGCCAGAGAAGGCTGCTCGACGAGGAGCCGCTTGGCCAAATCGATTCCATTGATCTCGCCGGGCAAGATCAAATCGGCCAGAAGCAAATCGATGCGATGCCCATTTTGATGAAAGACTTTCCAAGCCTCCTCACCCGAGCTTGCCTCGAGCACGGCATAGCCCGAATGCATCAGAATCTCCCGGCCCGAACTTCGCACCCGCGGGTCATCCTCGACCAAAAGAATGGTTTCTGATCCGCCGTGCGAGCCCGCATCTTTCGCGGTCGAATCCGGCGGCGGGACTGGAATGGGTTGCGCCTCGAAAAACAGCCGGAAGGTCGTGCCTTGGTTTGGCGCGCTTTCCACCTCAATCCAACCGCCATGTTGCTTGATGATTCCGTAGACGATGGAGAGTCCCAGCCCGCTGCCTTTCCCCACCGCTTTGGTGGTAAAGAACGGCTCAAAAATCCGGTTCAACACTGCCGCTTCCATTCCCGACCCGGTGTCCTGGACAATCAAACAAACAAATTTTCCTGGACGCGCTTCGGGGTTGCCCGAGCTCTGGGCGGCGTCCAACTCGACCCTTTCCGTCCGGATACCGAGCCGCCCCCCTTTAGGCATGGCATCGCGCGCATTGACGGCCAGGTTCATGATCACTTGTTCGGTGAGCCCCTCATCCGCCAGGATTGGCGGCAGCTCTTCCGCGCATTTGCAATCCAACTCGACATTTTCGCCGAGAAGATGCTGAAGAATTTTGGCGAGGTTGCGAACGACTTGATTCAAGTCCAAAACCGTCCGGCACATTTTCTCTTGCCGGCTAAACGCGAGCAACTGGCGGGTTAAGTTCGCCGCACGCCTGGACGCTTCCAACATTTGTTCCAGAAACATTCGTCCGCGCGGACTGACTTGCTCGCCGTCCATCAGCAGCGTCGTGAACGAATCGATGACCGTCAAAAAATTGTTGAAATCGTGCGCGACTCCTGCCGCTAAACGCCCGACCGACTCGATTTTTTGGGAGTGCCGCAATTGCGCTTCCAACCTCCGCTGTTCCGTCAACAGGCGGTGTCGTTCGATGGCGTAGCCAATCGCCCGGACCAGCTCTTTGCCAGTGAATTGGCCCTTGATCAAATAATCCTCCGCGCCTTCGCGCAACGCAGACAACGCAAAGGCTTCGTCGCTGTAGCCGGTCAACACGACGATCGGCACGTCGGGCGCCGCCGGCATGGTCCGCTTCACCGTCTCCAACCCACTCCCATCCGGCAGCGATAAATCGAGCAAGACCACATCGAAGCCGCCATCGGAAAGGCGTTCGACCGCGGTTTCGAGCATCGGGACGTGCGTCAGATCAAACCCGGCCGCGCCTGCCTCCGTCAGGGCTTCCTTCAGAAGAAAGGCATCTTCCGGATCATCCTCCACCAATAAAATTTTAATCGGGGCCGGGAATGTCATACGAGCTGGTTAAGAACAAAACTAAAAGTCCAAATATCGCCGGAAAGAAGCAAGCCTTTAGAAACGTCTTTAGGCTCTCTTAACCCGGACGCTGAAGTCGCTCCTGTGCGCTTGATTCAATGGCAGCGGGGTTGGGGTGAGGGAGAAACCGCACCCAAACTTCATAGAGCTTCCGCTGAAAAGCTCGCTGCATCCGAGGCGTTGCACGCGCACGGCTCGAGAAAAATCGTTGCACCGCTCGCTTGACCGTTCAGGATCGGCCCAACCGCTCTTTATGGACAATCACCCTCGCCGCGCTTTTTTAGAAACAACCGTCATGGCGGCCGGCGCCACCGCCGCCCTGGGCCACTTCAGCTTCATTGCCCGCGCCGCCGCCCTCTCGGCCGAAACCCAGACAGCTTGGGTCGATCGACCGATGCGCTGGGCCCAGCTCACCTTGACCGAGGATGACCCAGGCCAGTTCGATTCAAAATTCTGGCTCGATTTCTTCAAGCGAACGCATTCGGATGCGACCTGTCTCAGCGCCGGCGGCGTCGTCGCGTATTATCCCACGCAAATTCCCCTGCACCACCGGAGCCAGTGGCTCCGCGACTCGGACCCGTTCGGCGAACTCGTCAGCGGCGCTCGCAAACTCGGCATGAACGTCATCGCGCGAACCGATTCCCACGCCGTTCATCAACCGGTCTTCGACGCTCACCCGGACTGGATTGCGGTCGATGCGAGCGGGAAAAAGCGTCGGCACTGGGCTTCCCCGGAAATGTGGGTCACTTGCGGCCTCGGTCCCTACAATTTCCAACACATGACCGCTGTTCACCGAGAAATCATGGAGCGGTACCGAGTTGATGGGATTTTCATCAACCGTTGGGACGGCTCGGGCATGTGCTATTGCGAGCATTGCCAGAAAAATTTCCAGGAAGCGCACCGGGCTGAACTCCCCCGCACGAGCGATCCATCCGATCCGCGGCGGAGGAAGTACGTGCTTTGGCGGCAGCAGCGCCTTTTCGAGCTCTGGCGCGTTTGGGAAAACGAAATCCGCAGCGTCAACCCGGCTTCTTGCATCATTCCCAACACGGGCGGAGGCGCGCTCAGCAGCCTCGATATGAAAATCATCGGCGCCGACGCCAAAATGCTCGTGGCCGATCGCCAAGCACGCCGCGGTTTGGCGACGCCTTGGATGAATGGAAAAAATGGAAAAGAATATCGCGCCACCCTCGGCGCCAAACCGATCATCGGCTGTTTCAGCGTCGGCATCGAGGAACCGTACCGCTGGAAAGATTCGGTCCAAAACGAAGCGGAGATCCGGATCTGGGTCGCTGATGGCATCGCCAATGGTTTGCGCCCGTGGTTCACGAAATTTTCAGGAACGATTCGCGATCCGCGCTGGCTCAAAACCATCGAGAAGATTTATCGCTGGCATTACCGGAACGAAGCTTATTTGCGGGAGCGCGAGCCGCTCGCCCGCGTTGGCCTCGTTTACTCCCAGCAAACCGCGTGGTTCTACGGCGGCGATCAAGCTCATGCCAAAGTCGAAGATCACACGCTCGGCTGGTACCAGGCCCTCATCGAAGCGCGCGTCCCGTTTGAAATGGTTCACGATCGCTTGCTGGACAAGGCCGCGTCTTTCAAAACTTTGATCCTGCCCAATATTGCGGCGCTTTCCGACGAACAATGCGATCAGCTCCGCGCATTCGTCCGGAATGGGGGAAGTTTGATCGCCACTTACGAAACATCTCTTTACAACGAATGGGGTGAACGGCGGAAAGATTTTGGATTGGCCGACCTGTTCACCGCGTCATTCGACGGCAAGAAAGAAGGGCCAATGCACAATTCGTATCTGCGGCTCGAAACGGATCCAAAAACGAATCGCCGCCACCCGATGCTCTCCGGCCTCGAAGAGGCGCCGCGAATTATCAACGGCGTTTGGCGGATCGGCCTTGTGCCTCACGAGAAAACCGGTTCCCCTGCCCCGCTGACATTGATCCCGAGCTATCCCGATCTGCCGATGGAAAAAGTATTCCCGCGCGAGGAGCGCACCAACATTCCGGCCGTCATCGCACGCGATCTCGGCCAAAGCCGGATTGTCTATTTTCCCTGGGACATCGACCGCACCTTCTGGGAAGTGTTGTCCACTGATCACGGGCAACTTCTCCGAAATGCAATCACATGGGCCACCAATGAGCCGGCGGCAGTGACGGTGGCTGGCGCGGGAACTCTGGAAGTCACGATGTGGCGGCAACGCCATGCCGTCACGGTGCACCTCGTCAACCTGACGAATCCGATGATGATGAAAGGCCCGTATCGTGAGCTGATCCCGAGTCCGTCACAAACCGTGCGTGTGCGGTTGCCCAAAGGCACGAAACCAAAACAAGCGCGATGGCTCGTTTCCGACGCACGGGCCCGATTTGAAATGAGGGATGGCGTTTTGGAAACCAAGATCGGCTCGGTGCTCGATCATGAAGTGCTCGCCGTCGATTTCTGATTCGTTATCGTCGCCGTTCTTATCCAACAATCCGTTGTATTCGCATGACCCGAACAGAAGGAACTCCAAATGAAACTGGTTTGAAGCGTTGAACAAGGAATTCCGTTATCAGCTCACGGCCATTGGCGCGCCTGGACCGAACCTTTATGTGGGCGAGGAGATTTCCGGCAACAAATTCAAAATCGGCGGCGGGGTTCCCGGTGGAAAAGTTTCCTGGCAAGTGACGGGCATTCGCCAGGATCCCTACGCCAATGCTCATCGAGTGCCCGTTGAGGAGGAGAAGACGGGGCTTGCACGAGGAAAGTACCTCCACCCCCAGGCCTATGGCTTATCCGCGGCAGAAGGAATCGAACAGGCCCTTTTTCCGAGAGACGCCGCGCCTTTGCGGTAATGAGAACTCAACCCCGGAAAAGGAAGAGCGTTCAAGCCGGCCAGATTCCTTGAACCTGAAAAGTTATTGCATCTGACTCAACTTTTCAGACCCTAAGCTTCGCGCCATTGAATGGCGTACTGCACAAGCTCAGTGGCGTTTTTGAGGTTGAGCTTTTCTTTGATGTGCGCCCGGTGTGACTCGATCGTTTTAATGCTGAGGTGCAGCTCTTCGGCGATTTGGCGTGTGCCATGGCCCTGGCCGATCAAGTTAAACACTTCCAATTCGCGATCGCTGAGATCCTCGAGGGGCGATCCGCTGCGGGCCGCGCGCCCGCCAACGAGTTGCTGCATCATTTTCTTCTCCATCTTTTCGCTCAGGTAAATTTCGCCGCGTAGAACCTGGCGAATGGCTGTGAGGACTTTTTCCGTCGCCTCCTGTTTCATGATGTACCCGCTGGCCCCGGCGCGGAGCGCCCGAACCGCATAGAGCGATTCGTCATGCATCGACAGCATCAGCACGAGCATTTTGGGATGGCGCACTTTGATGTTTTTGAGCAACTCGATCCCATTGCTGCCGCGGAGCGAGATGTCCACGATGACCAGGTCGGGTTTGAGGTTCTCGATTGCCTCCAGGGCGGAGTTGAGATCTTCGGCGGTGCCGCAGATCGCCACGTCTTTTTCGTTATTGATCAACTCAGAGAGGCCTTGGCGGACGATCGGGTGGTCGTCGACCAGCAGAATGCGATTCTTCGCCTTTTTCGGAATAACGTTGGTTGTTTTTGACATAGCTTCAGGCATTCAATTTTTTGGTTGCTTTAAAGGGGAAGGAGCAAAGGACCAGCGTGCCGCCTTCGAGCGGGCGCTGAATCTCGAACGTTCCGCGAATCATCTCGCTGCGGTAGCGCATGGTGTGCAGGCCCATGCCTTTTCTTCCGGAAGTGGTGGCCGGAAATCCGGCGCCGTCATCTTTGATCGCGAGCGTGATTTTCTTGTCCGCTTTGGTGAGCGAGATGGAAACGCTTTTCGCGTTTCCATGTTTAATGGCGTTATTAACCGCTTCCTGAGTGATTCGGAACAGATGCGTCGCCACGGCCGGATCATCGATGCGCACGGACTTGTCGATCCTCATCTGACACGAAATGCAAAACAGAGCCTCGACCTGAGAGCGGAGTTCCTGCAGAGCGTTGGTGAATCCTCCGGCGTCCAGTTCCACCACGTGCAAACCCCGGGCCAATTCACGGGTATGGTTGAGCGCCTGGCTCAGGAGTTGATGAACGCGCGCGGCGTCCGTGCTTTCAGGCAGGGATTTGCTGGTCAACTTTTGTTCGAGCAACTTGCTCAGGAAAGAAATTCCCGTGAGCTGCTGGCCCAAACCGTCGTGCAGGTCATTTCCAATACGGCGCTTTTCCGAATCGGCCACTTCCACGATTTGTTTTTCCAGGCGTTTCCGAGCCACCACTTCGCGCCGTAATTTGCGATTGGCCGCCTTGAGATTGGCCGTGCGCTCTTGCACCAGAATTTCCAAGTCCTCCAAAATCTGGCGCCGCATCTCCTCGGCCTCTTTCCGCTCGGTGATGTCAATGCAGGAGCCGAGATATCCCGCGAATGCTTTCGCCGGAGTAAACCGGGGGACGGCCGTGCTCAAAAACCACCGGTATTGTTTGTCATTCCGCCGCAGCCGGAATTCGAAGGTGAATTTCTCCCGTTCTTGAAAGGCGCTGGCGTAGACGTCCAAAAAGCGCTGCCGTTCGTCCGGGTGCACCACTTCGAGCCAGCCTTGACCCAGATCCTCTTTGAGCGAACGGCCGGTGAACTCGAGCCAGTTCTTGTTGAAGTAAGTGCACTGGCCATCCGCGCCCGTCATCCAAACCAGCACCGGCGCCGTTTCCGTCATGATGCGAAAACATTCTTTGCTCTCCCGCAGCGCCTCCTCCGCCAAGCGCCGTTCGGTGATGTCGGTCAGGGCCGTCCGGCAAATCGGCTGGGCGCTTCCTGGCAAGTGCAGCGTGGTGCTGCACAACTGGACCACAATCGCCTCGTTTCCATGCGGCCGCAGCCGCACTTCCGAAGGACGGCGGCTTGCGCCCTGCAGCGTTTGCCGCAGGTGAGCCACAAATTTCTGAATGTCCCGCGTGGCAATGAATTGAACGAACGGTTTCCCAATCAATTCAGTTTGCGGAATCCCAATAAAATTCGCGGCCGTCCGATTGATCTGCTGGATAAACCCACGGTGATCCAAATCGACGAACCCGACCGGCGCAAATTGGTACAACTCAGAATACCACTTGAGCAATTGCTTTAATTCGGCCGGGGCGCGGCCTGGCTCAGCTTTAATCGCCGCTGAACTGCTGTCGCGAGGAATCGGCGGAACGGCCGCCTTGGCGGGCGGAGGCGGCGGAACGGCCTTGGTGATGGAGTTTTGCAGATGTGCCAAGTTCATGACGAACTCAATTTCCCCAGCCGCGCACGGCTTTCGCCACGCGCCACGCGGACCAGGCCCAGCGCGGCGCGCGCGACAATTTTTTCCATGGCGTCCGCATCAGCACCGCGCTCGCTCCCGCCACAATGAGGGGAGAGCGCGTGATCGATCTCATGACCTGCAAGCCGTGTTCGGCCAGCCGGATGGGCCGCGCGCACTGCTGATGCAACGCGGACAAACGGTCCCGCTGAGCGGCCGCACGCGCCACCAGAAGCGCTCGCCGCTCTTCCAGTTCGAGTAATCGAGCGTTCACAGAATTGTTCTCAGGAAGTGAGATACTTTTTGTCCTTCGTGAGTTCGTCGAGCGTGCTGGCAAACAAGCGGGGCTGCGCTTTGACTTTCTTGCGCACGCTCAAGGCCTGATCCTTATACACAAGTCGCCGGGCTCAAAAATAGTTGCATTTTTTGCGGGACACGGGCGCGCCCTTCTGCTATCGCTCGGGGCGTGGCAACGATTCCCGCTAGATTGCTGGGGCGAG
>Ga0082335_1001564_pt1 | contig 21212 bp, 18 predicted proteins | sample Subgrocontami58m_FD_72375 | JGI IMG/M metagenome (GOLD analysis project Ga0082335, IMG submission 72375) | Subsurface groundwater microbial communities from S. Glens Falls, New York, USA - GMW37 contaminated, 5.8 m (SPADES assembly) (version 2) ...
AACTAGCCCCATAAATGACAAACGTGTGATTCGACCTTTTGTTATCTTTGCAGTTCTGTTAGAAAAATGTTTCTGAGCCTTGGCGTGAAGATGAATATGTACAAGCAAAGAAAATTTGCAGTGAGCATAAAAGGGGAGAAGTGAGCTGGCTAAATCTAAAGGAATTCCGTCAATGTAAACTCTTAGCAGCTGATTTAACCTGATATCTTTATAGCTCATTAGAACCAAAGGAGCGAGAAAATGCTGGCAAAACTGCCTATAAGCGACCCAGGGCCGCCCCTCCTTGTATTTCTCAAAAGAAAGGGTATCAATAAATATTGGTCTCCCATTTTTGAATTGGATATTATACGCACTGCAATCTTTTAACGACATCCCGAAACTTAGGGATATTTTCTGTATTGCAAGTGTAGCCAAAGCCGCATCTTTCAGTTGGGAAAAACACCATTCATATGGATATGATATGAACGGTACCTTCTCAGGTTTAATCATTTTGTAAAGCTTATCAGGTGAAGGGCTTTTAATGTCGCTTTCTTCATGCGAGATCAGTAAATTACTATCTGTAAGGTCTTTATAGAGACCAGACTTAATAAAAAAATCATATTCCTCTTTGTAAACAAGGTTTATTTGCCGGTAAATTGTCCCTTCTCGGTAAAAAACGAATCCGCTAGGATCACGGAATGATCCGAAAGTATTGCGATTATTTGTTGATTTATTCATTTTTTACTTTTTCGGAATAAATTATTAAAGAAAAAAATAACCTTAGTCCAGCATAGCTTAACTGCATATAAACCACCGATCACAAAAGCTATAACGACCTGAAAAATATAACTTCCGGTTCCATGATCCAAGTATGCATAGGCTTCTTCTGCAATAATACCAAAAAATATAAAACACGCTATTCCCATGATATCAAAAAGCTGAAAGACCATTTTCCCTCCATGAGCCTATATATGAGTCGGTATGCCCTTACAGTCGGGGCGGAGCTTTGCAGAACTCCGATCATTCCTCGGGCCACTTCATCGATGAACTGTTGCGCAATCAATGTTTGGCAACATCTATTGGCTCAATTCGACAAAGCCACACTCTTTTGGAAGTATTCCTTGTTTCGAAAAGGAACTCAACCTTGCGCTGACGTCTGCTGAGCATGGCAACCAAAGCGGTCGGTTCGATGGACTGCCTGCCGTAGTTCCTGAATATAAGCCAATAAAACCGATCTCCAATCATCTCGATATCGTTTGTGATCTTGACATGAGCCTTTCCCAACCCGTCATTTTGTAAAGCCCATAGCAAGGGGGCCGCGAGCCAATCCTCAGTGCAATAAATACTGGCCGTCAGACCCGACTGGCAATAGTCTTGCACAAGCCGCTGAGCCAAATGATTCCAGTTTGGGTTCTTGTTAATATGTGCAAGGTTGTACAGGCCTGCGGCAAGAGCCCAGGCAAGAATACCACTAATAAAGATCGTCCGTACCCATTTTATCTGCAGGCGGCACGCAGCGACTGTCACCAGCAGTAAGTATGGAGTGGCGCAAAAGATCAAACCGCGCTCTGCCCAGATAGAAGTGGGCAAAACCTTCGAGGCAATAAATACTATCAGGACAGGCATCGTGGCCAAAATGAGCAGGGCCAACAAGGGGGCTCGCTTATCGGACTGGCCGGGTTGAGCACGACAGGAGATGATTTGGAGAAGAGACAAGCCAATCGGAGTGAAAAATAGGCCCCCAGCCACCATGCCGGCACCCCGCACACCAAAACTGCCGTTTAAGCCACCATAGAACCAGACAATTGATCGCCATGTGGGTGGTTCAATCCAGCTGAGCATTCGTGTGAGGCCATATTCTGAGAGCTGGTATTCAAAGGCATAGAATCCCCAGGGGCTGAAGCAAACAGCGGTTGTAACTACGGAGAGAAATGCTGCCACCGAACGCTCTCGCTTGAGCAACACTACAAGTAACACCTGCGAGCCGACCAGCAACCAACTAAAATGGTGAGTGAACACCAACAGCACGTTTGCTGCTGTCCAACAAGCCCAGTGCCAGCTGAAAAGCTTTTCTTCTGTCAGCCAGAGGAAGAATAGCCAGAGCGATAACGTGCCAAACAGGAATAAAAAACTGTACATCGAAACATCTTGTGCGTATTTGACCAAGAAAGCGTTAAGGGCTGTAAGTATAAGGGCGACGATGGTTTCACGGTCCGTGAACTGCAGAACTCGACACAATCTGAGGAGCGGAAACACGGTGATTATGCTTGCGACAATCGGTAGGAATCGCAGCCACATAAGGCTGGTGCCGCCGAGAGCGATCCAGCCTTTCAAGATTATATAGAAAAGCGGCGGAGCCGCATCGTTACGTGCGATGACTGATAGAAGGTTCCTGAGCGGTGTGCTGGCAAACTGCACGCGGTAAACTTCGTCTGTCCACAGTCCATACTCTGTAAAGCCATATAATCTGACCAAAGCGTAAATCAATGTTATCAATCCGAAGATTAGCATTGGCTTACGACTAATCACCGTTTCCTCCCAACAGCAGCATATTGTGCCCCCAAGGGACACCACCTGAGATACCTTTCAATCCCGATAAAAACCTTCATTCTTGGGGGTAAAAACATAAGGTACTCCAGTTTGCAGTTTGCAAATGATGCTTTATTAAAGCGATCGAACACTTCTTTTGGATACAGCAGAACTGCGTTCTTATCGATAACTGCCCGTTTCACGACCAAACGAGTCATGGGATTGAACGGGTTATGTTCGAAAATGATAAGATTTCCTCCCGGGACCAAGATACGGTTGATTTCATGGAGGACGTCATCCCGTTTCTCTGGTTCTATATGGTGAAAGACGCATGTGGCAACGATACAATGAAATGAATCATCCGCAAAATTTGTTTTTGTTTCACCAATAGAGGTAAATATGGGCTTTGGAAACGTATCCCAGCGCTTTTTAGCTTCATCAAGCATAGCCGGGGAGACATCGGTGCCATATAAACGGCCGGGAAATCCGAGTAACTTGAGCCATTTTAGCATCTCCCCTGTCCCACAACCATAGTCTAATAGCTGATATTCTTCATCGAGCGATATTTCCTGCTGGCACCGGGTCAGGTAGTTCCAGAGCCATTTTGCCTTGACATAAATAAATTGGTCGAGGTTCTCGCCGAATATACGCTTGAGAGGATCTTCATTACCTCCCGAGTAACCGCGAGCGAACCTGTCAAATTTGGATTTCTTTTCGATAGGGTTCATGTAGTGATCAGTACCTTTATGATTCTCTCTCCTCCGTAGTTTCCGCTACAAATGCAACTGGCCACCGTCGGTTGTTGTCGATCAGATATCCGAGATAATGGCCGATGATGCCGATAGCGATAAGCTGGACACCGCCCAATAGACTGACGGCCAGAAAGGTAGAAAGGTACCCCGGAACGTCGAATGGTTTAATCAGCCAGGAGACAATAACATAAAAGGAAAGGATAAAAGAAAATAATGATGTAATCACGCCAAAGATAGTTGCCAGTCGAAGAGGGATATGGGAAAACATGAGAATCCCGGTCAACGCCAGTTTGAAATATTTTGACAGGGTATAGCCGGATTCTCCCTGAACGCGTGCGTCCCTTTCATACTCGAAACCGACCTGCCTAAATCCCGCCCAAGCCCGGGTGCCCCGTAAAAATGGATTGGCATCGGGCATCTGAAGCATGGCGTTCACAACACAACGTCTTATGGCACAAAAATCTCCAGAATCTTCCGGTATATAAATATCGGAAACAGCATTAATGATCCGATAGAAGGCTGCAAATACAGCCCGCTTGAGGAGATGCTCCTTCCTTTTTTTCCTGACACCATAGACAACGTCTGCCCCTTGATACAGACATTCGAAAAAATGGGGAAGGATTTCCGGTGGGTCTTGCAGGTCATCATCGATAATGGCAATAATTTCTCCCTTGCACTTTTGTAACCCGACTGTCACCGCTGCCTGATGCCCGAAATTCCTGGAGAGACGAAACCCCCGGAGAAACGGGTGAATTGATGAAAGTTGCTTGATTTCGACGAAGGAGTCATCCTGGCTGCCATCGTCCACAAGAATCAGTTCAAAGTTAATCCCCGCGCCATTCATAACCGCTGCAACCCTCGTCACCAGTGTCTCAAGGGACGCTCTAGATTGGTAAACGGGGACGATGATACTATGTAATGATTCTTTCATAGGCGCCTTCCGACCCGAAACGAGATTAGTTCATAACTTCTTCGTGGCATTAAGGATTTTAAAAACAGCAAGATTGATATTATAGATTAAGTGTTCGTTTTAAATGGTCGCAGACACGATGCATACCGTCCACCATATCAGTCTGTGGCTGCCAGCCTGTTTCAAGTCTAATCCGAGAACTATCGAGAACATTAACAGGAACGTCAAACGCTCTTGATGTCATATATTTTACCACCACAGGCATCTTTAACTCATCACGAATAAGCGCAACTATATCATTCAAAGAATACCCGATACCGCTGGAGATATTAAAAATTCTGCTGGTTCCCCGATGCTTGATTAAACTAACAACCCCCTGCACCAGATCGGCTACATAAAGATAATCACGCCTTACAGAACCATCACCCCAAATCTCTATGGGCTGCCCTTTCAGGTAACGCTCCAAGAATACACCGATAACACCCTGACCGACATGGCGGTGTTGTCCCTCCCCATATACATTCGCCGGTCTACAAATTCTATACTCAATCCCCTGAATATTTGCATAAAGGGCAATATATTTTTCAATAGCCAACTTGGTAATTCCGTATGAACTTATGGGATCAGTCGGATGATCTTCAGCGATTGGGATTTTTTGAGGAATACCGTACACAGTGCCACCGGAGGAAACATATATGATTCTACTCAATTTACTTTTTTTAATGCTGGATAGCCAAGCTGCATGAGACACGACATTGGACTGGACATCATAAGCGGGGTCATTCATTGATGCCCCGGGCACCGTGGTGTGAATGAGATCTATCGCAATATCAATATCTTCAAGTGACCGCACTATGTCGTCTGGTCTTTTGGCATCTCCCTCTTCAATTTCCAGTTTTTCTGCGATATCGGATATTAAATGGCGTGAACCATATAGCTTGTCGAAGATACGCACCTGATAACCTTCGGCTAGCAACAAACGACTGAGGTTGCTACCGATGAAACCAAGCCCTCCCATTACAAGAACCCGCAACCCATTATTAGGCCTTAAAAAATTATCCAAATTCTTTTCTGATATTACATCCGACATTTATATTCCCAGCTCAAGATCGTCCCCCGATTCCCTCTATCTCGCAATTTGATACACTGCGGCAGAGTCGTTATTAGCTTTGAACTCTTTAATAAGTTCAAGCTTAAACTTATATTCTACTATTTTTCGCTCAAAATTATTTAAGGCAATAAGATATTTCTCTCCATTTTGAGCTGATAACTCCGATTCTGATGAGGGATATAAATGAATATCACTTCTATTCAATACCTTGAGCATTACCAGCGTGTCCTCTATATTCATTGTCTTCGTGCGTAACGCTCGTTCTCTAAGCGGTAAGAAACGTCTGTCGAAAAGTGTTGTACCTATCTCTTCTTCAGATAACTCGTAGATAATGGCATTCTGAGGAATCTTCTGTTGTAGATAATCCATCAACTGCTTAAAGTTGCGATTGGAATCAATGCCTATTTTAACCACATCAACAACTCCATTTTTTTGTATAAAATTGCTTCTGCTTCCTATCCCTATTACAAGGAAACAACCGATCAATACACCGCTAACGATAAAGATTAATTTTCGACGAGAATTTTTTTTCTTGATAGTTGACAATAGCGGCATGTAGGGTGCCGTAATTGTTGTAACAATGGTACCTAAGGCAAGTGATAATGGGAAACCGGCCTCTAATAAATAGCCATTGTGATAATAACTTGCAGATAAAAAAGACAGCAACGATGCCCCAGCCCATCCTAACGGCAATCGTAATTTTTCATCAAACATAAATAAATATATTATAGTGAATGCCAACCAGTACATCGCAATATTCTTGAACAGTAATAACAATACAACCATAATAATTGCCAAAATTGACCATGCCCATTTATTAAAATTTAATTTATTTTTTACGACTGCTGCAAAATGATGTATGAAACCGAATGTAAAACCGGACACTATTATTATACCAACAAGACCACTCGTGAGAATCGCGCCATAATACAAAAATCGCTCATAAATAAAAGTCAACATTTGGGGTACATCCGGAAATAGAGAAAAAACAGTGCTGTTATGAATGATTGGAGATAATGTCATTATATAAAAGCAAATAATTAATATTATGAGAATTATTCCATGTTTAAGTGACAAAATATTTTTTTTTGCGGTCTGAGACAATGTCGTTACAATTAATAGTGTTGTTAAAATTAGAGGAGTCGTCTGTCGTGCCATTGCGGGCAGTAAAAATATTATTACGCCCAATAAATATCCCCACTTCTCTTTTATTAAATAGGATAAAAAGAAATAGATCATCCCTAGTTGATAGAAAAAAGCGATTTCCGTGGTGAGGTGGAATAAGTTGTACATCATATTCTGAAAGGTAACAAATAGGAACAAACAGCTAAGGAATGCTAAGCCTGTTCCGGAAATATCCTCAGCAATTTTAAATAGAAAATATACTGCAGTCATAAAAACGATGCCACCAACAATGAAATATGGAGTCGGATTCGCACCAAAAAGAAGCCACAATAGTTTCACATATAAATATATACATGGTCGCCAATATGCGCCCATCCCGGGATATTTATAATACTCATTAGCATTTAAATCGTGTGAAAATGCAAAATAGAAAGGTTTTGTAAATTCTTTCGCCCATAAAAGCACTGAAGCATCATCATGACGGAAATAAAATAATGATCCTAATATTGGAATGGCTATGAAAGGAACCAGAGCCAAGAATACCCACAGCCAGCGGCTTTGATTTTCACGTTGAACTTCATTGGATTTGAGCACAATATTCCTTTTTGCTGGATTTATTATTGATGAGACGTTCGGATTTTCCGGGATTTGGTTAGTGTTCTATTTTTCACCCGACTTTTAAAAATTCGGGCCTCGCTAAAGTCAAGTGGTGGGTCATAGATGAGAGAGCTTTGCATAACCCCCGTTTCGTCATTCCGGGCTTGATCCGGAATCCAGGAAATGACTGATAACACTGGATACCGGCTTTTGCCGATATGACGACGGCGACGGATTTGTGAGGTTATGCAAAGGTCTCAGATCATCCGCTCAACAAAGTTGGTCCGGCCTCCTCCGCGGAAATGGCCGATGGATGGACTGGATGTAAATCCGAGTTGTGCAAAGCTCTCTCTCCATGAACGGTTACACGGCTCCGCCCTCTCGATTACATGAATCGGCAAGTGGTGAATTCTCGCTTCAACGTCATTGTCATAACAACTGGGCCGCAAATTCAACCGTTTTATCGAAAAAACAACCTTTACATTAAGTTCCCTTTGCTATTCACCAATATTGTGGCGGAAGAATACGAAGGAGATTCTTGAATGTCAAGTATATTTTGGCAGTATATTTTGGCTACTGTGTATATTTTGGCAACCCAATATTGCAACCCAATATTGCTTGACATACAAGACCGACAGTCCTATGCTTCCTCAACAAAAATAAGTTCTTAACAGGTGAAGTTTCATGTGTGGTATTTGTGGAAAAATATATTTTGATTCGTCCCGAAGGGTTGAGGAAAGCGAAATCAGAAGCATGACCGATTCAATCCGACACCGAGGACCTGATGACGAAGGGTACTATGTGCAGGGCAATGTCGGTTTGGGATTTAGAAGATTAAGCATAATTGATCTTAGCACAGGACATCAACCTTTAACGAATGAGGATGGCTCCCTTTGGATCATCTTCAACGGCGAAATTTATAATTTTCAAGAACTCCGAGAACTTCTCACAAGTAAGGGCCACATCCTGAGCACAAAAACAGATACCGAGTGTATTTTGCATCTCTATGAGGAATTTGGCAATGATTGTGTCGCTCACTTGAGGGGAATGTTCGCTTTTGCGATCTGGAACAATGAAGAAAAAGAGTTATTTTGCGCAAGAGACCGTTTTGGGATCAAGCCATTCTATTACTATTGTGATCAGCATTCCTTTGTTTTCGGCTCCGAAATCAAAGCGATCTTGAAAGCGGCCGATGTCGATCGTGCGATAGACATTGAGGCAATGGATTTATATTTCACCTATGGATATGTGGCAGGGAGTAGAACAATTTATTCCGCCATAAGAAAACTTCCGCCGGCTCATACCCTGTCACTCCACCCTTATTCATCATCAGAACCGCAGATAACGCGTTATTGGGATCTTCATTTCCAACCCGACTTTTCTAGATCGGAGGCACAGTGGTGTGAGGAGATCGAAAAAGAATTCTCCGAATCAGTTCGCCTGCATATGATCAGTGATGTGCCCTTTGGTGCCTTTTTGAGTGGCGGCATTGACTCAAGCTCTGTTGTAGCCCTCATGACACTGCACTCCAATGAACCCGTGAAGACTTTCTCCATTGGCTTTCCAGAATCACAATTCAATGAACTTCAATATGCGAGAGAAGTTGCGCGACAGTATAAAACGGATCATCATGAACGGGTGCTTGAGCCAGAATCCGTTAATCTTCTGACCACTCTCGTAGATGCGTATGATGAACCATTTGCCGATAGCTCTGCTATACCAACGTACTATGTATCAAAGTTCGCACGCGAATTTGTTACGGTTGCTCTTTCTGGCGATGGTGGCGACGAACTGTTTGCCGGCTACACCGACTATTATAAATTAAACAACATTGACCGCTACAATTTTCTCCCTGCGCTTGTGCGCAAACCCCTCGCAAAAACGATTCATAAATTTATTCCAAATAAAATGAAGGGGAAAGGACTTTTGTATTTACTGTCGCAAGATGAAGATGTTGTCGGTGCACATATCACCGTTTTCAATCAGCTTGAGAGGAAAAAACTGTATAAGCGCTCTACGTACGATAAACTGCAAGGGAGTTACGCTGAGTTTCATAAAGAAGGAATCATCAGAAATTCAACAGCAGGTGAATATGTGAGCAGAATGCAGGAATTAGATATTCGGAGCTATCTGGTCGATGATATTTTAACGAAAGTTGACGTTGCCAGTATGCAAAATTCTCTTGAGGTGAGAGTTCCGCTGCTGGATCACAAATTTGTCGAATTGGCTATGAACATTCCGGCGCAATTAAAACTGCATAATCGAGAACAGAAATACATTTTTAAGAAAGCGATGGCACCGTATCTTCCTGCATCCATTCTCAATCATAAGAAACAGGGTTTCAGTGTTCCCTTTAAGTTGTGGTTTAAAAAGGATCTTAAAGAATACGTTGACGATCGTTTTCTTACTACACATTCAAGATTGTCGGAATATCTCAACATGGACTACGTGAGAAATGTGGTCAATGATCATCGCAGAGGCAACAGAGATTTCACCACAAAAATATGGTCGATCTTATTTTTTGACGCGTGGCTGGACCGATTCGGAATAAAATAATAATTCCATTCCGCTGGCCCTCCCGTAAACATTCGACGCCCCCATAACTGGGATTATTTTCAGGACACCCCTACTCTTTCTTTTTCCTGCAAAATGCCTCGACCCCATTCCCGCCAGTTTCCACAACGATATCCGTCGCACCAATTGCTTCAAGTAACTTTCTTATCTGATTTGGCTTGCGGCGATGCTGATAGAAATCTGTTGTTCCATCATGCGTGTCTAATAGCGCCCATTCATAGTACATCTGTCGATCACTTAGTAGGAAATCTGGGTAATAGAAGTGAACCGGAGACACTCTTCGGAGAATTCGTTGTATTAACCATGAGTCCTTAAACCTCCAATGCCAGGGAAACCAAAAATCAGTCAATGCCTTGACGAACTTAAACCTCACATTTTTGGGAAGTCTTAAAATTAGCTGCCTATATATAGGCTCGGAAACCCCAAAAGGTGGAGGCAGAATAAATCGTAAATTCCATAGATAATTATCCGCTATCAAGGCTCCTCCCGGACGAACCATTTCCCAAAGGGACTTGATGCTTTCCTCTGGATTTGGAGTATGTTGCAAAACTCCAAGACATATAACGTAATCATAGTCTGCCTTGGGGAATGGCATTTTGCGAATGTCTGCCTGCACAAGAACCAGATTCTCATGATTGCCATTGTTTCTTGCATTCGCCTCCACGGCGTTTGAGTAATCGAACGAATGCACAATTGCACCATATTTAAGCAATATCTCCGTGAAGCGACCGGCCCCACTTCCAGGCTCAAGAACCTTCATACCTTTAAGGCTTCCGAGATTTCCTCGCAAGCACCGCGCCAGCCTCGCTTCTGAATTATCAAGGCCTGTATATGAATCTAATTGGGTCTTTTGAAACATATTCCACTGACTGCCGAAGTCATCACTATAGTTTCCTGCATTAACAAATCGGGGGATTCCTCTAATAATTTGGTAACTATGGCCGCATTCTGAATTCATGCCACCATCTCCAGATATTAATAAGCCCCCATTTTCTGGATCACGTAGGCAAGCAAGGTTTCTGTTCATTTCGATGTTCCTAATCTTTTGGAGTTGAGGTCAGAATAGAAAAACGGCGCGCGCGGCTTTAAGTGGAAAATCACCAATCCATGTACCCTTTCGGTATTTGCCTCGAGCCTCCAGCCTATACCATACCCCACGTTTCCGCAAACCATTTTTTACATCCCTTTTCTTTGTCACCCGACGCCGCATTTTTCAGCCAGATTGCCTTGACATACAAAACCGGCAGTCCTATACTCCCAACCACAAATGAGGAAGTTTTCACAAAATGATCAACGAGCAAAGCAAAGCTGAAGACTACAGGCCATCCTTCTGTCTGGTTGCCCACAACGCCGCAGGGGCGATGTTCGGCGGCAATCAGGGGCATGTCGGCGGAGTTGAACGGCAAATCAGCCTCATGGCCAGGTGGCTGGCGGCGCAAGGCTATGGCATCAGTCTGCTGACCTGGAACGAGGGACAGGCCGACGAGGAGATCGTTGACGGTGTGCGGGTCATCAGAATGTGTTCACGTGACTCCGGTCTGCCGGGTTTGCGCTTCTTCCACCCACGGTGGACTAGCTTGATCCGGGCGTTGCACCGGGCGGATGCGGATGTCTATTACCACAACTGTGCGGAGTACGTCACTGGGCAGATCGCGTTGTGGTGCAGATGGAGGGGGAAAAAATTTGTTTACTCCTCAGCTAGTGATTTGGACTGTACGCCGGGATTACCATGGATGAAGAAGTGGCGCGTCCGGGTGCTTTACCGTTACGGTCTTCTACATGCAGACCGCATCGTGGTGCAGACCGGCAGGCAGCGGAACATGCTCTGCGAAGGATTCGGCCTTAACTCCACCGTGTTGCCGATGCCCTGTCCCGGGCCTGCCTCTGCCGAGTATCAACCGCCGGAACCACCACGGCACGATTCCACCCGGATCCTTTGGGTTGGACGAATCTGTCCGGAAAAATGCCCGGAACGCCTGCTCGAATTGGCCCAACTCTGCCCGGCGGTACATTTTGATGTGGTGGGTCCTGCGGATGGCAGCGAGTACGCAAGGGAGATATGCGATCGCGCCCGCACCCTTCCGAATCTAACTTTGCATGGTGCGATGCCACGGGCATGTATGCCCGAGTTCTATCGGCGGGCGGCATGTTTGTGCTGCACATCCGTGGTGGAAGGCTTCCCCAATACGTTCATCGAGGCATGGAGTCACGGGTTGCCGATTGTGTCGACGTTCGATCCCGACCGGCTGATCGCCGAACGGCAATTGGGTGTGGCGGCAGGGGACGTTGCGGGTTTGGCCGTTGGAATCCAACGACTCACCCAGTCTGCAGACGAGTGGCGGCAGGTATCCGCGCGTGCACGTCGTTACTATGCAGAAAACCATACCATGGATGTCACTATGCCCAGATTTCTTGGGATATTTCTGGATGCTTTCCGTGGAGGGACTTCCCGGTTTTAGGCCCAGACCATGTGATTGTTTTCGTACCTGCCCCCGATAAACGGGATAAATGTATTAACGAAATTATTTTCTGCCAAAAAAACGCAAAAAATAATTTTTAACTTACTCAAAAAGGTTGGATATCTTAATGACGCGACGCCCCTCCCCTCCTCCGCATCCGGTCGTCTTGGTCATCGACAACCTCGAATACGGAGGCGCTCAGCGACAGGTCGTCGAATTGGCCAATCACATTGATCCCTCCCGCTTCGACATCCATATATGCTCGCTTTCGGAATACGTGCCTCTGGCCGAGCGGATGGTCGATAGTGAGCGCCGCTTGCACGTCATCACAAAGCGATGGAAGTACGATGTGACGGTCGTGCCACGTCTGGCAATGCTGCTGCATCGACTTAAGGCCGACATTGTTCATGGATACCTGTTCGCTGCCGAGATTGCCGTCCGCTTAGCCGGCAGGCTGGCCCACACACCGCTGATCTTCGGATCGGAACGCAACACCGATTACTTTCTGAAGCGTCGCCAGTTGCTAACCTATCGTTTGACTCGTGACTGCATGGATCTGCTTGTGGCCAACTCTCACGCTGGGGCGCAATTTGATTGTCGATTGCTTGGCTACTGTCCGTCACAGTGCAGAGTTATACATAACGGCGTGGATACGCAAAGGTTTCGCCCCCACGACGAGCAGGCATTGCGGCGTGAACTCGGCATCGATGACCAGGAGTTCGTGGTGGGTATGTTTGCCAGTTTTAAAAAACAGAAAAATCACCAGTTATTGTTCCGTGCGACCCGGCGCGTGTTGCAGCGCCTGCCGCAGACCAGACTGCTGCTGGTTGGCGATGAACTGCACGGGGGCATGTACGGTTCCGATAATTACAAGCGTGATATGGACCGGCTGGTGGATGAATTGGCTATACGCGAGCGATGCCTGTTTCTGGGCAATCGCCGCGATGTGGAGCGGCTTTACTGTGTATGCGACCTGACCGTGCTGCCGTCACTTTTCGAAGGGACGCCCAATGTCGCTCTGGAATCAATGGCCTGCGGAGTTCCCGTAATTGCCACCCAGGTTTCGGACAATGAGCTGATAATTCCGGACGGGCGGGCGGGATACCTGATTACCTTGGGAGACGAAATCGCTCTGACAGAGAAAATTTGTCAGTTACTGGAAGACAGCTCCCGGCGCCTGCAGATGGGACGGGAGGCACGCGCTTGGGTAGAGGAGCAGTTTTCCCTGGCTCGCCTGGTGGAAAAAACCGCCCGGGTTTACCAGGACGCCCTCGAAAGTCTGGATACCCTTGCCCGTTGTAGAAACAGGGAATAATGAGGTGCGCTGGTGAAGGTACTTTGATATGCAAAACAAAACTTATTGGGGGGTTGTCAAGCATCGGGATTGTCTGACGCTTACCTGGCGCGGATGGCTGCTGCTGCTATTGATCCTGGCGGCGTTATCCATGTTCATTGTTCGGGAACTTCACCCTTTCCTGGCAGTGACCGATCCTGTTACGAGCGGCTTGCTCGTGGTCGAAGGCTGGGTTTCGGACATCACGATGGAAGCCACCATCGCCGAGTTCAAGAAGCATCGCTATGAGAAAGTTTACGTGACAGGCGGCCCAATCGAACACAGCGCTTGGGTGAACTATTACAAAACTTATGCTGAGGAGGGTGCTGCCACGCTTATCCAGTTTGGACTCAATACTAATGAGGTTCAGGCTGTGCCGTCAGCAAGAGTCCGTAAAGATCGGACATATGCTGAGGCAGTAGCGTTTAGTAAATGGATGCGGGACAAGGGGGCGACGTTCAAGACCGTTCACCTGATTACTGAAGGAGCCCATGCACGACGCTCACGACTGTTGTTTCAACGGGCACTCGGTAGTGGCGTGAAGGTAGGGATAACGTCTGTTCCGGGCGGCGAATACGACCCGGAGCACTGGTTGCAGTCTAGTGCAGGGGTAAGGGATGTTCTGGGAGAAGCCCTCGCGTACTTGTATGCACGCTTTTTTCCCGGTCCGTAGAGAAATAGTGAGACAAGATGCTCTGTTTTTCAACGCGCCCCATGAGAAGATATTTGAACGCCTTCAAGGCGTTTTCGATCCTGAATTTCAGGAGAGGTTTTTGCAGGCGAACCCATATCAGCCGGTTTTGATGGGTTGCCAGGCTCATTTTATAACGACTATTTCCAGATAGAAAATCATATGTTTTATGACCGGCGTGCGTATTGTGTTTGATGGCTTCAACATGGGCGATTAATCCCGGTTTCAATCGCTTATCCAAATTGTAATTAATGCCGCTCTGGTAAAAATACACATTGTTCTTATAAACAAAATTGTAAAGGCATCCAACCGTATTATGCGCGCATTTGATGCGGATTAACTGTATTTCATTATGGGCAAACCGGCTTTTTATCAATTGCTGGTGAAACTTAAACAGGTAGCCGGAAGAAAACGCTCCTTCCTGGCTTCTTTTTCTCCAGGTTTCGGAATGCAAGTCTACCAATTCATGATAGATATCCATAGCGCACCTGCTATCTTGGGCAACCTCAAGCTCTACCGGTGCGATTTTCTCGCAGAACCTGTAGGACCGATTGATCTGAGCCCTGGTATTGGCGGACAAAAGCGCTAAATAATCTCCACCCTGCGCACGAACTCTCGCCAAATCCACAAATGGAGATAAAACCACCCGATCATCCTTGATAATGGTCTTGTACGGAGGGACATTATTAAGTGCTGCCGTTCCCGGCAAAGATCGCATATCGAGGCACGGCAAATATAACTCCTCCCATGAATCTGGCAGTTGATTCAATATATCAATCAATTGTAAGGGCGTATCCTGTCTGTAAAGGAAACGATTGTAATCCATATGGATGCGGTCAAAGACAGGGTCCCCCGTGGCATTGAGGAACCAGGCCCGTGTCCTGAATAGATGCCTGGGACCATGAAAATCTCCCATTGTCCTTATCAAAGTCGCCTTGCCAATGAAGAATGCCAGAAGCGGGTCTTTACCCTCCCAAAACACGAAAAGCTCCGGTTGCGCCTGGTAAGGGAGGCTGGCCAACCAATTTTTTGTCCATCCCCAGGAGAGGAAATAGGTAGTGTCGGCACCAGCCTCCAGGCTTTCCCATATCCCCCTGATTCGCTCTAGGTTCCCACCGGCAGGGATCGACTCAAGTTGCATCGGAAAAATCTCGCTTCACTTCTGTATCCACCTTGATAGATGCGGTTTTATATGGGCCTGATAGTGTTTTTTAAGGATTGAATAAGATTTTATGATCATAAATCCGGCGAACCCCGCCGGCGTGGCATTAAAAATATAAAGTTTGGATTTGTCATGAGATTTTGGCTTCCAATCCACGTGCCATGCTGCGTCAGTGATTAAGTTTATGTGCTTGATTGCGCCTGCCTCCATGCTCCGCTTGAGGAAGAGATCGACCAGGAGATTTCCGGGAGCGTAACGCTTATAACCCTCGTCATAACCTATTTTCAGTATGTAAGCTGTGTCATCCAGCAGGAGACAGAACTGCGCTGCGATACACTTTCCATCGGCGGTTAGGATATTGATGGATACCTTCCCGGAAGCAGAGAGTGTTCGGGTAAGGGTGCGGTAAAAGCAGACGAGGCTTGGGTGCAGTTTGATGGCAGTTCCAATTCCCAGAGCCCCCTTCCACCCGGAGGCCTCCACATCCATAAATGCCTCGAATCTCTCTTCTAATTCCCTACCGCTTTGCGTGAAGCTAAACTCAATGCCTGGTAATTCATCGAGGTATTGCTTGGCACGTTTCAAACTTCTTCTAAAATTCTTAGAAAGACCAGATAAAAAAGTTTCATAACTCCCCGTGGCGTCCATGACGTCACAACAGCCTTCATGCTTCAACAGGAACCTTGAGGGGGGGTGGTTATTAATAACTTGGAGGGCGTAAGCATCTTCCAACAAGTGCGGAAGTTGTATCATATCCCATAATTTCCCTTGATTGCGGAGGTATTGGCTGAGGAATAGAAACAAGGGCAGGTTTAGCGCTTCCTTGTTACATACGAGGTCACAAAGCGGCATGTGGTCGTGGGAGGGAAACGCCAAAGACTTAAGTTTCAGCCCTCCTAAAGAAATTTTGGTGAATTGCAGCGGAAGAATGGCAACAGGGGTCGCCCCTTTCGTAAACAAGAAGAACATAACGGATCGGAGATCGGGCTCCAGGCATTTGAGGTAACTGTAATGCCATTCCCACAAGTGGAAAAAATGTCTGCGGGTCATCCCGGAAAGGATTTCGTTCCAGGCATCTCGGAGGGATTCAAGCCCTTCCATACCCTGAAAAAGAGTTATGTCGATATCCTCATCCCATAACAAATGCTGCACCAGTACTCCTTTCGCTATAGATTTTCTCTTTATCCGCACCATTGGTTATGGCAATATATTCTTAATAAACCTTTTCAACGCGATCAAATCTTTTACCAGGTTAAAAGGAAACAATAAGGTCAGGCAATAAAGAAAATATGTCCTATCGCCGCTTGGCCCGTCCAGCATTCTAATAACATCATAAGTTTTTCGAGCTTCCGAGCGCATGCCCTCTTTGAGATATTTCTTGAAGAGCATAATGTTCAGTAACTTATAGGTATTATCGATCTCCTGATCAGATGGCCGGTACAGGCTTTTGGATGGTCGATATATTTTATTACAAATATCACTATGAGATTTAAATTTTTCAATATAACCGGCTTGGCTTATGCGCGGCCCACTATGACCTCTATTTTCCGCGGTGGCAATATCCATGAAAAGAACATCGCACCTTTCCGTGAGGCGGCATGAAAACCAATAATCCTCATTGATCTTATAGTTTTCCGCAAAACGTACTTTTTTCCGAAGGCAATCTCTGCGGACAAGCATGGTCCAATTACTTATGCAATTCGTTATTAAATGGGCAGCAAAAATATTCCCGGCATAAATTGGAAAAGAAGCGCCAACCCGGTAAATACCATAATCCGCCGATTCGTATCGCCGGGAATAGATCTGATCCCATATGATATTTTCCCAGACAGAAGGATCGCTAACCCAAGATTGCAATCCTTTGTCAGTAATGATTCCGGTTTCATCAAAAATCAAAAATTCCGAGTGGATGGCATTGTGACAGGGAAAGGCATCCAGAATCCGGAATTGTAAGGTTAGCTTGTCCGGCAGCCATCGGTCATCAGAGTCTAAAAAGGCCACCCATTCTCCCGTCGCTTCGCTGATCCCTCGATTTCTGGCTGCACCGACGCCGCGATTATCTTGATATATATATCGGACACTGTTTCCGAACTTCCTGAGAACCTCTTTTGTATTGTCGGTGGACCCGTCATCGACAACAATGATCTCGATCTGACAATTCCGGATATCCTGATTCATGATGCTGTCTATCGCCTCACCCAGATAATGGGCTCTATTATAGGTGGGTATGATGACACTAACGGTTCGCGGGCACTTCATGTTACACCTTATCAAATTTGTGCTCGACCAGTTTTCTTGCTCATTAGCGTACGCAACATGTTGGCCAGGGTATTCCAACAGATGTTCAAATCCTCGGTGCGAAACATCCAGACAACCCCCAAATAGGTTATGCATACGAGCGTTATGGTAAGCGGGAGATATATCCATTTTGCAGTTGTCACCATCTGAAACAGTCTCAAAGATATAAATCCCATTCCCAGCATACAGGCGGCAGCGAGGATTATCCTGTAAAAGCTGGAAAAGATTTCCGAGAGGTTGGATATATCCAGGCGACGTTTCAATAAATAGACAAAATACATTGAGATGATGAACATGGTAAAGCTGGTGGAAAGGGCAATTCCCTTAACGCCCATCAACTGCATGAAGAGGAAATTGAAAGACACATTTATAAAAATTGAGGCGATTCCCATATAAAGAAGGGCCTTGGTATTCTGCAGAGCGGCAAAAAAGCTGCCATTGATAAAAGTGTAACCATAAAAAAACAGCCCTAGGCTATAGCAGACCAGAGTTTCGGCGGTTTGTCTCGCCGCTGCCATATCGAAAGCCCCTCGTTTCAGCAACAGGATGACCATATCCTCGGAAAAGAGCACCACCAGGCAGGTGATGGGGATAGTTAAAAATCCTAAAAAAATGAGAGCGTATTTGAAAATGCCCTTGAGATTTTCCTTGTTTCCGGCTGCCGCTTCTTCACTTATAAACGGGAAAATCGCCATGGAAACCGCTGTAATAATCACCTGGATGGGAAAGTCATTGATCCGAAAGGCATAACGCAGGGTTGAAATAGAGCCCGTCGGCAATTGAGTGGCCATTATCTGGTCTATCATAACGTTTGAGTTGGCGATCAGTGCGTTCCCCAGCATGGGAATGGCCAACAACCATAACGCCTTCATTTTTTGACGGTCAAACGGCAGGGGAGTGCCATATTGGAATCCTTCACGATAAAGCGCGATACCCATATAAGTGGTTTTCATCAGCGTTCCAATAAGAAACCCACACACCAGTACGTAGATATCCAACCCCATATCAAAGAACAGCAGAAAAATAATTGTGACATTCACAAATAGGGGCGCAATATACAGATGTAAGAAAAGCTTTCTAGCGTGCAAAATTCCCCGGAAGAGAATACCCGCCCCGTCAATTATAATTAGCAGGATCAGCAGACGCTCCATGGTAACAGCCAACTGCTGTTCCCTTGGGTGAAATCCATAACCAATCAACTGTATAATCTCTGGAGTGAAGACAAAACAAATCAGGGCCAGCACAGTAAAAAGCAGCGTGGTTGAATAGATCAACCAGGTAGCTTGAGAGTCTGCTGCCTGAGAAGAACGATAGCGCCATTCCAGATACAGGGGAACAAAAGCTGCACCCAACACACCAGAAAACAGGACAATGGTCCCTGAAAAGGAATAGGCCAGATTGAAGACATCCAGAGACGGCAAAATGCCAAAACGCTGAGCCGTCAGCATTTCCTTGCCAATGGCCAGGATTTTATCCACCATCGACCAGATCATGATCACAGCACCGGCTCTGCCAATCTGGCCGGCGAGACTTGGGGGGTCACTTTTCAACGGTAACTTCAAATTCTGCCCTGCGGTTGATCGCGCGGCCCTCGTCTGTCTTGTTGTCGGCAATGGGTCTTTTTTCGCCATATCCCACCACTCTGATCCGCCCAGGAGCTATCCCCTTTTGAACCAGATAGCGACGCACCGCATTGGCTCTTCTTTCCGACAGCTTTTGGTTATAATTATCCGAACCCTTAAAATCAGTATGACCTTCAACGGTGACTGGTGATGAGGGATGTTCTGTCAAATAGACCACATGTTCATCAAGATCAGGAATATAAATTTTCTTGATATTGTACTTGTCAAAATCAAAATGAACTATCGGCAGACGGATTTTTTCCGGAGCAGCCTTTTCTATCGCCGGGGGCGGCTCTTTGGCCACAACGGATAAATTGACAACGGCATTCTTAATCCGGTCCGTGTACATAACTGTTGCATAAAGCTGCTGGTTGTGATCCAGCCAGAAGGCAATCCCCTCCTTATCGTCAACGTATTTATATTTTATGACTGCTCCGGCGTTGAAAAACATATAAAGTTTTTTCTCCCCTGGGTATTGAAGCGGAAATTCTCCCTTTTCTTTACCCGTGGGATCTGTTCTATTCTCGGTTTCAGTTGTGGCTTTGGTCTGAATGATGCCGGATGGTTGATAATTCAGCTTTTCAATGGAGGCATGAACTCCGAATTCCTTTTCGATATCTGCAAGCAAAATACCCTCAGGTTGCTCTTTATTGCCCACATAACCCTTAAAATCTCTGGAAAGATAGATTTGTTCAACCTGATCGTTCTGATTTATGTAAATACTTAATCCCATGGATTCGTATTGCAGGCACATTCCGTCGCTCTTGATGACGTCAGGAGTCCCCAGTGTTTCAATGACCTCTTTGCGCGGCATGTCCAAACTAATCAGGCGCAAGGTGTCCCCAAATTGAATGCTCATGGTTGTAATACAGCTCCCCTTTATCGGAAATGCCAAAATCAGCGCCCCGCACAATAGGGCGACTATGGCTATGCGGGTTTTCATTGTTGTCCTCCTTTTTGTATATTAATTGCGCAACATTCAAGCAGATTGTTGAAGAGAGTCATACGGTAATCGTCAAATTTCAAAGCAGCCTGTCGGGCCTGTTGCCCCATCCGCTCGGCTGACTCTCGGTGATTCCACAGATGTTGGATGTGTTCTGACAGTTCCTTATCGTTGCCTGCTCCAAAAAACAGGGCTGTCTGCCGATGCGTCGCGTATTCTTTCGTGGCCATATTCTCAGTAATGATCAGTGGTCTGGCCAGGGCCATCACTTCCAGCATGCTGATCTGCCCGGCAGAAATCCGATAGTCTTTCAGGGAAAGAACCACTATCCGACTGGACGCGATCCACTGTACCATATCCTGGCTGGAAACATACTCTCTCATTATACAAACATTTTCCGGCACCGTAACCTGCGGTTTATATTTGCGAGAGAGAATATAAGTTTTAATATTCAACGCCGCCACCGAACGAATTAACGTGTCAAAGTCTCTGTCACTTTTCCCATAAGAAAAAATATAATCCTTTATTGGGCGGCTCGGCTCCTCAAAGTTTGGCGAAGCTTCCACCAACGGTAAGAAGGCAATCCGGCTGCGGGGGATATTAAACATTTGGCTGTAAATTGCTTCTTCTTCAGTGGATGTACAGAAAAAATAATCAATCCCAGGAATTGCCAGTTTTAACAGGGCAAGATTAAACCTATAAAACCATCGCGTTTGTGCCAAATCAACATGGAAATCCTGAATGATATGAACCGGCGGCTTTTGGGAATGAGCAATTCGCTTCAGAATACCGTAGCAAACGCCCATGCGCATTTGCCAGGAGACAACAACATCATACCGTCTTTTCCCTGCAACAGCCATAAGCGGCACATAAAATTCCGATAAATAATTGGAAAAATAGGTCAAGCGGCGACTAACCGGGTGTTTGAAAGAAAGAGGCTGAAGAATATCAACATTTTGAACCTTGAGCTTAAGCTGACGGAGAAAAGACCAATGACCTTCTTCCTTCCAATTGGCCAATATCACCAGTTTCAATCGAGAAATCGTCACGTTTTTTTCCCATTGTAATTGGCAATGACGTTTTCAAAAAGGTGGATCAGGCTGTCCATTTGATCCTTGATGAGTAAC
>Ga0082335_1004408_pt1 | contig 21202 bp, 6 predicted proteins | sample Subgrocontami58m_FD_72375 | JGI IMG/M metagenome (GOLD analysis project Ga0082335, IMG submission 72375) | Subsurface groundwater microbial communities from S. Glens Falls, New York, USA - GMW37 contaminated, 5.8 m (SPADES assembly) (version 2) ...
GAGATCTGCAATTGCGTGCTGAGGGGCTTAATTTCACGACCAATACAACTGCCGGAACCAACTTCACAATGGCTTATATGCGAGGAGCCGGTATGAGCGCTCTTCACCGGGGCAATGGAACTATCACACAAAACATCGGCGTGCTGGCGCAAGCCGGAACTTATGTTGACGGGGTAACAGATTCGACCGGCGTCATAACGGATAACTATGGCGTTTACGTTTTGGGGTCCAAGACTCCGAGTTCGACGATTGGGAATTCATATGGAATATATCTGGCCGGTTTTTCGGGTACAAACGTGTTCGATGTTTATGCGGCTGATTCCAAAGCGAAAAACTACTTCGCCGGAAATCTCGGCATCGGCACCACCAACCCCAAGGCCAAGCTGGACGTGGTGGGCACCATCTCAGGCTCCCGCCTTTCGATCTCGAATAACGCCAACATAACCGGCACCCTGCTTGTCGTCGGAAATATCTTTAACCGCAGCACCTACTCCGGCAACATCCTCCACATCGAGAAGAACATCACCGCTTCCGGTTCGATCATCACCGAGGGCACGCTCTCCGGTGCAACCATCAACGGCATGGGCCTTGGCTCATGTAGCGGTTCCACGCAGAAACTCCTCTACAACAACTCCACCAACAAGTTCGAATGTGGAACCGATCAAACCGCGAGCAGCGGAATGACCTACGGCACCGCCGAAGGCATCTTCGTCAATCAGGGCGGCGACACCATGACCGGTGCACTGACGATCAACCTGAGCAGCGGTTACTTGGGCTTGAAGGTTCTACAAATGGCTTCCGGTTCCGTGATCCATGCAGAGAAAAGTCTTACCACAAGCGGCACGCTCATTGCCGTTGGTGCTACGACTTTGAAGGGCGGGGCTACCGTTGTCGGCAATCTCTCCGGCTCCCGTTTGATAATCAGCAACAACGCAAACATAACCGGCACACTGCTTGTCGTCGGCAATATCTTTAACCGCAGTACCTACTCCGGAAATGTCCTCCACATCGAGAAGAACATCACTGCCTCCGGTTCGATAATCTCCGAAGGAACTCTGTCCGGCGCAACGATAAATGGCATGGGACTGGGTTCCTGTAACGGCTCGACCCAGAAGCTCCTCTACAACAATTCCACCAACAAGTTTGAGTGCGGGACGGACCAGACGGCGAGCAGCGGGATGACCTACGGAACGGCTGAAGGCATCTTCGTGAACCAGTCCGGCGACACAATGACCGGTGCGCTCACCATCAACCTGAGTTCTGGTTACTTAGGTCTCAAAGTTTTGCAGACAGCTTCCGGAAACTACATCCATGCCGAGAAGGGACTAAGTTCATCGGGAACTCTGGTTGTAAACGGTGATGCAAACTTCAAGGGCAGCATGTCCGGACGGTCACTCGTTGTTTCCGGCACGGGTGCGGGAACGGCACCGTTGATTTATACCAACGGCGGTAAAGTAGGAATCGGAACAAACTCTCTCGGCACAGCCCGTTTCGCAGTCATGAACGGCCTCGTCGGCATCGGGACAACTAATCCTTTAACGCATTTTAATGTCGCTGGAACTGATGCGGATATTTTAAGCCAATCTTACTCTGCCAGTGCCCTTACCGAATTGGCAGTAGAGCGAGGAAGAGGAACACTTAGCGCTCCTTTAATAGTGCAAGATGGAGACAACATCGGAGCGTTTCAGTTTATGGTTTATGACGGCAATTCGAGGGAGTATTCAGCAAGTATTCTCGGTCAAGTTGATGGAACTCCAGGAGACGGGGATGTTCCGGGAAGAATTATATTTAAAACAACGCCCGACGGTTCGGCAACATTGGCAGAGAGAATGAGGATTACCTCTGCCGGCAATGTCGGCATCGGGACAGCCATTCCTGGTTCCAAACTCACCGTTTCCGGCGCGGTCTTCATCGGGCGGAACATCGCGCAGATGATCGCGGACACCGGTGCGATGCTCGATGTCCTCGGCACCATCTCCGGCTCCCGCCTCAGCATTTCCGGCAATGTAAACATCACCGGTTCAGTCTTGTCTGTTGGAGGTATTACATCGCGTGCCACACTCTCCGGCACCAAGCTCGTTGTCTCCAGTTCCGCCTCCATCTCCGGAGCACTCCTCGTGAAGACCTCCATCACTTCCAAGGGCTCCCTCTCCGGCGCTACCTTCTACGGCTCCGGCCTTGGCTCCTGTAACGGCACAACTCAGAAGCTCCTCTACAACAATTCCACCAACAAGTTCGAGTGCGGCACCGATCTCAACACCGGCGGACTCTCCTTCTCCGCCGCCGAAGGTATCTATGTAAACCAGTCCGGAGACACCATGACCGGCGCACTCACGATCAACCTAAGCTCCGGCTTCCTCGGACTCAAGGTTTTGCAGATGGCTTCCGGTTCCGTGATCCATGCCGAAAAGACACTGACTTCCTCCGGTATCCTCGTTGTTTCCAGCGGTTCGCTGCTGAAGGGCACATTGAACATCCGTCCCTCAAACACGACCTGGCTTGGACTCAATGTCGCAGGAACGATGTCCGGCCGGTCACTCGTCATTTCCGGTACAGGTGCTGGTACTGCACCGTTGATTTACACGGATGCTACAAGGAGAACTGTCGGAATCGGGACAAATAAACCGCTTTGGATGCTCACTGTATCCGGCGGATCAGTACGGATTACCAAATCCGATTCATCGGTTTTGGCTTCCCCGGGAGGAAGCGCCGTTAGTGTACTCGATATCGTCAACCCCAATACCACAAACGGAAACACCGCGGCCATAAAATTCATAGACGAATCCGGTATCAATCCTTATGCAGCGATTGAGGTGATTTACACCAACCGGGCTGCCGGACAGGAAACCGGCGAGCTGACGTTTACCACTCTCGGTTCCGGTACCAGGACAGAGCGGATGAGGATCAGCGGAGCCGGCAAAGTCGGCATCGGGACGACGAGTCCAGGGTCCAAGCTCACTGTCTCCGGCGCGGTCTTCATCGGGCGGAACATCGCGCAGATGATCGCGGACACCGGTGCGATGCTCGATGTCCTCGGCACGATCTCCGGATCGCGTCTCTCTATCTCCGGCAATGCGAACATCACCGGTTCTGTCCTCGCGGTCGGAGGCATCACCTCCAGAGCCACACTCTCCGGCACCAAGCTCGTTGTCTCCAGTTCCGCCTCCATCTCCGGAGCGCTCCTCGTGAAGACCTCCATCACGAGCAAGGGTTCCCTCTCCGGCGCCACCTTCTTCGGCTCCGGCCTCGGAAGCTGCAACGGTTCCACAAGCAAGCTCCTCTACAACAACTCCACCAACAAGTTCGAGTGCGGGACGGACCAGACGGCGAGCAGCGGGATGACCTACGGAACGGCTGAAGGCATCTTCGTGAACCAGTCCGGCGACACCATGACCGGAGCCCTCACGATCAACCTGAGTTCTGGTTACTTAGGTCTCAAAGTTTTGCAGACAGCTTCCGGAAACTACATCCATGCCGAGAAGGGACTAAGTTCATCGGGAACTCTGGTTGTAAACGGTGATGCAAACTTCAAGGGCAGCATGTCCGGACGGTCACTCGTTGTTTCCGGCACGGGTGCGGGGACTGCGCCGCTGATATACACAGATGTGAAGACGGGAAGAGTCGGCATCGGGACATCGAGTCCAGGAAGCATTTTTGAAATATCCGGCACAGGATTTGTTACTCCTAATGTCATCAGCACCGGCGGGAGCGCTCAATTGAGACTGACATCTTATAGGGGAGCTAACCCACACTCCAAATTCCAGGCTGGTGGCGCACGCGGAACCGCGGGTGCACCAGATTATTTGCAGAATGGAGACTCGATTCTTGAGTCTTCCGGATATGCTTGGGATGGGACAACACTTTGGGATAATCCCTCGGCTGGTATATATTTTTCGGCTGATGGAAATCATAGTGCCGACTCAGTTCCTGGCTCTATTTCATTTTTGACCAATAGCGGAATTGTGGGAGCAAATTGGTCAACGAGGATGCTGATTGATAAATCAGGCAACGTCGGTATTGGGAAGACCACGCCAAGCACCAAGCTCGACGTCCTTGGCACGATCTCCGGTACTGTCCTTCGTGCTCGTGACATGCTTGCCTCCTCTGGTGCTCTCGTCTGGGAAGGCACTGCTTCTGGAAATATTCTCCACATCGAAAAGAACATCACCGCCTCCGGTTCCATCATTACCGAAGGCACCCTCTCTGGAGCGACGATCAATGGCATGGGTCTCGGCTCCTGTAACGGTTCTACGCAGAAACTTCTCTACAACAACTCGACCAACAAGTTCGAGTGCGGCACCGATCTGAATACCGCCTGGTCGAATACCGGCTCGCTCATGAGCGCCTTCGATGCCCGCTACGTGAACACCTCCGGCGACACCATGACCGGTGCGCTCACGATCAACCTCACCTCAGGTTACCTCGGGCTGAAGGTATTGCAAATGGCCTCGGGCTCGGTTATTCATGCTGAGAAGAGTCTCACATCTTCTGGAGTTCTGGTTGTTTCCAGCGGCTCGCTGCTCAAGGGCACATTGAACATCCGCCCGTCCAATACGACCTGGCTTGGGCTCAATGTCGCGGGGACGATGTCCGGCCGCTCCCTGATTATTTCGGGGACCGGTGCGGGGACGGCGCCGTTGATTTACACCGATGTGAAGACCGGAAGAGTTGGCATCGGGACGACGAGTCCAGTGGCAAAACTTCATCTTAATGGTTCTGACACTAATAATCCTGGAATATCTGCCAATTTTAGAAATAATTATGTAAAGACCGTAACTTCAAGTGGAACCTATAACAATGAAGCAAGCTGGGTTTATACTTATCCTAATATCTCCAGTGGGGTTATAGATGATGGTTATTTGATAGGACAACATACTACCGCCTTTCGACTTTTAAGCACAGATGCCGGAACTTTGAATAATCTCTATGCGGATTACCGCACTTATGGACATTATACTGGTCTTTCATCCAGTGCTGTAACCAACAACGCTTATGGAATGTTTATTGTTCCTTATGCTCAGACAGGAACGATCACCAATGCCTATGACATTTATTTAGCGGCTACCGCCATAGGAGGCACGCTTACGAATCATTGGGGCATGTATCAGGCTGATGCTGGTGTGAAGAACTATTTCGCAGGAAACGTCGGCATCGGCACCACCTCGCCGAAAGCCAAGTTCGATGTCGTCGGCAACCTTTCCGGCTCCCGTTTGATCATCAGTAACAACGCGAACATCACCGGTGCTCTCCTCGTCGTCGGTTCCACCACCATCCGCTCCACCCTCTCCGGAGCCGCCGTCTACGCCGCCCGTTCCTTCTCGGGCGCCGGTCTCGTCGATTGTAGCAACGCCTCCGCCAGCAAGCTCCTCTGGAGTGCCGCAACCGGCCGTTTCTCCTGCGGCACCGATCAATCCGGCTCTTCTGGTATCTCCCAGTCCGTCGCCGACGAACGCTACGTCAACCAGTCCGGCGACACCATGACCGGCGCGCTCACCATCAACCTCACAAGCGGCTACCTCGGGCTCAAAATCCTGCAAACCGCTTCCGGAAATTACATTCACGCCGAGAAGGGGTTGAGTTCCAGTGGAACGTTGGTTGTGAAGAAACTCGCCGGATCGAGCACCGGCAATATCCTTGTAGTCGATACCCAAGGGTTTGTGTACGACGCGACGAACAAACGGGTGGGGGTGGGGACGTCAAGCCCACAACGCTCGTTGCATGTTCATGGGAATGGCATGCAGTTTACGAACGATAGCACCGGTACAGGCAGTACCAAGGGGGCTTTGATTGGGCTGAATGGCGTAGCGCTCGACATCAAGAATCAGGATACAAGCGCGGGAGGCCCCATCTACTTCTATAACGCAAGCGATTTCGTGATGAGTATCATCAGCAAGAAAGTGGGTATTTTGGCTGCTGCTCCGGAAACGGCTCTGGAAGTCGCCGGAACAATCAGTGGTTCCACTGTGGTTGCATCAACAGCTCTCCGCTCATCTGGTAGCATACTCTGGCAAGGCACAGCTTCCGGAAACATTCTCCATGTCGAGAAGAACATCACCGCCTCCGGTTCGATCATCTCCGAAGGCACGCTCTCCGGCGCCACGTTCTACGGCTCCGGCCTCGGCTCCTGTAACGGTTCTACGCAGAAGCTCCTCTACAACAACTCAACCAACAAGTTCGAGTGCGGGACCGACCAGACTGCGAGCAGCGGAATGACGTACGGAACCGCCGAAGGCATCTTCGTCAACCAGGGCGGCGACACCATGACCGGAGCGCTCACGATCAACCTCTCCTCTGGCTACCTCGGCCTCAAGGTCCTGCAGATGGCTTCGGGCTCAGTCATTCACGCGGAAAAGACGCTTACATCGTCCGGTATTCTCGTTGTTTCGAGCGGTTCGCTGCTCAAGGGCACATTGAACATCCGCCCGTCCAATACGACCTGGCTTGGATTGAATGTCGCAGGAACGATGTCCGGTCGCTCGCTCGTCATCTCCGGAACGGGTGCCGGCGCGGCGCCAATCTTGTACACAGACGTGAAGGGCGGGAAAGTCGGTATCGGGACCAATGCTCCGCTCAGCCAGCTTCATATCGTCGACGAAGCCGGACAGCCGGCCAGAGGGCTGATCGTAGATGAGCATAATAATGGTACTCAATCTCCTTTGATTGTTTACAGAAAGAGCCGGGGAACATTGAACTCTCCGACTATCGTTCAAAGCGGCGATTACGCGGGAATGTTCTCATTCCGTCCTTACGGAGGAACCGCGCCGGAGCAGGGATATTTGCGGACAGCCTGGTTCGGAGCCGTGGTAAATGGAACAGTGACAGCCACTTCGGCGCCAACCGATCTCATATTTGTCACAACCGGCGGAGCCGATGACGCACTCTCCGATCTGGGTAACGTTAAAATGATCATCAACTCAGTCGGTAAAGTCGGTATCGGCACCACTACACCCACAACCAAACTCGATGTCGTCGGAACGATCTCCGGCACCGTTCTCCGTGCTCGTGACATGCTTGCTTCCTCCGGCGCTCTGGTCTGGGAGGGGACAGCCTCGGGCAACATCCTCCATATCGAGAAGAACATCACCGCCTCCGGTTCGATCATCACCGAGGGCACGCTCTCCGGCGCCACCTTCTACGGTGCGGGACTCGGCAACTGCTCGAATACCACGACTTCCAAGATCATCTACGACCCGGCAACCGGCAAGTTCGCCTGCGCCACGGACCAGACCGGCGGAGCTGGCGGCCTTTCCTTCACCGCCGCCGAAGGTATCTACGTCAACCAGAAGGGCGACACGATGACTGGCGCACTGACGATCAACCTCTCCTCGGGCTTCCTCGGCCTGAAGATCCTGCAAACCGCCTCGGGCAATATTATTCATGCCGAGAAGAGCCTCACATCCTCCGGCACACTCATTGCCGTTGGTGCTACCACTCTCAAGGGCGGTGCCGCCGTCATCGGGAACCTCTCCGGCTCCCGCCTCATTATCTCCAACAATGCCAACATTTCCGGAGCCCTCCTGGTTATGAACCGCATCTCCACCCGTTCCACCCTCTCCGGCAACACGCTCTTCATCAACAAGAACGCCACCTTCGGAGGTTCCGGCATCGTCTTCTCCATGTCCGGTGCCACGGTCTTCAACGAGCAATCACGCAACGTCGACTTCAGAATCGAGTCCGACACCAACGCCAACATGTTCTTCGTTGATGCTTCTGCGGACTTCGTCGGCATCGCCAAGAGCAATCCCAAGGCGGCACTCGATGTTTTCGGAACCCTCTCCGGCGCACGCCTCTCGATCAGTAACAACGCAAACATAACCGGCACGCTGCTTGTCGTCGGCAATATCTTCAACCGCAGCACCTACTCCGGCAACATTCTCCACAGCGAGAAGGCCCTCACCTCCTCCGGGTTCATCAAGGTGACGCAGCGTACGATCTCCTTCTCCGGTGCCCTGACGGTTGACCAGCGCGCAACCTCCACCGGCGTCTTCATCAAGGGTTTTGGCAAGGCCGGCTGGAACTCACCGCTCTTAGTCCTCGACAGCCCCGCGAACAACGCCTCGAGAAACCCCCACATCCTCTTCGGATACGACGGCACCTTCGATGTCTCCCTCTTCCGCTCGGGCCCCAGTACCCTCACTGAATCCGGTAACCTCGTCATCAGCCGTTCCATCGCGGTCAAAGTTCTTCCGCCCACCGGCGCCACGAACTACATCTGCTACACCTCCACCGGCGCTCTGGGCACCTGCTCCTCCTCGCTCCGCTACAAGGATGATATTCAGGACCTCAATCTCGGCCTCAAGACCCTCCGGAGAATGCGCCCGGTCACCTTCAAATATAAGTCAGACGGAACCCGGGACTTGGGCTTCATCGCCGAGGAAATCGAGAAAGTCGATCCGTTAATGGTTTATTACAAAAACGGTCTGGTCGAAGGCGTCAAATACTCGCAAATTACCGCCGTCCTCACCAAGGCCGTCCGGCAACTCGACCTAAGGACCCTCGGCGTCATGAACGAATCCGGCACCATCCTCTATGCCAAAGACATCCTCGCCACCTCCGGCAACCTCGCGGTGGTCGGCTACTCTACCTTCGGCTCCGGCATCCTCGTCTCCACCACCTCGGCCAAAGGTTCCACCAACGTCCTCACCGTCAAGTCCAATGTCTCCGGCACGGGAACAACCGTCTTCCGCGTCAACGCCTCCGGCGCCGTCTACAGTAATGCCACCTTCAACAGTGCCGGAGCGGATTATGCGGAGTGGTTCAAGGTCGGAGGGCAAGAGGGCAAAAAGGCAAAAGGGCAAGAGGCCCTCGAACCCGGGGACTTGGTCTGCATAGACATCCTCTCCGCCAACACCGTAAAGCGTTGTGAGCGCTCCGGAGACCCCAACCTCATCGGCATCGTCTCCACCCGCCCGGCCTTCATCGGCAACTCCATCAAGAGCATTCAGGATGGCAGGACGAACGGTTACGTCCTCGTCGGCCTCATCGGTCAGGTTCCGGCCAAGGTGATGCTTGACCCGGCTTCGTCTGCGGACTCCGCCGCGGCAGGGGAGACGGGAGTAATCCGTCCGGGAGATCTCCTTACCTCGGCCTCCGTCCCGGGCTTCGCACGCAAAGCCAAACCCGGTGAATCCACCGTTGGTGTCGCCCTCGAAGGATTCGGGTTACCCTTCGACTCGTCCCGCTCCGCGGGACTCGCTCAGGGTGATTTTGCCACGGGCAAAATCAACGTCTTGATCTCCCGCCGCAACCAGTCCCTCACCGCCGAAGCTGTCGAGCAGAAGGTCCTCACCTCCATCTCCTCTATGAAGATCGGCGATGAGATCTCCCTGATGCTCCAGCGGAGCATGCAGGCCTTCTCCGGCTCTACTACTCTCAGGTCCGCGATCTCCAGTCAGCTCCAGACCCTCGATCTCACCGCCAAGATCGCCGCAATCGTCACCGAACGTCTCTCCGGCGCCACCCTCATGAATTCCTCGCAGATCGCCCGCACCGCCGACCTCCTCGCGGCTTACCTCAAGGATCAGACCGGCGTCACCCTCCTCGACGCCACCACCCGTCAACTCCTCTCCGACCTCAACGCCCAAGTCCTAAGTCCCAAGTCCCAAGTCCTAAGTCTTTCCGGCTCTCTCCACGCTGCCGCCCTCACCCTCTCTGGCTCCGCTTCGATCCGCGGCAGCCTCACCCTCTCCGGCATCCTGATCCTCTCGGGCTCCGGACAGTCCGTACTCGGCCCCATCACGCTCTCGGGCACCACGGTCGAGATCGGCTCGCTCATGTCCACAGGCTCACTGAAGGTTCTCGGTCCCATCACGGTCTCCGGCCTCGCGAGCTTCCTCGGAGACGTCCGTGTCCAGGGCCAGCTCGTCCTCAGCAGTAAACAGGCAGGGTTCGCGGTGATTCCGGCAACCGGAACTTCCGTGACGGTGATCTTCAATGAACCGATGGTGGCGACCCCGATTGTGACGGCCACGCCGGATGTGCCTGTGCTCTTCGCGGTGAGCAAGGTAACGGCTTCAGGCTTCACCATTCGCATCGCCGCACCCGCGAAGGAGAAGATCACCTTCTCGTACATCGCACTCTCCGCCGATCAGCCCCGGACCGTCATGGGAACAGGGGCAACTCTGCAGCAATCCCTCAAGCCCTTCCCCGTGGATTCCCTCGGCCGTCCCTTCTCGCTTACCGATCCTATCTGGACCGCCTGTATCCAGGGTCGTCAGGTCATGGATCCCTCCGGCGCTCCCTATAACTGCAGCCGCTACCACGATGGCTTCGTCTGGGAGCATCCGGATCTCCATATTTCCTTCACCTACAACCCGAACCACGATCCCGTGATCTTCATCCTCCCGGAGGGCTACGAAGCGGTGAAGACTGAAGGGTTAGGGTTAGGGGATGGAAGCGAAACCGAACCCCAACCCCAACCCCAGCCCCCAACCCAAACCGGCAGCACCACCCCGACCGATTCCGGTTCGGTCGTTCCTCCGCCTCCCGCCCCAACCCCAACCCCAGTCCCCACGCCTGAGCCCGCTCCAACCCCAGTCCCCAATCCTGAGCCCGCACCGACACCTGAAGCTCAACCTGCTCAGGCACCAGATGCTGAAACGCCAGCTCCCGCAGCGAATTGAATGACGAGATATCAGGCCAGGCATTCCTGCCTGGCACAGGTCGGGCATAATGCCCGACCTGCAATGTTGTGGCTTTCAAGCCGAGCACTTTTGCTCGGCTTGTGCCGGACAAGAATGTCCGGCCTGAACGTACTTTGACATGTGCAGCCTTCTAGCAATTTCACAATTTAGCAATTTCACAATTTAGCAATCTGTATGTTTTGCAATTCACGTGTGACTCTTCTAAACTTATGGCGTTATCTTTTTTCCCCGCTTCATTCCCCATCGTCCTATGGATCAATTGACTACCGGTTCCGGAGGTGCGAGGAAGATTCTTGTGCTTCTCCTGATCGTCGCGCTCGCGATTCTCGCCTACGTGAACTACCAGAAGCGGGTGCAGCTTGCCAATGAGCTCAGGAAGCTCACGGTGAAGATGGAGCAGCTGCAGACAGGCAACGCCCCGCAGAACGTGGCTGCCGCCAAGCAGATCGTGGAGAAGGTGAAGAAGCACTTCGTCATCCCGGACAACGTCGATCCGACCGTCGCCACGATCGTGGATGCCAATACGCTCAAAGCCCGGAACGAGTTCTACAAGAACGCGAAGAACGGCGACAACCTCATCGTCACTCCGACGAGGGCCATTCTTTACGATCCGGACAAGGACATCATCCTGGACGTCGTGCCGGTGCAGCTCCAGCCGCAGGCGGCCTCGTCGTCTTCAGCTCCGGCGAAGTAGTTAGGAATTAGGATTAGGATTAGGATTAGGGTTGGGAAATTGGTTTTTCACAGCCGGGGCATCGTGCCCCGGTTTTTATGTGGCATTCAGTTTTCGTCTTACATCTCAACCCAACCCTAACGGACAATCCGAAAATGTAGTGACTGTTATTGATGGAATAACTGCGACTAATGAACACCAGGGATGTCATTGAAGTTTCTCTTTCCGACCTCACCCCCCATCCCCTCTCCCGCTGACGCTGGGGAGAGGGGAGCTCTGTTAAGGGAGAATAACAAGGCGAATGTATGCAGTTTGTAAAACAGAACAAAAACATTCCCCTTCTCCCCGCTTTAGAGGGAGAAGGGGTTAGGGGATGAGGCGGCGGATCCGGATGAAAGTTTTCTCCCGACAAATTCGGAATGATCCACCCTAATCCCAACCCTTCTGAAGAACATCGTTCCGCTTCCTCTCTTCGTGCGCTACAATACTGCTACATGCCCGCCTCGAATCTCCTGCCGCAGAGCCGCCGCCCGAGTCAGCTCTTCTCGGTGCTCCTCCTCGTGTTCCTCGTCCTGAGTTCCGTCTACTACATGACGGCTCCGGAGCGGTCCAGCGATGAGAAATTCACTTCCGCCGAGGAAGTGCCCATCAGCGAGATCACACGCGCTTACGCCGAGAGGAAGATCGATCAGATCATCATCCGCGGAAGCAACGTGTACGCGCGAACGCTCTCGGGAACCTACATCCAATCGTACAAAGACTCGGGTGACAGCATCACGTCACTCGGATGGAATGATCCGAAGAATCCGACGGTCGTACAGATCGACAACATCGAGCTCAAGAACTTCTTCAAGGCGCACCTCGGGGATCTCATCTTCTTCGTGATGCTCATCGCGCTCGGGATGTGGGTCTTCCGCTCCATCGCACGGAGCCAGTCCACGGCGCTCTCCTTCGGGAAGTCGCGGGCGCGCGTGGCCGACGCGCGGCAGGTGAAGACGACGTTCAAGGACGTCGCGGGATGTGACGAGGCGAAGAACGAGCTCAAGGAGATCGTCGATTTCCTGAAGAATCCCCGCAAGTACACCACCATCGGCGCCAAGATTCCCCGTGGAGCGCTCTTAGTCGGCGCGCCGGGCACGGGCAAGACGCTCCTCGCGCGCGCGGTCGCGGGAGAGGCGGGTGTCCCGTTCTTCTCCATCTCCGGTTCGGAGTTTGTGGAGATGTTCGTCGGCGTGGGCGCGAGCCGCGTGCGGGATCTCTTTCTCCGCGCCAAGCGCAATGCCCCGTGCATCATCTTCATCGATGAGATCGATGCCGTCGGTCGGCAGCGCGGCGGAGCGGGCTTCGGCGGCGGGCACGACGAGCGCGAGCAGACGCTCAATCAGATCCTTACGGAGATGGACGGCTTCGACAAGGACACGAACGTGATCGTCATGGCTGCGACGAACCGGCCGGACGTTCTGGATGTCGCGCTCCTGCGCCCGGGGCGCTTCGACCGCCGCGTCTTCATCGACAAGCCGGACCTCGTCGCACGCAAGCAGATTCTGGAGGTCCATGCGCGCAACAAGAAGATGACGAAGGACGCGGATCTCGAGGTCATTGCCAGGCAGACCGTGGGGCTGGCCGGGGCCGATCTCGAGAACATCATGAATGAGGCGGCCATCTTCGCGGCCAAGCGCGGGGTGAAGAGCGTGCAGCAGGAGGATCTGACGAACGCGGTGGAGAAGGTGACGCTCGGGTCCGAGAAGCGATCGCGGAAACTCACCGATCGCGACAAACGCATCACGGCCTATCACGAGACCGGCCATGCGATCGCGGGGCATCTCTGCAAGGAGTCCGATCCGCTCCACAAGATCTCCATCGTCTCCCGCGGGTTCTCGCTCGGCGTCACCTGGTTCCTGCCCAAGGAGGACCAGTACACCACGACGAGGCAGAAGTTCCTCGACGAGATCTGCGGACTCCTCGGTGGCCGCGCATCGGAGGAATTGGTCTTCGGGGAAATCACCACGGGCGCCAGCAACGACATCGAGCGCGCGTCGGCCATCGCCCGCAGCATGGCCATGCGCTACGGCATGGATGAGGGCGAGCTCGGGATCGTCGCGTACGGGGAGCGGCAGGGGACCATCTTCCTGGGGACGGATGTCGGCTACTCCCGGAACTACTCGGAGGAAGCCGCGCGCAAGATTGACGAGTTCGTGAAGCGCGTCATCGCCGGGCAGTACGAGCGCGCGAAGGGATTCATCCAGACCCACCGTGCCAAGCTTGACGAGATCGTGGAAATGCTCCTGAAGGTGGAGACGATGAGCGTGGAGGAGTTTCTGGAGATATTTGAAGGCGGGAAGAAGAGGAGGGGGAAGGAGGGGAAAGAGGAAGCAGCGGGGAAAAAGGATGGGGATTAAGCACAGGCCAGGCATTCTTGCCTGGCACAGGTCGGGCATACTGCCCGACCTGAAATGTTGTGGCTTCAAGCCGAGCACGAATGCTCGGCTTGTGCCGGACAAGAATGTCCGGCCTGAAGTCGCCTGCATTGTGAACGGGTTTCGTTTTCCCTACAGTAACCTCATGCGAGGGATTTCTCAGCGCGATTTCGGGCAGCTTGTGCTGAGCTATCTCACGAACGTGCTCCTCTTCTCCGTCGTGCTCCTCGTCTACCGGACGAGCCGCTACTACGTGAACTTCCTCAGCCCGCAGACGCAGAAGACCCTGCTCGTCTTCTTCGGGTTGTACCTCGTGGCCGCGATCCCCCTGGAGCTCCTCCTCCCTCCCGAGAAAAGGAGGCTGGAGGGGAAAGGGCTCATGGCGCTCCGCGCCGTTCTGCGCAGTGTGCAGAGCGGCTGGAGGTACCTGAAGAAGTATCCGCTCGACCTATCCCATCCGCCCATCCTCTCGAAGAGAGAGAAGACAGCCATGCTCTTCCTCCTCGTGAAGATATTCTTCCTCCCGATCATGATCAATTTCATGTTCGGGAACTGGGCCAACATGATGGAGAGCTGGGGCAAGGCCGGTTCGGCGGCGGATATCCACACTCTTTTGCTCGGTGCCGTTTTTCCATTCCTGACGGCGCTCGTCTTCTTCATCGACACGGTCTACTTCACGTTCGGTTATGCCGTGGAATACCCGGTGATCGGGAACGAAGTGCGGTCGGTGGAGCCGACGTTCTTCGGCTGGGTCATCGCGCTCATCTGTTACCCGCCCTTCAACGGGCTCATGGATAACTACCTGGTGTGGGCTGCGGACGGCAACGCGACGGTCGCGTCGCTGTTTGCGACCTACGTGATCCGCATTGCGGCGCTCGGTTTCCTCTGGCTCTACCTGTGGCCGACGTTGGCACTGGGCACGAGAGCGAGCAACCTCACCAACCGCGGTATCGTCACCTGGGGGCCGTATGCCTATATCCGGCACCCGGCGTACGTCGGCAAGATGTTCGGATGGTGGGTTCTGTCCATCCCGTTCCTCCTCGAGCCGGGAAAGTTCCTCATCGGCGCTCTCTCCATGACGGTCTGGATGCTCATCTACTTCTTCCGCGCGCTCACAGAGGAGCGCCACCTCTCCGCGGACCCCGAGTATCAGGAATACTGCCGGAACGTGCCGTGGCGATTCATTCCGTACGTTCTGTGATCCAGTGAAGAGTCAGGTTGTTGCATGCAAACAATTTAACAATTTAGCAATTTAACCATTTTTCAGATCTTTCTTAAGATGAACACGTTCCCGATGAATTCAAAAGTTACATCAAAAGTTTGGCCGATAGCGGTTTTTATCGTTGTTATTTTCCTGTCGCTGTTCCTTCGTTTTTATTATCTCGATGCACGCACGATCCACATTGACGAAGGCATGGGTCTCCGCCTCGGGCAGATGATGCTCGACGGGCAGTGGCGCTACAACCCCGCCAATTCGCACGGACCCATCTACTTCTTCTTCGCGTCCGCCATCTATGGAGTTTTCGGGGACAATCTCAGCGCGGCGCGCGCGGGGACGGCGCTCGTGAGCGTAGTTTGGCTCCTCATCCTCATAGAGTTGTACTGGCCGATGCTGCGCTCTCCCGGGCGCCTGCTCCTTGCATCTGGCCTCGGGTTTTCGTCGGGAATGGTGTTCTTCGCCCGGTATTTCATCCATGAGCACCTCTTCATCCTCACGACTGTCGGCGCGCTTTTCGCGGCGGAGATGTGGATTCGTCACAGGGACAGGAGAGCCCCCGTCGCATTCATCGTGCTGGGCGTGCTCATGTACGCCACGAAGGAAACGGCGCTCCTCACGTGGGCGGCATGGGGAGCCGCCGCGATTCTCCTGCTTCTGGAGCCGAAGAGACAGGCCCCGCTCTCCTCGATGAACTGGAAGTCGGTCGCGCTTGGACTCTACGTCGGGCTGATACTCCATGCGCTGCTCTTCACGGTGTTCTTCTTAGATCCGGGAGCGCTCCTCAGCAGTTTCATCGGACCGTTCCAATGGGTCCAGCGCGCGCAGGAGATGCATGCGCGGCCGTTCTACTACTTCATCCGGCTCCTCATGGAGCATGAGTTCCCATTGCTCCTCGGATCGCTGGTGCTCGGTTGGCTGCTCTCCACCGGGAAGAAGTGGACTCCGCGGCTCGCCTTCTTCGCTCTCTGGGCGATATTCATCACCCTGGAGTATTCGCTGATCCGGTACAAGACTCCCTGGTGCATCCCCAACCTGATCCTGCCGCTGGGACTCTTCGTCGCGTTTGCCTTCGATGCGCTGTGGCCGACTCTCCGCACGAGACAGAAACAGGCATGGGCCGCCGTCGCCGTCATCCTTCTCGTTCTGGGTTTTGCCAGAGCCTGGCGCGACAGCATCACGCACCCGGACCGCGTGCGGACGTACGATTACGCCTACCTCCAGTCGGACGAGAGTTTCAGGAAGTTCATGCGGACGATCGACGAACTCCGCGCCCTGTATGAGGGGCCGAAGCCCATGCCGCTCCAGAGGATCGGTTACACCGACGAGCTCCTCTTCGTCATCATGAAGCCCTACAGGCCGTATGACTCCTCGGAGCCGTTGCAGCCGGGGCTCCCTGTGTACGTCAACTATCTCCATGACGACGTGGATACGCTCAGGATGCTCAAAGAGTCCGGGAAGAACTATGTCCGATCCACGTACATGTACCTGCGTGACCAGGGGACAATCATCGACCTCTTCGTGGAAGAGGGACTCTGGGACAGGTACCTCACGGAAGTGGCACATGAGGAAATCCTTCCGGGCGAGAATCCTCTCTATGATTATAGTAATTAGTCTGGAGTGAGTTTTCTCTCGCTCGGACAAAGGTAGCAAGTAGCAGGTAGCAAGTAGCGGGGGATTTTTCCCTTGCTACCCGCTACGTACTACTTGCTACTATTTATCCTCCAGAGTTCCTACCGCCGACGCTCGTTCTTCGCTATCCTTCCCCCATGCAGCCCCTCTCTCCACTCGACGGCCGTTACGCAGCCAGGGTGCATGCGCTGCGGCCCTTCTTCACCGAAGACGCCCTCATCCGCGCGCGTATTTTCGTCGAGGTCAGTTACTTCGGCGCGCTGGCGCAGGAGAAGGAGATCACGGAACTCAAAGCGCTCTCGGCGCGGCAGAAGAAGGCGCTCCAGGAGATCGTGGATTCTTTCGATGAGAAGGAGGCGCAGAAGGTCCGCGAGATCGAGAAGGTGACGAATCACGACGTGAAGGCGGTCGAGTACTACCTTCGCCTCGCGCTCCAGAGGATCGGGGGAGCGAAGATGAAGACGGAGTTTCTCCACTTCGCGCTGACCAGCGAAGACGTGAACAACCTGGCGTACGGCATCCTGATCCAGGATGCGCTCCGGAGAGTTCTCCGGCCGGAATTGCAGGCGCTCATTGTGAATCTCCGGTCCATCGCCGCGCCGAATATGCACCGAAGGATGCTGAGCCTCACCCACGGCCAGCCGGCGACTCCCACGACCCTCGGCAAGGAAATCATGGTGTTCATCGAGCGTCTGGAGAAGCAGCGAGGCGCACTCAGCCGGTTCACGATGGACGGAAAATTCGGCGGGGCAGTCGGCAACTACTTTGCGCACCGCACCGCGTACCCGGATGTGCATTGGGAGGCTTTCGGTCGCAAATTCGTTCGCTCGCTCAAGCTGGAGCCGCTGAAGTTCACGACGCAGATCAACCCCCACGACGACATCGCCGAGCTGTCGCACCTTTATGTCCGAATCAACACGATTTTGATCGATCTGGCGCGGGATATCTGGATGTACGTATCACGCGGGATTTTCAGGCAGCAAGTTACAAAATCCGAAGTCGGTTCTTCGACCATGCCGCACAAGGTCAACCCCATCGATTTCGAGAACGCCGAGGGAAACCTGGGCCTCAGTTCGGCTTTGTTCGATCATTTCGCTCTGAAGTTACCGATCAGCCGGTTGCAGCGCGATCTCAGTGATTCGACCGTACAGCGCAATCTCGGCGTCGCTTTCGGTTACCATCTGCTTTCACTCGAATCTTTGAGAAAGGGCTTAAAGAAGCTGTCCGTCGATAAGGAATTTCTGAGTGAAGAGTTGCATGCGCATCCGGAAGTTTTGACTGAAGCCATACAGACGGTCATGCGGAAGAACGGCTTTGCCGATGCATATGAGCGCTTAAAAGCGCTTTCCCGTGGGAAACGCATAACATTTGAGGATCTCGAGGCGTTCATCAAGAAATTGGAAATCGATCGTGCGGACAAGGCGCGGCTCTTAAAGCTCATAGATTCGTTCTGAACGCATAAAAGTCGATCTGAGGACTTGACAAAATATCAGGAGGATTGTCTATCAAGCAAAAAAGTGATAGAGTGCCTCTCACATTTCTGCCCAGGAAGGCAGAAATCCTATGGAAAACTCCAACGGCGACCCCCCATTACGTCCGGCGGCAGCGGAGAACCCCATGACGATCATCGAGGGCCTCAAACAGGCCATCTGGGAACGGCGGCCGATTTTGGGCGAGATCATGCGGAAGCGGGGAAACAAGATGCTGCACCGGTACGCGCAGGATTTCCTGGATGTGAACCCCGCTCCCCATCTGGATGCGCGCAAGCCTCAGCTCTTCTCGCTCATCGGGGAGCTTGTTGCGGGGCGGCTGGGTCCGCACATTGCCGAGGGCGTGGTGCGGCAACTCCGGAGGAATGCGATGATCTCCACGGCCGACCACCACGCTTTCATCGACCATCCGTTCTGGGTGAATTCCAATCTCATCACCGGCATTCCCATATACGAGCTGCAGGATCCGGACATCCGGTACCTCATCGTTCTCTCGTTCTCGAGCGTTTCCGTGAACAACGCCTCCGGCTTCGCGCGCGGGATCCTCTTCAACGGCGGCACGAACGGATCGAGGAATCTCATTCGCCTCCCCATCCTTCCCGACAAGCTCAAGATGTCGGTCGTGTTCGGGACGCGGGCGTTCACGCGCGAGGATCTCGCGAAATCAGTCCATGAGCTCCGGAAGAAGCAGAAGAACGGGGAGATTGCTCCCGGGAAGACGGAGAGTGTCTGCGCGATCCTCGAGGAGCATTTTGCCGCCGACGATATTCTCGGCGCGTCGCATCTCTGCTCGCAGATCTCGCGCATGAACTACCGTTTCTGGCCGAGGATCTTCCACCCTTCGACTGCGTCAGGAGAAGGGTGCCTTGTGAGGAGGCAAACCCCGGACCTCGTGTACTTCGACATCGAGACGCTCGTGAACCAGCTCCTCCTCCGCCATCACCTCGCGGACCGCGGATCGCTCCTCTTCCGCGTGCTGTTCGATCCGCAGTTCCTTCCGCTCGTCCGGAAATATTTCAATAATCACGCGGGTGCGTTCTCCATCGAACACGGCTGGGGCACGTACATGTTCTGGGGGATCAACGAGAAGCTCCGACGCGTAGCGACGAGGCTCGAGAGCGGGAAGCTCAAGTTTCTGGATTCATCCATGGAGATCGACTGGGAACCGGAAGCGGTCGCTTCGGCGCTCAGACAGAAGCGGATTTTCCCGGGTATGCTGCTCTGCTATCTCACGGTTCCGCTCTACTACGGCATGAAGTGTCTTGGCGGTTTCTGCCAGGTGCACGATCTCACGGTGATCAAGGAGGCGTGGAGGAAGCTCCTGGAGGAAGCAGGTGAGCGAAACGAAGCGGAAGCGATTACCCCCGTCCAGACCAAGGAGCTTGGCGGCGACGGCATGGTGCTCGCGTACCTCAAAACGCCGCGGGGCGAACATGTTCCCTCCACGGGAATTGATATGGTGTTGAATGACGGCGATACGAGTTTCGAGAAATACGCGGCACGGAGCAGACAGGTCACGCTCATGGAGATGATGCACCCCATGCTCCCGGAGATGTACACCGTGCTCTACTCGGAAGCGCAGCGCGATCCCAGGCTCCTCTCCCTTTCCCCGGAGAGGATCTTCTCTGTCACGGGCCTCAAACGGAAGCTGGTGGCCGAAATGCCGACGGTTGCCGCAATGGCGGAGCCGACGCTTGTGGGGGCGTTTTGAGTCAAAAACATCTCATCAGATTATTATCCAATGGTGCCCAGGAGAGGACTCGAACCTCCACGGGATTGCTCCCACTAGCCCCTCAAGCTAGCGCGTCTGCCATTTCGCCACCTGGGCAACTGGTACATGAAAAGAGCGGCAAAAGCATAGCATAACAGGGCACGGACAGGACAAAATGCTCTAAGGAACCTCTGAACAATCGTTTTCTAACCGGTCAGCAGCGGGCCTCCGTGCCCGCGGCGATCCGAAGAATGGCTTCAACATGGCCGCCGCACCCGCGGAGGGGTGCTGCTGATGTGTGATTCCATAAACGAGAGCGGGTATCTACCCGCGTTTGGCGGTCAAAGCTGAAACTTGCCGACCGCAGGTAGATACCTGCTCCCATTGAGATATGTTGCAATTTTTTCTTTCAGAGTCAGTGGGCACTGACAAATGTCCCGCTTGCCACGTGTGAAAGAATATGTACAACGAACGTTTTCTTCGGAGGGTAAAGCCGGATTTTCTCGCTGGACGGTACATTTTGTTACGATGAAAAAAATTCTTCCCCATTTCACATGAGATTTTCTTCTGCGCGCATGCTCTCCGCCCTCGTGGCTGCGGGAGCTTCTTCTATGTTGTTCATCGCCTCCGCCTCCGCCTTCGGGCCGACGGTCGGCGGTCCGTCCGACACGCAACAGGGCGCGCCGCCCGATGCGTTCGTGGACCGCGGGTTCGATCTCACGCTGAGCGGGGCCACCGTCAACACGGGCACGGTGCTGCTTAGGAGGAACACCGGCAACACCATGGCCGGCGCCGCCTCGGGAACGAACCTCTGCACGAGGATCAGTATCTTCAACGGGCAGGCCGGCACGCAGATGGTTGCCTGCGAGCATGCGCAGTTGAGCACGAGCACGTGGTACACGGCGACGTTCACCACGGGCATCAAGACCGCGACGGGTATGGCGCTCGGGGCGGCCTACAGCTACCGCTTCCAGACCGGCAACTTCTCGGGCGGCGGCAATTTCATCCCTCCGGCGACGATCATGAACTACGTTCCGCGCGGAGGCGCCTCTCTCCCGATCAACGCCAAGATCCGCGTCTACTTCCGACCGGGCGGCAGCTCTACCGGATCCACGATGGCGACCAACGGGACCGGCTCGGTCCTGTCCACGACGAATGTCCAGCTGTACGTGGACAGTAACGGCCAGCCGAGCGGCGGCAACCTCCTCGCCTGCGCTCTGGTCGGCGGCAATCCCGCGAGCCCGACGGACTGTAATATGGCCTGGATATCGACGACGAACGAACTCGTGATCACGCCGGGGAAGAAGGCGCCGGCGGGGTCAGTAGGCACCACGGGCACCGCGCGGGTCTCCGGGACGGAGTACATTCTGAAGCTCAACGGGGGATCTGGTTCTAGCGTTCCCGGGAAGGAGACTGGCGG